>Ga0209358_10003422_pt1 | contig 11713 bp, 17 predicted proteins | sample LauGreFa1BDMLBSN_2_FD_187574 | JGI IMG/M metagenome (GOLD analysis project Ga0209358, IMG submission 187574) | Freshwater lake microbial communities from Lake Michigan, USA - Fa13.BD.MLB.SN (SPAdes) (version 2) | ecosystem: Environmental > Aquatic > Freshwater > Lake | place: Lake Michigan, USA...
CGACTCGCCTGCCGATTGGCGCGAATACTTACGTGCTGACATCAAACGGCACGACAGCAACCTGGGCGTTGCCAACCGGCTCAGGCGCAACGATTACGAATGACACCAGCACGTCGACAAACGTCTATCCAACGTTCGCAGCTGCGACATCCGGCGCGCTGTCGACCATCTATACCAGCAACGCCAAATATCTGTACAAACCCAGCACAGGTGAATTAACATCGGAGCATTTCGTAGCGGGCAATGGTATATTTGTCAATAGTTTAACTATCGACACTAGCTACACAATTGCTGCAGGTACGTCCGGTATGTCGGCAGGCCCGATAACAGTGGCTAGCGGCACTACGGTGACAGTCGCCAGCGGCTCACGATGGGTGGTAGTGTGAACGCGGTTGAGATATTTAATCCTGACAGCACGGCGGTGGTTACGCCGGAGTTGATGCGGCAGAAAGTCGTGGCGCTGCAGGATGAATTGCTGCAACTGCCGCAGGCTGATATTGTGACAACACACACGTTTTTGCCGGGTGTGTATGAGCGAAAGATTACGATACCGCCGTGGACTGTATTGACAGGCGCAGCGCACAAGACGGGCTACCGCGTGCGGTTGGAGAAAGGCACGATTGCAGTAAACCGTGAGACTGAAGTGGTGGTGCTAACCGCCCCTTGCGAGTTTGACGCTAAAGCAGGTGAACAACGCGCAGGACACGTATTTGAAGACGAAGTGGTGTGGGTGGACGTGTACGGCAACCCTGACGATTGCCAAGACTTGGCCGTACTAGAAGATCGTTTGTACGTAGTGCCGGAATGCGGGCTAGGTGACGCTCGTAAACGGCTGGCACTCGAAAATGAAATTGAGATTGTAAAGGAATTATCATGGCCGGATGGACAGCAGCCGCAATTGGCGGCGCCGCTTTAATAGGCGGCTACGCTTCTAATCAAGCAGCTAAAAAACAACTGCAAGGGCAGCGCGAGGCGAATGCTGCGCAAGAGCGCATGTTCAATCGTCAGGTTGAACTGCAAGAGCCTTTTCGCCAAGCAGGCGTCAATGCGCTGCCTGAGTTGATTGAAGCCTCTCGCTACACCCCGTTTGGCATGGAACAATTCCAAGCAGATCCCGGCTATGGTTTTCGGCTTAAAGAAGGTTTGCGCGCGCTAGAAGGCACCGCAGCAGCACGCGGGGGGCTGTTGTCCGGCAACGCCATGCGCGGCATAACGCGCTACGGTCAAGGGCTGGCGTCAGATGAATACACAAACGCATTTAATCGCTATCAAGCAGAACGTGCTGCTCGTTTAAACCCATTGCAATCTTTGGCAGGCATGGGGCAATCTAATGCAGCGACTATGGCACAACAAGCCGGTCAGTATGGTCAAGCTCTAGCCCAAGGCGCCACCAACATGGGCAATATTCGTGCGTCAAGCTACATGAACACCGCTAACGCATTGGCGGGTGGTATTGGCACAGGGCTGAACTATTACCAGAATAAACAAATGATGGATAAGTTTTTCCCGCAACAACCACAGATTGGCCCGAACGATAGGACTGGATAAATTATGGCCGGTATTGACTACACCATCCCAGGACAGTTCAAAGGCATTCAGCTTGAATCGCCAATGAACGTTATGGCGCAAGCCATGCAGTTGCGCGGGCTGCAAGACACGCTACAACTCAATGCGTTGAAAGCGCAAGAGTATCAACAGCAGCAGCAAGAGAAGAACGCGCTTGCTCAGTTAATGGCGGACACCACAATACCTTACGGGTCTGACGCATTTTTTAGAAAGCTTGCGACCATATCCCCGCGCTCCTACGAAAGTATTGCTAGTGGCGTAGAAAAGCGCCAAACCGCAGAGGCGCAACAGGAGCTTGCACGTTCAACAAAACAACAACGCGAACAAGCTATTGAAGAAGCTGCAAGAAAAACTAAAGAAGCTAGACGCGGTAACGCATTTCGCTACATTGCTAACGCACAAGATTTTAAGCAGGCAGCTAGTTTGGTTGAACGGGCTGTGCGAAATGGTGATATCAGCCGTGAAGAAGCAGACGATATGTTAGCGCCGCTGTATGCTTCGGGGCAGCCTGACATGGGTCAATTTAGAGCTAACGTTCTGACCGGCCTGTTGCCTGCAGAAAAAGTTTTTGAAGAGCAACGCGCCAGCGAAAAACAAGCGCAAGACAGGGCTAAATTTGAGTCTGAAAATTTAGATAGAAATTTAGCTAGATTTAATGCAGTGTACAACCCAGCTTTAATTTCAACTACGGATAAAACAGTAGGCGCCGCGCAGATTACGCAGCGGTTAAGGGCACTATATAAGCATCCCGTATTAGGAAAAGAAGCGGCAGCATTTATGCCTGAAGAAGAGGCCATAAAGCAACATATTGAAAACTATAACCAAAACGCGGAAAACTACATCGCTACGATGATGAACATGTCGGGCAAAGACATATTAGAAGCCCGCCAAAAAGCAGAAGAGCGCCGCGAGAAAGATATTCGTACTGCGTATGAAGAGTACGAGTTTGAAGAAGCATTGAAAAATAAAATCGCAATGCCGTATTCGGAATTCAAAGCTGATTATTTGAAACAAGGCGCCGCTCCTGCACCCGCGCCTGAACCCGCTGTTGTACCGGCGGTTGCTTTAACAGCTGAATCAACCGCTGCTGTTGCGCCGCGTGTGGTTGAAGCGCAAAGTTTTGGTAGAAATGTGCCCCGCCCTGAAGTTGCGCCAGCAATCGCCCCCGCTGCAGCGCCAGCACCAAAAACGGCTGTGGAAGATGAATTACCTTCGCTTCCTCCCGTCGAAGTAAATTACGGAATCGCCGGTGTGTCGCCTGCGGTAGTAAGTCTATTAAGGGGCACCCCAGAAGGCCGCCGCAAATTGGCAGAATTGGCGCAAGCAGAGTATAGCCCAGCCAACGTAGCAAAACGTAAGTTGGATAGTGATCGCTTGCAAGCGGATATTACGCATCGTCAACATATGGAGGAGATTGCACGGCGCAGCGAAAATCGTCAACAAGACGAAGCAAAAGAACGAAAGCGCCACTCTACAGTTATGGAAGGTATAGCAAAAAATCAATACTTCCTGCAAGCGGACAAAGTAAATCAAGTTGCCACGACGCAAGTTGACGATAACGGCAACGTGACGCTTTTTAACGGAAGAGGCCAAGAAATACGCAGAATACCTAACGTTGGTAAGCGTAGCCCGAGCGTAATTAAAGCCGAACAGGCAAGGGCAGAAGGTTTGCGCACTATTGAGTCTTTGATTCCTGATGTAGAGGAGATGATTAAAAAAGGCGGACTGATTGACCAATCCACCGGCAGTGGCGTAGGTCGATTGGCGGATGTTGGCGCAGAATTTTTTGGTTATGCTACTGAAGGCTCTATCGCTTCAAGTAGGCTGGAGCCTATCGCGGCCATGATTACCATGACCGTACCGCGTTTTGAAGGCCCGCAATCTGAAGCCGATCGTAAGTTTTATGAGCGTGCTGCAGGTGATTTAGCAAACCCACGATTGCCCGCAGAAAAACGTAAAGCCGCTGGCGAAATTGTTTTGAGGTTTATGAAACAACGTAAAGGTCAGTTTATTTTGAAAGGCTCGGAACTTGACGCCAGTGGCGGAGGTAGCGTTGAACCCCCAGCAGGTTTTGTACGGGATAAATAATAATGGCTATTGAAACTGCGACTAACCCTAAAACTGGCGAACGAGCTGCGTTAGTTGATGGTAAGTGGCTGCCTATTGAAGATACGGCTACGAACGCAGAAGGCAAAAAAGCTTACCGTATCGGCGGCAAATGGATGCTTGACGAGCCGCCGCCAGCCGCACCCGAACCCGCTCCGGCGGTTAGCGAAGTACCTGCACCCCGCGCTCGTCCGCCGTGGGCTCAAGAGTATCCTAATTTATATAGCGCCGCACAAACGACGAGGCAAGTGCTTGGCCCTACTATTGAAGCAAGCGGCGCTATCGGCGGTGCGGTAGTTGGCGCGCCGTTTGGGCCGCCCGGTTTGGTGGGTGGGTCGGCTGGCGGCTACGGGCTAGCGTCAGGACTGCTGCGTCAAGCAGACATCGCGCTAGGTAATGTACCTGAGATGACCCCGCTAGAAGGCATCAGCGCGGGTACTCGTGACTTGTTGATGGGCGCTATTTATGAGTCAGGCGGTCAAGTTGCTGCGCCTATAGTCAACAAGCTGTTGCAGATGGGCGGCGCTGGGGTTGGCAAACTGTTCGACGCGTTGTCGGGTCAGATTGGCCAACAAAAAGCCGCTAAAATTTTAAAAGAAACGTTAAAGCTGGACGATGTTGCGTTAGCAAACGCAATTAAAGAAGCGCGCGGCGCGGGTGGCGAGGTAACTGCTGCGCAATCAATCGCCGGGCTTAACTCACCAACAACTCAGGCTTTGCTTGCTGCTGCTGCTGAACGTAAACCTAGTTTTGTATTAAGCACCGCCGAAGCGCAGGAAGCCGCACGTCTTAACAAATTAGCCGAGTTGGCTGGCGGGTCGTCTCAGGCAGCTTCACGCACATCGCAAAAAGAAGCTAAAAACGAACTGCGTAAACAACTTATACCGCAGCTTGAGATTGAAATGACTGCGGCTAATACGGCGGGTAGATTAAAGTCCGAATTACAAGCGCAAGCCGAACGCATGGGTACGGTGGCTACAGCAAAGGCCGATCAAGTACGACGCCTTTCAGCCGTGCCGCCTGGCGTAATAAAGCAAGAGCCTGTAGTAGGTTTAGTACCTGCGGAGGAAGGAGTTGTACCAGCAGGCACACGTTTACTCGAAAAAGGCCAGCAAAAATCTATAGAGCTTGGTCGTCCAGTTAGCACGGGGCGATATACCTATGAAGGTGAGTTAGCTAAACGCGCCGATGAGGTAGCAACGCAGGCAGCGGAAGGTTCACTCGTTTTTGGTGAGGCGTCGCGTTTTGCAACCGCTGCAGCTAACAGCTTAGAGGCGCATGGGCTAAAGCCGCTCAAGATAGAAAAAGTCACGGCTTACATCGACAAGTTGTTGGCTGACCCAAGGTTGGCGCCCGGCAGCCGCGATCTGGTGCGGTTGCTTACCATGACCAAGAACGACCTTATCAAGTGGACAAACGCAGGTGGCGTGATTGATGCGTGGGCAATAGATACGATCCGTAAAAATTTGAACGCTAATGCGCGTCGGATTGCAGGAACAGACCCAACCGCCCAAAAAGAATTGGCGGCTAAAGTCAATCAAAGCGTTGGCCCTATTTTGGTGGACGCGATTGAAGCTGCGGGCGGTACGGGCTACCGTGCCTATCTGGAGGCATATTCGCAAGGTTTGAAAGCGGTTGGCGAAAAGAAACTGTCTGCGAAGGCGTTGCAGATGTACCAGACCAACCCACAAGAGTTTATCAAGTTGGTAGAAGGCAATAATTTAAAAGAAGTAGAAAAAGCGTTTGGCGCAGGCAGCTACGACATCGTTAAAGAGATGAGCGCCAAAGCGATGCAAACGTTAAAAGGCGTAGCGGGTGAAATTAAACGTGACATTCAAGTGGGCAAACAAGTTGACGCTGGCCAAGAAGCGTTACGTGAGCTGCTAAAGCTAGAGTTGAAAGGCCCCCGCGCTCCAGGGTTGCTTAGTGCCGGCGCCACTATCACCAACACCATGTTGGCCGCTTTAGAGAAAAAGCTGGGCAAAACCGTTATGGACAAGTTGACCCGTGCGTCTCAATCGGGTCAAGATTTGGCGCGGCTTTTAGATACAATGCCAGCTGTGGAGCGCAACGCTGTTCTGCGTGCGCTAAACAACCCGCAAGAATGGGCCGTGATACCAAAAGAAGGGCGCGGGGCTGCGGTCAACGTGTTAGCGCCAGAAAACCGAAACAAATTGAGGAATTAAATGGCATCCTTAACCCCAACACCCAAGCAGCAGTTCTTCGATGCCAACGGCAACCCGCTGGTAGCCGGTAAGGTCTACACCTACGCCGGCGGCACGACGACCCCGATTGCGACCTACACCGACCAGGCGGGCGGAACAGCTAACGCCAACCCGATCATCCTTGACTCGCGTGGCATGGCCAACATCTGGCTGCAGCCAACGATCGCGTACAAGTTCGTCATCAAGGACGAGAACGACGTAACGCAATACACCACGGACAATATCCTGGTGCCTGTGGACAACCTGTCGTTCGGCTCGCCACCGCCGATCGGTGACGTGTCGCCTAACACGGGCGCGTTCACTACTCTTTCGGCCACACAAGATGTCACCTTCTCCGGCTTTGGTTACGTGCAGATGCCTGTGGGCGCTACGACCGACCGGCCTGCCGTGCCAGCTGAAGGCATGTTCCGCTACAACAGCACGCTGGATCTGTTTGAAGGTTTTAGCAATAACCAGTGGGGTCAGGTGGGCGGCTCAGCAGGCGCGACCGGCGGCGGTAACGACGAAGTCTTCATCGAAAACGACCAGACGGTCACGATCAGTTATACAATTCCAGCTACCAAGAACGCCATGACGACCGGCCCGATCACGCTGGGTGCTGGCTTTGTTGGTACCGGCAGTATTGCAGGCACGACATTGACGATTGACACGGCCACCTCTGGCGCTGTCGCTGTAGGGTCGACGATTGCGGGTTCGGGCATCACAGCAGGCACGATGATTACGGAATTAGGCACGGGCACTGGCGGTGTTGGCACCTACACGGTCGATGTGTCGCAGTCGGTGTCGCTGACTGCGATCACTGCAGCGGTGATTGTCACCGTCTCATCCGGCAGTCGCTGGGTTGTGATTTAGCTCATGAGAAAACGACAAGTGCCTGCGGATGAGATAAAGTACATCCAACAATCTTGGGTTGTTGGTGACGACGGCATTTTTTACTGGAAGCGTAACGGTAGAGGTGTTAAGCAAGGTGATAGAGTTGGAGTAGTAACAGCAAAAAATGGGCATCAAACATGCTATTTGTATTACGATAAAAAACTTAGAGGCTACTCTTGCGGAAAAGCCGCGTGGGTGATTTTTTACGGCGAAGACCCGAAGTCCGAAATAGACCATATTGATTGCAACCCGCAAAACCATGCAATTAGTAATTTGCGAAAAGCAACAAGAGAAGAGCAATGCCAAAACAGGCGGTTTGGAAAAACGGGGCGTATAAATAAAGGCGTATACAAAAGAAATTACGGCGATTATTGGGCGGCACAAATTTGGAAAGATGGAAAAGCGCACAATCTTGGAACTTTTAAATCTGAAAACGAAGCAGTGCAAGCCCGAATTACTGCTGCAAAAAAGTTGCATGGGGATTTTGCTAATCTCCAGTCATATACGTAAAGGATAAATTATGGCTTCAGTAGTTCTCTCAGGCGACACTAGCGGCTCGATTACGGTCTCTGCCCCAGCTGTCTCTGGCAGCAATACGCAGACGTTGGTGGCTACCACGGGTACGTTAGCGCCGATTGTGTCGGGTACAGCTGTCACTGCATCTGGCACAAGCGTTGACTTCACTAGCATACCGTCGTGGGTAAAGCGCATCACAGTGATGTTTCAGGGTGTGAGTACAAGCGGGACAAGCAATATTCAGATTCAAATCGGCTCTGGTTCAATTACTTCGTCAAGTTATGTTGGTTCTGGTTCTTTTGTTTCTTCTGGCGGAACTGGTGCCGCAAACTTAACCTCTGGCTTTGCAGTTACTCTTTCTGTTGCTTCTGGCAATACATACCAAGGAATTGCAACAATTTGCTTATTAGGGTCAAATACTTGGGCTTATAGCGGTGTTTATGGTCGAGGAGATTCTGCGGCAACATATTACGCCGGGGGCATATCCCCGGCTTTATCCGGCACATTAGACCGCGTCCGTATCACTACCGTCAACGGCACAGACACTTTCGACGCTGGCACAATCAACATTCTCTACGAATAAGAGGTCATTATGGCTGGAACTGTTGTAGCAGATACATTTCAAAGCAGCATTACAGGTACACCGCCGCAATTTAATGATGGTGTTGGTACGCAAATTGGTACGTTGTGCCGCGCGTGGGTGAACTTTAATGGTACAGGCACAGTGGCCATTCGTGCGTCGTTTAATGTGTCGAGTATTACGGACAACGGCACAGGCGATTACACGGTGAACTTTACGACTGCGATGGCTGATGCGAATTACTCTGCGGTTTATGGGTCGGGTGAAGGAACTGCTGGAAGCGGGGCAAGAATAGCGGCTCAATCAGGAAATACAACTACAACGCAAAGAGTAGCTATACGAAACCTATCAAATAGTTTACAAGATGCAGAACAAGTTAATGTGTCCATCTTCCGCTAAAGGACAACCATGAAAAGAATCCTTTTTCCTAACGACGATGGCGGTGTTGCTATCATCATTCCGACTGAATCGCTTGATCTGGCGATGAAAGACATCCCGTCCGGCAAGCCGTACTTAATCGTTGACGCTGCCGACATTCCAGCAGACCGTGAGTTCCGTAATGCGTGGACTGCTGACTTTACTGATGCTGAGGTGAAAGCATGATTGTTATTGATATTGACAAGGCTAAAGCCATTACCAAAGACAGGCTTCGTGCTGAACGTACACCACTCCTAGCAGCTCTTGATGTGGCATTCCAACGTGCGCTGGAGTCGGGTAGCGACACAGCATCGATTGTGGCTGAGAAGCAGCGGCTGCGTAACGTAACAAGTCTGGTTGATACCTGCACGACTACGGATGAGTTGAAGGCGCTGTCTTGCGCTGCACCTGTTGTTGAGCCCGCACCAGAGCCTACGCCAGAGCCTGTAGCAGAACCTGAAGGAGAAGCATAATGTCCGTCATCATTAACGGTAGCGCAGGTGTTACGACGAACAGCGGTGCTGTGTATGACAGCATTCAGCGTGGTACAGCTGTCACCGCCTCGGGCACGTCGGTAGACTTTACGTCAATACCGTCGTGGGTAAAGCGGATTACGGTGATGTTTAATGGTGTCAGTACAAGTGGCACTAGCATTGTTCAAATTCAATTAGGGGATTCTGGTGGGGTTGAAACTACAGGATATAGTGGTGTAACTGTTAGGTCTGGAGCTTCTAACACATACACAAGCGCATATAGCTCAGGTGTGCTAACGCAAACTGCAATGGCTGCTGCGTCCACTTACATAGGTCAAATTGTATTTACAAACATAAACGGTAATTCTTGGCTTGCGTCTGGTATGACAGCTAACACTACCTCTCCAACTAACGACTCTTGTTTTATTTGTGGCGCAAAATCTTTATCTGATGTACTGACCCAAGTCCGTATTACTACCGTCAACGGCACAGACACCTTTGACGCTGGCACAATCAATATCCTTTACGAGTGACGCATGGATTCGCAAGTGCTTTTTAATATCGCGGTTGCGATCGCCGGTTTCTTCGGCGGCTGGGTGTTGAACAACATCCACCGCTCGATCGACCGCTTGGACACGGACGTGCGTGCCATGCCGCACGTTTACGTCACCCGTGAGGACTACAAGGACGACATGCGCGAAGTCAAAGAGATGTTGGGCAAGATATTTGACCGACTAGAGGCCAAGCAGGATAAATGATCGATCCGGTGACAATCGGTCTGGCGGTCGCGGGCGTCAAGGCTGTTGTCACTGGCGTCAAAGAAGCCGCTGCATTAGCCCGCGAAGCGTTCGATGAGATCAACGGCGCAGTCGAGTCCGGCAAGACCTTGGCCGACTCCATGTCGGGCGTCACTAAGTTCTTCTCAGCCGCCGGCAAGTACGAGACCAAGCGCAGTCAGCTTGAAGAGGCCAAGGTTGCCCAAGAGGCGGCAGTGGCCAAAGGCGAGCCGGTGCCCGACTACGTATCAGATGCTGAGTACGTCATGGAGCTGATGATTATTGATCGTCAGATCAAGCAATATTACGACGACATCAAGCACATCTTCACCTACCATTTTCAAGAAGCCGGGATGTGGGATGAGTTCTGGCAGCGCATGAATAAGCTGCGCTCCGACCGTGAGGCAAAAGCTGAAGCCCAGCGCCTAGCGGAAACAGAAAAGCGGCTACATGCCAAAGCTGAAGAAATGAAGAAGCGCCGCGCCAAGCAAGAGATGCTTGCGCACTTTGAGTTGGCGGCAACAGTTGTTGTGGTTACCTGTATCGTCGCCGCGTTTTGTTGGGTTATGTGGTGGATGTTTCAACAAGGAGGCTGACATGGAACCGACAGATTGGATGACGACTAAGTGGCGACCTATGATGGCAATCACGTACATGGTGATTTGCTTGTGCGATTTCATACTGTTTCCTGTTCTGTGGACGCTTGTGCAGTTTTGGGAGACCCAAGCGGCTAACGACGCTTTCCGTGAGTGGAACCCCTTGACGTTACAATCAGGTGGGTTTATCCACATTACGTTCATGGCAATCCTTGGTATTTCTGCTTGGACACGCGGGCAGGAAAAGATTGAGTCAATTAAAGCGGGGAAGACTGACGATGCCTAACCCATACGTAATTGTCGGGGCGCTAGTGCTGGTTATCTGTTCGTATTTCTACGGACATCACACAGGCGTTAAAGTAACCAGAGCCGAGTGGGAAGCGGAGAAGGCTACTGCCGCAATCGAAGCTGGCAAGGTTCTGGCTAAAGCGCAAGACGAAGTGCGGGAGTTAGAACACCTGCTGGCAAACACACAAACCAAAGTGGAGAAGGTCTATGTGGACAAAGTTAGGACTGTGGAAGTGGAGCGCAAGCAGTTTGTTAGTGCTGCTCGTAATGACGGGCTGTTCATCGACGCCTCGTGTCCAGACCGTAGTAACGCCGTGCCCAGTGCTGCCCCCAGTACCAGCAGCGATCATGGAGGAACGAAAGCCCGACTTTCAGGAGAGGCTGCGGAAGCTCTTATCGCCCTCGCCGCAGAAGCCGACGAAATCGCCCACCAATTAACAGCTTGTCAGGAGATACTGAGAAATGAAAGAGAACTTCGACGCGGCCCTGAAGGCAATCCTTAAACACGAAGGCGGGTTTGTTAATCATCCCAAAGACCCAGGCGGCATGACGAACTTGGGTGTCACCAAGAAAGTGTGGGAAGAATGGGTCGGCAAAGCTGTTGGCGAAAGCGAGATGCGCGCGTTGACCCCGGATACAGTGGCGCCTATGTATCGGAAGAAATACTGGGATGCGGTCAAGGCCGACGAGCTGCCAACGGGACTAGACTATCTGATGTTCGACTTTGCGATCAACGCTGGCCCTGGCCGTGCAATCAAGACCATGCAGAAAGCGATCGGAACGACGCCTGATGGCGCCATCGGCCCCAAGACCATGCAGGCATTAAAAGACGCCGATCAGAAGGACTTGATCGCCAAGTTCAGCATGGAGAAGGAGCTGTTCTACAAGGCGCTCCCGACGTTCGCAACCTTCGGCAAAGGCTGGATGCGCCGGGTAGCAGAGGCGCAATCACATGCGGTGACGATGCTGGCGTAACTGCCGGCAGACCTCACGGTCGCGTACCGACATGTCCGGCGATATCTCGGCCACACCGCATTCAGCCGGTGTGGGCCGGGGCTGGTCGGGGATGAAGAACGCCAGAAAGCCAACGGTCGCCACCACGATGGCCGCGTAGTAGATGATAACGAGCTCTTTCATACGCTCAACAGCCTGCCCAAGAACTTCACCACAGGCGACTCGTACCGTATGGGCACGCCCAGCATGATGTCCTGAACAAACCGCTCCTCTGGCGTAGAGTCGCGCTGATACAACTGCGGCGTGTAGTGCGCGCCGATCTTGGGTGGTTCTTCCTTGATAA
>Ga0209358_10003432_pt1 | contig 11696 bp, 8 predicted proteins | sample LauGreFa1BDMLBSN_2_FD_187574 | JGI IMG/M metagenome (GOLD analysis project Ga0209358, IMG submission 187574) | Freshwater lake microbial communities from Lake Michigan, USA - Fa13.BD.MLB.SN (SPAdes) (version 2) | ecosystem: Environmental > Aquatic > Freshwater > Lake | place: Lake Michigan, USA...
TCAAGAAATAGTTGCACAATCAAAAGAAACATTAGTAAATAAAGATGATACTCTTGATAATGATGTTGAAAATCTTAGAAAATATATTGAACAATTAGAAGCAGTTGATAAAAGTGGTGGTAAAAAAGGTGGCAAAAGAGGTGGTAAAAAAAAATAAATTAACAATTTTTTCAATAAGGTGAATTGCATTTCCAAATAAATTATCTTAATTGATTTTATCAAGATTTGCTTCTAAAAGATAAATAAATCCAAAATAGTCATATTCAAAAATACTCTAAAAAATTTTATTATTTAATTAACTATTTCATAATATTCGTTTATTCATTATTTTTTTCAGATTTCAATAATAAATCTTTAAATATAAACCCAAGTGCGTAAATCAGTATTTTCAATATTTTCAGTATTTTCAAAATGAATTAGATAATTACCATTTCTAACTTGATAAATATTATTTTGATAAGTTACACCAGAACAATTATTTTTAATGCAATATTCTTTTGCTGCTTCTAATGTATTATCGTGAGGTAAATTATTAATATCATAATTTGGTGGATAATCATATATGAAATAATTAATTAATTCATTTGTAAATGTCATTTTATTTTCAATTTTCTTTAAATTTAATTTTAATACAACATCATCAATTGTTCTTGATATGAATTCATATCCAATTTTAGAATATAAATTTATAGTATTTATAATATATTCATTTGGAGTTAAATGATTACTTTCAAATCTAATAATATGTGGTAAAAATAATTTATTTTTATTTTCTTCATAAAAATGTTTAAGAATAACTGTATCATGTCCTTCTGTATCTATTTTTAAATAATACACTCCATCAATATTATTATTAATCATTATTTGATATACAGTTGTTACATCAATTTCTTGTTTTTCATAAATAGTATCAATATCTATATTTCTATTTTTACATGTAATAATAACTTCAGGATGATATGAATTAATACAATTACAACCTCTTATATAACTAGGAAAATTATATTTTTTTATAGTATCTTCTGATAAATAATATACATAACATTTACCAATATAATCACTAATTGCCATATTTAATTTAATTGAATTTTCTTTATCAGGCAATTTATCATAATAATATTTAATTGGTTCAATACTAATACCATAATAATTATTTTCTTTTTGTATTTCAGTATCAAAATCAGATGTTCCAATTTCTATATAATTATAAAATACCATATTTAAAAACTTTTAATATAAAGATTTCAATAATTAATCCTTAAATCTTATTAGTTATATAAAAAATGAATAATATTATATATAAATAATTAAATATGAATTTAATGAAATTATCTAAAAAAGAATTATTAAATAAATGTGAAAAATTAAGACTTATTAAATATAAATCTAAAAATAAAAAAGAATTAATTCAATTAATTACTGATATTACTTCTGATATTACTTCTGATATTACTTCTGATATTACTTCTGGTATTACTTCTGATATTACTTCTGATATTACTTCTGATATTACTTCTGGTATTACTTCTGATATTACTTCTGATATTACTTCTGATATTACTTCTGGTATTAAACATAAATTAGAAGTAAATGAATTTAATTATAATATTATCAATGGTGATTGTTTAATAGAAATGAAAAATATATCTGATAAATCAATTGATATGATATTATGCGATTTACCATATGGTATGACTAAAAATTCATGGGATATTATAATTCCATTTGATAAATTATGGAATGAATATAATAGAATTATTAAAGATAATGGTGCAATTGTATTATTTGGTTCTCAACCATTCACATCAATTATGATAACATCTAATTTAAATATGTTCAGATATTGTTTAGTATGGGAGAAAAATAAATTTTCAGATTTTCTAAATTCAAAAAGAAAACCAATGAAGACTAATGAAGATATTGCAATATTCTATAAAAAACAACCAGTTTATAATCCACAATATTGGTATTCTACACCATATACTAGATGGAATACACAAGAAGCAGTAAATAAACAAAGTAATTATGGAACACATAAAAATAATTATGTTGAAAGTGATGGAAAAAGATTACCAACGACTGTATTAAAATTTAATAGAGTAGAAAGACCACAACATCCAACTCAAAAACCAATTGATTTATTAGAATGGCTAATTAAAACATATACAAATGAAAATGATATTATTTTAGATAATTGTATGGGTGTTGGTTCAACAGGTATTGCGTGTAAAAATATAAATAGAAAATTTATAGGAATAGAAATTGAAAATAAATATTTTGAAATTGCTAAAAATAATATTTTAAACATCAATTAATAAATTTTTTAGAGATGTAATAAAATAAATAAGTTTTTCTTTATTTATTGGTTTTTTATATTTTTTATATTTTTTATATTTTTTATTATATAATGGTTTAGATGAAGTTCTTTTAGTATCAAATATATAAAATATATCATCACATATATTATCAGTTATTACATCAGTAAATATTTTTGTTTTTTCATCAATTGAATTTTCTAATGAAAATATATAATTTAATTCATAATTATGACGCCATTTATCAATAATATTATTTAATTCAATTTCTGATGTTTCTATTATATTATCCATTATAAAAATCAATTTTTATATAAAGATTATTAATATAAATAAGATGAAAATATAATGATTATTGATGATTATTTAAATTATCTGGATGAATATTGCAAGAAATATGGAGAAAATACAATCATTATAATGCAAGTAGGTTCTTTTTTTGAATTGTATTCAATTGATGCTAATTCTAGATATTTACATAATATTGCAGATATTTGTAATATTCAAATTTCGCGCAAAAATAAATCAGTTTTAGAAGTTTCACGTAATAATCCGATTATGTGTGGATTTCCATTATATGTCTTAAATAAATATATTCAGATGATATTGCAAAATAATTATACAATTGTTTTAATTGAACAAGTAACAGAACCACCAGAACCACAAAGAAAAATAACAGAAATTTTAAGCCCTGCTACAAATATTAATATTAATTCTAAAAAAAGTAATTATATTATGGTTTTATATTATGAAGAAATTGATAATATTTTAATTGTTGGTATTACTGGTGTTGATTTAACAACTGGACGTTCTTTTATATATGAAAATGCAAGTTCAAAATCAGACCCGCAATATACATTAGATGAGACATATAGATTAATTACTATTTATAATCCGTGTGAAATTCTTATTTTATCTGATAAATTAAATGATAATACAAAGAAAACAATTTTAAATATAATTAATAATAATTGTCTAATTCATCCAAAATGGGATGATTATGAATTAAATACTAATATTAAAAAAATAGATTATCAAAATAAAATCCTTGAAAAATCATTTATTAATAAATCTATGTTATCTATTATTGAATATCTCAATTTAGAAAAATATTCATTGGGTCGTTTGAGTTTCTGTTGTCTCCTTCAATTTGCATATGATCATAATAACGAAATTATTAAAGAATTGCAAATACCAGAATTAATTGACAATTCTAAAAATCTCGCCATTGAATTTAATAGTTCTCTGCAATTAAATATCATAAGTAATAATATTAATGAAAAACCTCTGATAGATATTCTTAATCGTTGTAAAACTGCATTTGGTTCTCGTATATTTAAGGAAAGATTTTTAAATCCGATAAATAATAAACTTGAATTGATTAATAGATATAATAATATTGAAAATTATTTATTAAATAATAAATATAAAGAAATTAATAAATATCTGACAAATATTAATGATTTAGAAAGAATTAAAAAAAAGATTTTTCTTAAAAAATTACAACCTTGTGAATGGAGTAGTTTTGCAAATTCTCTTGAAAATGCATTAGAAGTTTTTAAATTAACTCAACCAGAATTAATAGAAAATGCCAATAAAATCATTTCTAATTATTCTATTTTAAATTTAGATGAATGTTCTAAATATAATACAACTGATATTAAAACTAATATTTTTAATGAAGGTATTCATATTGATTTAGATGATTTGAATTTGAAATATAAACAGGCATATGATAAACTTGTCATTATTTCTAATAAAATCAGTAATATTAATGATTCATTATGTAAGATTGATTATAATGAAAGCGAAGGTTATTTTATTATTATTACTAAAAAGAGATTTGAAAATGCATCTAAAAAAGATAAGATTTATATGGATAAATTTGATAAAAAATTATTAAATACCAATAATTCCTATAAATTAATTTCAAATGAGATTACAAATGCTTCTAATACAATTAGAAAAACTCAAAGTGATATTAATTCAATAGTTATTTCAAGATATTATGATTTCTTATTATCTTTTTTTAATACTAATAATAATGATATAGATATTGTTATTAAAAATTTAATAGATATTGATATTACCTGTTGTAATGCTAAAAATGCATTTGAATTCTGTTATTATAAACCATCAATTGATTTAACAACTGATAATTCTTTTATAAGTGCCGAAAATTTAAGACATCCTATTATAGAAAGAATTATAACGGATGTTGAATATATAGGAAATGATATAGAATTAAATCAAAATGGCATATTATTATATGGAATTAATGCATCTGGTAAAAGTTCATTTATGAAAGCAGTCGGATTATCTATAATTATGGCACAAGCCGGAATGTATGTACCAGCCGTTAATTTTAAATATCATCCATATAATCATATTATGACCCGTATATGTGGAAATGATAATATTTATAAAGGAATGAGCAGTTTTGTTGTTGAAATGACTGAATTACGAAATATTATTCAAAGGGCTGATAAAAAAAGTTTAATTATTGGAGATGAGATTTGTTCGGGAACGGAGGCAATTTCTGGTATTTGTATTGTTAGTGCTGCAATTAATGAATTATTAAATAAAAAAGTTTCATTTATATTTACAAGTCATTTACACGAATTACCAACAATATCATTAATCAAAGATAGACCAGAATTAAAGATTTATCATATGCATATAGAAATTATAAATGATAAGATTATATATGAAAGAAAATTAAAAGAAGGACAAGGTTCTAATATTTATGGTATTGAGGTTTGCAAATCATTGGATATGCCTTTAAATTTTATGCAAAATGCTGAAAAAATAAGAAAAGAAATAATGGGAATTAATACAAAACTTGTTGAAACTAAAACATCTAATTATAATTCATCATTATTTATGGATATTTGTCAAATTTGTAATAAAAATAAAAGCGATGATACACATCATATTAATTATCAGACGTTTAGTGATGAAAATGGTTATTTTGAGAATTTTCATAAAAATAAAAAACATAATTTAGTTAATATTTGCAAAGAATGTCACGATAAAGAACATAATGGAACAATTCATATAGAAGGTTTTAAACAAACGAATGAAGGAATAATATTAGATGTTAAATATGATATAACAGAAGAAGAAAAATTAAAAATTTATGTAAGAAAAGGTAAAAATGATTGGTATAGTAGAAAAGCAAAAAATCATAAATTTAAAATAAGTAATATAGATGAGATAATAATCATTATTAATAAATACACGAAAAAGAAATGTAAAGAATTGCCAGAATACCTAGAAACATTATTATATGATCCATCTATATAATAAAAAAATGTGATTATTTTTATATATTGTTATAATTATGTTTATAACAAGTTATCGGATGTTAGAACCAACAACTGCATCTATTGCAGTATATCTATTATCTAGAACTACAACTTTAAAAAGACATATTATTCAAAAAAAACCATTACATTATAAAAGGAAATTTTGCAAATGGTTAATAAAAAATAAACATACTATGATTGATGTTGGTGTAGATGAAATTTCAGATTTGATATTTGATATTAGTAATAATATTCATTTAATGCCAAATCCAACATTTATGTTTTTAAGTTATTTTATAATACTTATAATTTTTATATGCTTATAAAATAGATTATTATGAATTCTTCAAAAAATAAAGGATATAAAGGAATACAAAAAGAACTAGAAAATAGAGAAAAAAAATGTAATGATGTAGTTGTTTATGAATATGAACGTCCAAATAAAAATCCATATGAATATGAAGATGTAGATAAATTTACAAGTGAAAATAAATTTAATGAAAAACAAAATTGTAAAGCAATAATACCTGATATATCTTATAGTAAAGATAAATATAAACGATATTATAAAGATATTTATACTGAAAAGAGATGCGAAAAAAGTAATGGTTTTTGGGTTGGTGAGACTGTTAATCGTCATAATACTTTCGATAAAGGCACTTGCTGGGTTGATGAAACAGATGGAGAATGTGGAAAATTATTAGATAGTAATAAATTTTTACGTGAAAAGAATTATAAAAATGGTAGTATAACAAAGAAAAATATTAAGAAGGCTAAAAAAATATGCGAAGTTGATCCAAAATGTTCTTTTAAACAAATTAATGAATTTACACGCGATTGTATATCAAAAGATAAATTAATGGAAGTTCATAAAGATGATGAAAAATATAAACCTCCTCCTTCAAAATCTTCATCTTTATCAAATAATCAAATTGATTTAAACAATTTAGAAAAGTCCTTATATGATTTTTATAATAGTAAAGATGCACCGGAAACATTAGAATTAATTGGAAAGGGTAATAGATGTGACCCTAATATGAATGATAATGACGATATATCATATGATGATAATATTAATGGAAGTTTAAGTGCAAATATTGAAGTAATGCCAAAAGATGATTATTATACTAAATATAGAAAGAATTATATTGAATTTGTTCAATATAAAATAATTGAAACAGATCCAAATGTAAAAGAAGAAGAAAATATAATTAAATTATATTTAGATAATCCAAATGAATTTGACACATATAAATTAGATTATAATATTTATAAATCAGAATTAATTAAACAAATAATTCAAGGTAGTAAATATAAAGAAGATAAACGATATTCTCGCATTTATAATCTCTTTTATAGATATTTTTCATCTTTTTTTATTAAATCAAAAAAAGAAGATGAATTAAAAGAAAATAATAAACGTATTTATAGTTTATATTTACAAAGTTTGATTATTAATTTAGATCCAACAAATAAAACCGATGAACCTATAATATTAAAATTATTAGATAATCCTTCTTCTTATTTAACATTTAAAATTGATTATAATAAATTATTTTCAGTTCAATCATATGATGTTGATGATTTACATCGTGTATATAAAGGATATTTTTCTAAATATATCACAAAAGAAATTAAAGATTTCATTGATAATAATTTAAGTATTTATAAAAAATATGTACCTATAATAATACGTAAATTAAATCCTAATAATACTTCTGATAATACTTCTGATATTACTGAATTATTTCGATATATAGAAGATAAAAATAAATTTGAAGAATTCAAAAATGAGTATAATAAATGCAAAGAAGAAAAAGAATTTGACTTTTTATATTATACTTATTTCCCTTATTTCTTTAATTATTATAATACAGATTTAATTAAAGAACATTATCTTTATTTACAAAATATTGTTAGAATAAATGATCCAAATATAAAAGAACAATATAATGAACTTCGCAAATATATTAAAAATGAAGCAGCACTAAATGATTATAAAAAATATTATAATATTCATAATGAAGATGATGTAGCAATGGAAAAAATTTATAAAATTTATTTCCCTGATATATTCGTTTCAAAAACTTCAGCTAGTTCCTTTATTATAAGTTCTGATTTAACTCCAAGTTCTAGTTCATCTATATCATCCTCAAATAATAGTAAAATTAATAAACCACCTACTGTTCCACAATCTCTTGTTAATAATATTTGTAAATTAATAACTGCTAATAAATCACCTAAAAAAGGTATGTTATTATGGCATTCAACCGGTAGTGGTAAAACTTGCACTGCTACTGCTATTATTGATGGTTTCTGGGGTTCTGGTAAAGAAATTATTTATTGTAGTACTATTAATGCACTTTCTAGCAATCCACCACACGAATTCCATAAATGTGCAATGAACTTATTCCCACGATTTTATAATAAATCACAAGAACAAGTAGCAAAAGAATTTAATTCTAATAATATTCGTTTCTTAACTTTCGCTAAATTAGCAAATAGAGTTATGAATAAATCAATTGATTTGAATAAATGCGTTTTAATTATTGATGAAGTTCATAATCTTTTTAGACCTATACCAACACAACAAAAACAACACTCATTTTTAGAAAAAACTCTATTATCAAATAAATATCCTAAATTAAAAGCATTTATTCTTACTGCTACTTTAGGTGATAATCCTGATGAAATTATGAAATTATTAAATATTGTCAAAGATCATAATTTCCCTGAAATCTTTTTTGATGATATTAATGACCCTGACCTATTTAAAGAAAAAACAAGAGGTTTAATTTCATATTTTGATATGTCAAGTGATAACACTAAATTTCCTGTGGTTATTGATAATCTAGAACCACAATATATTGATATGTCATCCAAACAATTTGAAAAATATATAACTGCTTATAAAGAAGTTAAAGAAACTGCCAAAAATTATGATAAATTATCAAAAGCAAATTCTTTAAATAAATATTGGGCTGCTGCACGTCGTTATTCAAATATGCTTTATACTTATGAAAAAGGTTTATCATTACACGATTTTAGTGCAAAATTAGAAAAATTAATACAAACAGTTACTGATGATAAATATTCTAATCAAAAACAATATATTTATTCTGCATTTTATGAAAATAGAGGTTATGGTGGACACGGTATTTTAGCAATCGCAAAAGAATTAGATAAATTAGGATATGAAAAATTAACACCAAGTGAAGCAGTTAAAATTTTTAATAATCCAACTGAAAGTAATAAAAAACCAAGATATATATTAGCAATAACAACACAATTAGGAGTTGATAAAGATAAAGAAATAAGCGAATTAAGACAATTATATAATGCATCTTTTAATAAAAATGGCGAATATGTTAAATTATTTTTAGCATCTCAAACTTATAATGAAGGTCTTGACCTAAAAGCAGTAAGACATATTCATATTTTTGAACCTTTAATAACATGGGCTAGTGATAAACAAACTATTGGACGTGCTGCTCGTTATTGTTCTCATAGTGATTTAAATAAAAAAGATTGGAATGTAACTATTCATAGATATGCAAGTAATTTACCTCAAAAAATTAATGATATAGTTGATAATGATAAAGTTAAAGAACTAGAAGAACAAATATCTCAATTAGAAGAAGTAAATAAATCAAATAAGAATGTTATTAAAGAACATAAAGCAACTATTGCTGCAAATAAAAAACAATTAACTAAATTAAAGAAGGCTGGTAAAAATGATGAATATGATGAACTTCAAAATGAAACAGAAGAATTAAATAAAGAAATCAAATCTATTGAAGATGATGAAACTAATTTTAAAGCAGATATTAAAAGATTAAAGGCAGAATTGAAGGCTTTAAATCCAGCACCTGCTAAAAAGACAGGTAAAACAACTAAAAAATCAGCACTAGATGCCACCGGTGTTATTAATATTGATGAATATATTTATAAACAATCTATTGAAAAAATGAAAGGTATTTTAACATTATATCAATTAATGCAAGAGGCTGCCGTTGATTGTTTAATTTTAAATGATTTCCATAAAAGCGGTAATAAAACTATTCAATGTCATAAATATGATTAATTATTATTTTTTTTATCATTATTTTTAATTATTATTTTTTTTAATTATTATTATTATTAGATAATAGTAATGAGTCAGGAACAATTTAATTTTTTAGATAAAAAATTTTATAATAATGAAGAACATTATACATTTTGTAATAATAATAATGATATTTTAAATGAATTAAATTCATTAAAAAGTAATAATACTAAATGTCCAATTCAATGTAGTATATCTAATATTAAATGTAATAAAAAAATAAGAGAATATAACGAATTAATAAAAAAAAATATTAAAGATATTAAAAATAATTATTATGATTATGAAATTAATTATATTGATTTTAATATAAAAAATACTTCAATTAGCAAATATAAAGATTATAAAAAAACTATACATTTTAATAATTTTAATGAAAAATATAATAATGATATTTATCAAAATGAAAATAATTATACAAATATGAACAATATTCAGGAATTAATTACTAATAATGATGAATATTTATTATCATTAGATGAAGATAAAATAAAAACATTACAATATTATACATATAGAGGTGATATTTTTTTAAACTGTTATATTAATAATGATGATAATTGTTTTAATGTAGATGAAAATATAATTCATCGGGTTGATGATAATAATCATATGTTTTATAGTGAAGAATTAGAAGATTATTTATTTAAAGTTCAAATGTTAAAAATATTTAAGGATAATAAAAATATAATTCAAAAAATTGAAGATAAACAATTAAATAATTATGATATTAGTGAAGAACAATATATATTAATATTTAATCAATATATCAAAGATATGAATGATATATTTAGAGATGCACCAAAAACTGATAAAGAAATATATTTATATAGAGGAGTATCACATAATTATATAATAAAAAATATACGTAATGGTATTAAAAAATATCAATATGATAATTATAGAAATAATAATTTTTTATCATCATCATTATTTGTAGATAAAGCATATAATTATACACATAAAAAAAATAAAATTATATATCGTTTTACAATTAAACCAGGAGTTCCACTTATATTTCTTGAAGGTATATCGTTAGCAAAAGGAGATATGGAAGTATTAATACCAAATAATACAATATTAAAAATAAATGATGTAATTGATAAATATTTATATGATTCGTATAATACTTTTACAAAAGATATTATATGTCCTCGGGAATATTCAGATATTAATATTATTGATGTTATTAATATTGAAATTATGTCTTATAATTATCATTATCATTAATCATTATCATTAATCATTATCATTAATCATTATCATTAATCATTATCATTAATCATTATCATTAATCATTAATCATTAATCATTATCATTAATCATTATCATTAATCATTATCATTAATCATTATCATTAATCATTATCATTAATCATTATCATTAATCATTATCATTAATCATTATCATTAAATAAATATGATAACTATACCAATCATTGAAATTACAAAACCAAATAATACTTTAAATGATATCTTTTCTTTTAAAAATAGAATTGATAATATCATAGTAATTAGTGGATAAAATCCAGTTATTATTGTAAATAATGCTACTTTTGATGTATGTCTAATAGCATAATGAAATAATATTTGACTTATAAATGATACAACAAAAATATTTATAATGAATAATAATAATAAATCTGAACTTATTTTTGATAGTTCCATAATTATATCTAAATAATTATGAAACATAAATGAATAAAATAAACTACACAAGAATAATATGAATGTTGATAATAATAAATAAGTTTCAAAAGATATATTATTATGTATAACTAATAATTTATAAGTTATTGGAGTAATTGCATATATTACAGCCAAAGATATCGCAATTAATAAAATATTTAATTCTATATTAATTAAATTCATATCTATTTATTATTTTTAAAATATATTTCATTTATATAAATGATTATATACGATTATATTATAATAGGTTCTGGACCTGCTGGTTTAACTTTTGCAA
>Ga0209358_10003433_pt1 | contig 11695 bp, 12 predicted proteins | sample LauGreFa1BDMLBSN_2_FD_187574 | JGI IMG/M metagenome (GOLD analysis project Ga0209358, IMG submission 187574) | Freshwater lake microbial communities from Lake Michigan, USA - Fa13.BD.MLB.SN (SPAdes) (version 2) | ecosystem: Environmental > Aquatic > Freshwater > Lake | place: Lake Michigan, USA...
TATTACCATAATTAATATTTATTAATATTTTTATATATACAAAAATAATTTAAAATTATTAAATCATTAGATATTTAAAAATAATAAAAATATTCTTACATATAATTTATTTAAAAAATTTAATATTTATTACCAGTTTAATAATACAAAATATTCCAGTATATATTGTATTTTGATTTAATAATATTATATATTGACATAGGTAATAAACCTTAATTCTTTTGATTCATTATATTAATTTAATATTATATTTTTTATAAATTATACAAATATCAGATATAATAGTAAACATTTTTTATTATAATAATAAAATATTTCAAATAAATAAATGAACAAGAATAAAAAAATTAATTTAATAATTATATTCGTTATTATAACTATTATTAGTTTAGTAATAATATATTTCAGTTTAAAAAATATAAATTCAAAAACATTTGCAGTTAGTAGTAACCCAAATCAATCTCAAACATGTGATATACATTCTTGTAATGCTATTGATCCTGTATCAGATCCTGCTTATAATATGAAACAAATTATAAAACAATCTATACTTTTAGAAGAACATTTAGTTGAAAAAAATAAAAGATGTAGAGATTGTATAGCTAAACATTTCTTACATATTCAAGCACTTCATTCAGAAGCAGTATGGTTAGCTAATAAAAATATAAATGATTATCCATTACTTGAAGATACAGTTGGATTTTATAATGAACAATTTGATTTATGGTTACAATATCAAACAGATGATGAACAAATACTTAAAATAGCATCATCATTAAGAGATGTAAGAAAGAAATTAGTGGCTGTTTATTATTTTAATGATAAATTAATAGAATGAAAATTATTTAAAGATAATATATTATATTATAATATAATATGAAAACAATTGAAAATGATGAAAATGTACCTCTTAGAGAATCTTTTGAAGAATCAGAATTATATTCTAATTCATCAGATAATGACAAAAATTTAAAAGTTAAAAATATTGAAGATGAAAATGATAAAAACGATGAAGATGAAGACGATGAAGACGATGAAGACGATGAAGACGATGAAGACGATGAAGACGATGAAGACGATGAAGACGATGAAGACGATGAAGACGATGAAGACGATGAAGACGATGAAGATGATGAAGATGATGAAGACGATGAAGATGATGAAGAAGATGAAGACGAAGAATATATTACAGTTCGTAGTAAATGGCAAATTGATGGTGCTAAAACAATTGATGAAGCTATTGAAAAATTACATGTATTTATTAAATATTTAGAAGAACTTAAAAATGAAGGATGGGAATTTAGAGATGTTGTAGATGATGATTATGGATTTTTATATAAAAAAAAAATCTAATTATTTTTTTAAATTTTATATTATATTTGATTTCAAAATATAATATTTGATTATATTAAAATTAAATATGAATAAAGGTAATAGATATAATATTGGTAAAGGCTATTTTATTGAATTTAAAAAAGATGATAATTATATTAATTTAAAATATAAAAATGGAGATTCTTTTAAAATAGAAGCATATGACAATAAAAATAAAATAGATACTATTAAATATATTAAAAATAAACATGCTGAAAATTTTATGTTAAAGCATATAGGAGGTGAAAGTTATAAATCATGTTATGATATTAAAAAACCATATAAATGTGTAAATAATGAAGATTGTGAGTGGATAAATGATGGTGAAAAAGAAGAATGTAAAAATAAAACTGAAAATTATGAAATTAAAAACTTAAATGATAGAGATTTATTTAATTTTATTTTATCTAATATTAAAAAGTTAAATGATATTATTATTAAAAAAAATTTACTTGTTGAATTTTATTTTATCACTAGATTTAATAAAAATAAAGAAAAAGATTTTATAGATATGCCATATTTATCAAAAAAAATTAAATTAGATGAAATAACAGTTTTTCCTCTGATATTACGTGATAAAATAATATCAGAGGAAAATGATCTAATATATTCTACAAAAGTATCATACTCTGGAAAGTATTCGATAAAAAAAAATATATCATTTTTAGATAAAACATATGATAATTTCTATAATTTTTTCGAAGAAATTATCAAACCAAATTTTTATGAAATTATAAGAGTTAATTGTATCATAAAAAGAAACACTGATAATTTAGAATATATTAATAAAGATTCTCAATTAAATTTAGATGTTGTAGAAACCGATATAATTAAAGGTAAAAGACTTTTAGAAATTAATTATTTAACAAATAATAATTATTTTAAATCTGAAATAAATCAATATATATTACCTATTTTAGAGGCTATTATTGAAATTAATAATAGATTTGATCTAGAAATATTTAAAGAAGTTACAATAAGAACTGAATTGTTAAAAAAAAAAAAAGAAGAAGAATCTAGAATTAGTGAATTGAAACAAAGAAAATATTAAGTTTTTCTTTAAATATATTTATATTTGATTAATTTTTTATAAATCAAAACTATTTAAAACTATCTCAAAATATATTAATTAGAATAGTATTAATTATCAATTTAATATTTATTCTAATTAATAATAATGTTTGCGTTTAATTTATTGAATTTTAATATTATTATTAATTGAATCTGTTTGAAAATTAATTTAATTTTTTTAAATAATTTTTAGATGGGTTCCAATTTTCTCGGTTAACTCAGTTGGAAGAGTAACAGACTGTTACAAATTATTTGGAACTTCCCAATTAATTTTACAATAATCTGTAAGTCGGAGGTTCGATCCCTTCACCGAGAGTATCTTAATTTTTAATTAAGATATATTAAATTTAATATATCTTAAACTTTTATATTATTTATATAAAACATTATTTTATTTAAATTTTCCAAATATTTTAAAAATTTAAAATTTAAAATTTAAAAAATAAAAATTGAATATAATATTTATACAATAATATGTATAATGGTTAATTATCTAACTGTTAAAAATGCTTTCGAAAAAGAAAAATGTAAATTACTTATGTCTGAAGAAGAATTTAATTTAAAGCCAAGAAAAGTAACAGAAAAATACAAATATGTAGCAAGTTGTAATCATGAACATGAAGCGTGGTTTAACGTTTTCACTAGTAGAAAAACTGGTGTAATTTGTTCAAAATGTGTTATTTTAAGAGATACTACTAATCAATTAAAAAAATGCAAGATAACACCGTTACATAATTTAGAATTAGAATATAAAAATTTAACATATTTAAGAGAAATAATTCAAGATTATTTTGATATTAAATTTAATGTAGAAGGATGTTTAGCTGATTGTTCCATTAGACCAAAAGGAATAACTGAAGATTTATGGATTATGATTCAAATTAAATCAACAGGAAAACCTGTTAGAGGTTATAGTTTTAAATGTAATGAAAAATATAAAAATTGTTTAGTATTATGTATATGCAATAGTGATAAAAAAATGTGGTTATTTAATAGAAATTTAATTACTAATAAAAATAAAATTGAAATTGGATTAAATAAATCAAAATATGATGAATTTGAAATTACAAAAGATAATATATTTGATAAACTTTATGAATTTTATAATCTTTTTCCAAAATTTATATTTGATGAAATTAATACACCTATTTCAAAATGTCAACAATTAGAACAAGAATATGTAAAATATCGTGAAAAAATGATATCATTTATTAAATTTGAAAATAATGAAAGACAAGGTCTTGTATATGATTTTATGATTAATGATTTAAAAATACAAGAAAAAGTAATTTCATATAATATAAATAAAAATAATGGTTGTGATGAAAATCATAATAGAAAAGCAATATCCTATCAAAAAGGAGACAATGATTTTTATTGGTTAAATATTAATAATAAAAAACATTTTTATATAATACCAGAAAATGAATTAATTACAAGAAATTATATTAATGTTGATAAAATTTCAAGTATTTATTTAAATCCTGAAGTTGATGATAAACATTGGTCAAAAGATAACCTATTTGATTATACAAATATAAATGAAGAAAAAATTAAATTATTACTTGGATTATAATTGAAATAAGAATTGATCTATATTATTTTATATCTTTATTTTTTTCTTTATCACTACGATATGTCAGACCAAGTATAGATTTACTAAATTTTAATGGATATATATTATATTTTGTAAAATTTAAAAAAGGTTTTTTATTTCTACATATTGGACAATCCATATTATTAATCATATTTCTATAATTATAATTAATAACTTCGATTATATATCCATTTAATTTATATGCGTTAGTTATTTTATAAAAACATTTTATGCAAAATATATGTCCACAATTTGTTATTATACAAATATTATTTTTAATATTATAATCTTCAAAACATATTGGACATGCTTCTAACATCTCAATATTCTTTATTTCTTTTTCTAATTTTAATCTTTTAATCCAAAATAATTCGATTTTATTTTTTAATAATGTTTTATTTAATTTTTTAAATATATCTATGTTTAATCTTTTATCTAGTCTTTTACATATTTTATATAATGTTTGTTTATTTAATTCATATAATTCTAATAATATTTCAATATCATAATGTGATACTAAGCAATTAGTTTTTTGTACTATTGTTTTTTTACATTCATTAATAAAATATTTATGAAAATCTATAAATATTCTTTTAATTTTTTTTATTATCAAATCAATTGATCTATTAGATGATTTTGATATTTTTTTCCATTTTTTATATGAATATACTTTATTTTGTAATGCTAATGGTAATAGTAATGATCTTTTTTCCCATTCTTTTCCAAATTTCATTATATAAATAACTTTAAATTATTTATATAATGAAATTTTTAAATAATTTAATATAATATTATTAATAATTAAATGGATTATTTACAATTATTTAATAATAGTAAAGTAGCTGCAGGTATATCAATGTTGTTATTAAATTGTGGTTCTCGTTATATAATAGGAGATTTAGGTAAATTTCATCAAGATGTATTAGCAAATGAATATGTAAAAAAAATTGTATTATTTGCTATGTTTTTTGTTGGTACCCGAGATATTTTAGTTGCATTTTTATTAACTGTATTATATATTTTTGTTGTTGATGGATTATTTAATGAAAAAAAGAAATTTTGTATAATTCCTAATAAATATAAAAAATTATATTCACAACAACAATTAGATAATAATCAATATTTACAAGCTAAAGAAATCGTAAATAATTATGAAAAACAAAAACAAATATTAGATGAAAAACAAAATAATCCACAAAATCCAAATATTATTGAGAAATATTCAGATGAATATGATGTATATAGTAATAAGATTAAAATGTTAAATAATTATAGTTAATTATATAAATAATTAAATCAATATATAAATTATTTAAAATAAAGTAACTATATATTTTATAATAAATTTATTTTAAATATATTACAATTTTAATATTTATAAATATTAAAATAAATTTATATAATCATGTTATTATATAAAACAAAATCTCTTTCTAAAGAATTTTTAAATAAAAAAGTAAGCATTCTTAGTTCACCTAAAATTAAAAATAAGATTGATAAAAATAATTTCTTAAATATTGATATTATTAAATCAAATGAGGATAATAATATTATTGCTTTTTCAGATAATAATTATTTAAAATTGTTTAAAAATTATACTAAACATCCTTATGAAATTTCACATATAAAAATAGAAGATTTTATTTATTATTTACAAAAAACTAATAATAAATTATTACTTATTGATAATATTTTATGTAATAATAATACAAAAAAATTTTATATTGATGCTACATTATTTAATTTAGAAGAAAATTATGATTAAATTATATAATTATATAAATGAATAAAACAAAATATGATTTTATTAATTTAAATATAGTAAAAGATTTACAAAATTTATGTTATAGAATTAAACCTTATAAAAATAATTATTTACTTGATTTAGATTTAAATTTAATTCCAGATTATTTTTATAAAATAAATCCAAAAAAAAATAAACTAATCAATGATTTTACAAACAAAAATAATTTATTAAAAGTTTATGATGTTAATAGAAAATTATCAAAAGTAATGTCTAAAATTTCTAATAAAATTCAAAAAAATGAATATCAAAATGTAGCAAAATTAGATGAATATTTCTTTAAAAATATTTGTAAAGAAAACATATTTCCTAGTGTATTAGGTTATGAGAATTTTCCTAAATCTTCTTGTATAAGTGTTAATAATATAGTCTGTCATGGAATTCCATATGAATATAAATTACAATCAGGAGATATCGTTAAAGTTGATATATGTGGTTATAATGGATATCATTCAGATATGGCAAATACATTTTTAATAGGTAAAGTATCAGGTGAACATAAATCATTAGTTAAAACAACTAAAGATTCTCTTGATAATGCTATATCAATATGTAAACCAGGTAATCTATATTCTAATATAGGAAAAATCATAGAAAAAACAACAAAAGATAATGGATTTACAGTTATTAAAGGATATAGAGGACATCATATAGGTAATAAAATTCATTTAAAACCTTATATTTCAAATATATATGAAAAAACAAATGAAATTATGAAAGTTGGTGATCTATTTTGTATTGAACCATTATTAACAATTGACAATGGAGATACATATATTGATAAAGATAATAATTCAGTATTAACAAAAGATAATAAATATTCTGCACATTTTGAAAGATGTATACTTATTACTGAGTCTGGACATGAAATATTAAACTAATTAAATTTTAATATATTAAAAAATTTTGTTTTTTTATTATTATTTATTATAATTTGATTATTACTAATATCAGAAAATGATATAGAATTAATAAATATTTTAATATTTTTAATATTTTTTAAACATGAATTAATAATAAATTTAATATTATTAATACCAAATATATATAATATATTATATAATGTTAAATCATATATTAATATATCATTATTTATATAAAATTTCCATAATAATGGAGATATATATATTATAACATCATCTTCATTTTTTTTTATAATATTATTAACTTTAATTAAATTATCATTAAATTCATTAATAGGATGCCACTCGATCATATTTGAGATTAATTTATTTATAATACAATTAATATTATAATTTGAATATAATTTTATTTTTGATATAGGTGATATAAATGATTTTATTATATAACATACACAGTTATATTTAAATATAGGTAATAAATATGAACTATATAAATCAGATTCTGATATTTTAAATATATATTCTTCATCTATATAATATGATAAAAATGGATCATTAATACATGAGTATGTATGTATATTATCTGGAAAAAATAATACAGTATCTCCTATTTTAAATAGGCTATTTGAATTTCCGATTTTATCTGTTATTACACCTATAATAATATCATATTCTATATTAGAATATAATGAATATATTATAAAATTACACATTTTTGCATTTTTAATATAATATTAAAAATTATTTAAAGATTTAATTTATATATATAAATTAAATATAGAAATGAATTCAGATTTATTTAAAAATTTAAATAAAGACCCTGTTTATAATTTAGACAACTTTATTAAAAATATCGATTCCATTCTATTAAATAATATTCAAGATAAAAAACCTAAATCCGAAATAAATAAATGTGAAGATGATATTTCTAAAATTTTTGAAAATATTTTTGGTGTACCACCATTACATTCTAAACAACAAAGCTCTTCAAGTAATTTTCAAGAAAAGAAACCTGAAAATAAAAATGAAGAAGTAATTAAAAATATATTTGAATTATTATTTGGAAAAAATGATAAAATGTCAAATATTTTTAATAATTTATCAGATTTTAAAGTTAAAGTAGCAACATGTGATAATCTTGATGCATTTAAAAATATTGTAGAAGATGTTATGGGACAATTTGATAAAACTAATTCTTCAAATAATTCTTTATTATATGATTTAATTGATAAAGATGATAAATATTTAATTGTTGTTGAAGTACCTGGTATTACTAAAGAAAATATATCTATTGATTTAGATATTGAAAAAGGATTAGAAATTAAAGCTGAAAAAATATCAAATAATGGTAATAAATATTTAATAAAAAATATTAAATCCCATGGTATTTATTCTTGTTTTATTAATTTACCTAAAGATATTAATCTTAATAAAACTATTAATGCCGAATATGAAAATGGTCTATTAAATATTACTCTTGATAAAATTAAACCTTATAATAATTCAATTAAAATAAATATTATTTAATTTATTTATTTTTATAAATATTATCTAATTTGTTTATTTTTATAAATATTATATACAAATTAATACTAATTAATATAATGTCTCTAAATATTATTGACCCAAAATCATTGGTTGGTAATTGTTGTTATAATGGTAGTTTATTTGTTAAATATAATACCAATAATAATATATATTTTTCACATTATATACCTAAAGATATACAGGATAATTATGAAATATATTGTGTATATAGAGCTTGTGCTAGTCGACAACAAGATATGATATCATCATTACGTATTACTCCTATTAATATAAATTCATTTGAAGCTGATAATATAAATAATACTATATTATTTTTAAACAACACAAATGAAGATCCTAGAGTTTTATGTATTAATGATAAATTATTTGTAAGTTATAGTAAAATATTTTATCCTTTATATAGGCATCAACCAATTAATATAAAAATTAATGGTATATTTTTAAATCATGATTTTAAAACTGAAAATATAATTACATTTGATTCTCTAAATAATTTAGCTAGAAGACAAAAAAACTGGTCTTTTTTTATCAATCATGATATTACTTATATTTTATACAATATTATGCCTTTGCAAATATATATTTGGGATAGTATTAATTCTTTAAATTTGTTTAAAGAAGCATTACCAATTGTATCTAGAGAATGGAAACATCCTAAATATCCAAATCTAATATTTAGAGGAGGTTCACAACCAATATTAATAGATAATGAATATTATATATTTATTCATTCAACTAATTATTATATGTTTTGTATTATTATTGATCCTGATAATTTTGATATTTTAAAAATTACTGAAGATGAATTAATTCCAAAAAAATATAAAGAGATACATTTTCCATGTGGAGTTATTTATGATGAAAATAATAAAATATTTTATGTTAGTTTAGGTATTAATGATATTAAATTAGGTATATATTCTATATCAAAAATTGATTTAGATAAAAAAATGATAAAAGTAAATAATTTTAATTCTGTAATTATCAAAGATGATATTTTTAATTATAATATGAAAAATATTTATATGAATGTATGGATTAATTCTTGGGGTGGTTCTGGAAATGATTTATTCTCTAATTATTTATATAATAAAAATATAATTTGTAAATCAAGTGAATGGGATAAAATAGGTTGTCATTATCTTAAATATTCAAATATTAATATAAAAAAAATATATATAATTACAGATCCTTTAATTGCTATTGCATCTATGATTAAAAATAATAATTTAATAACTAATTTTAATAAATTATCAAATCAACAAAATAATAATATTTATACTATATCTGGATTATTGTATTTTATGTGGATACAATTAAAAATATGGAGTTCTCATTCTAATAAATTATGTTCAGAATTAACAGATAATAAAAATGATGTTTTAATTATTAAAGAAAAAAATATTAGAAATAATAAAAATATAATCGAAGAATTTATTAATATTGATAAAGATATATTAATAAATTATCCAGAAATTGATAAATTTATTAATTCAAATGTTAATTTAGCATATGATATTATTAATAAAGAAAAATATACTATTACAAAAATTTTGTTAAAAAATATTATTGAATTATATAATAAAATTTAAATATTATTATGAAAATCTTGCGTATTTATATTAATTTTATTATTATTTAATATATTTATTTTTTCATTTGATAAATTTTTTATATTTTCGTTAATGTCTGGTATTATTATATCATTTATATTATTAATTTTTATATTCTGTTTATAAATATTTTTTACATTTTCTAATGAAAATAATTTATCTATAAAATTTTCACAACTATGTGTTAATATTATATTATCAAAATTATTTAATTTTTTTAATATATTGGGATAATTTAATGGTTTTCCTGTATAATTTCTTTCTACACTTCCATCCCTTTTTAATAATATACCATTTGGTATGTGTTTAAATGAATTATTATATTTTATTAATGGAACTATATCATCTTCTATTTCTATCCTAGAATACTCATCCAATCTCGATATAAACCATTTTACAAAATCTATATTTCCTATTATAGGTGATCCAAACATATGACAAGTAATAAATAAATTATTAAATTTTTCAGCAAAATATGCAGATGATATTGCTGCTACTGAACCACCTTTTGAATGTCCTGTAAATATTATTCGTTCTATTGGATATGAATTCATTATATTTATTATATCATTCGTTAAATATGGCTCTATTGAAAAAAATTGTTCTGCAAATCCATTATGAACTATTATATTATCTTTTATCTTTTTTTCTCTAATATCAGCTGCATCTAAAGCTTCATATAAACTATTTGTACCTTCATATGTTATGTATATTGTATTTGATTTCCATATCATATATGCTTGAGAATCTCTTTTATTATTTTGGTTATTTCTACCATCATAAAATATAGGTTCAGAATGCATATCATCAACTATATTATCTACAATATGTTCAATTTTTTTTTGTAAATTAAAATTACATTTTACCAAATCACAATTTAAAATATTATAATGTTTTATACCATTTTTTTTAAATATATTTTTTATATTTATAGGTTTTTCATATGCAATTTTACTTCTTAAACAAGAAAATAATAGATCTTGAATTTTATATGGTTTAATTTTTATAGACATTAAATTATATCTATTAAATTATAATTTTTTTATTTAAATGTTTTTATTTTAAAAATGTTAATTTTTATTAAATAAATCATTTTTGATATTTATGTATTATAAAAATTATTTTCTATTATTATTAATTATAAATTTTAATTAATAATAATAGAAAATATTATAAAATAAAAAAAATAATTTATATTAATTAATATAAATTAATAATATTTATTTATTTTATATTTATTAAATAAAATGTATATTATTTCTGATTATGATATAATTATAATTTCTAATTATATAAATAATTATAGAAAAAATCATCAAGTTGGACCATTGATATGGAATAATAATATTGCTTCATTTTCACAAAATTGGTCAAATTATATGTTAACTAATAATATTTTTAAACATTCACAAAATACAATGTATGGAGAAAATATAGCATATTTTCAAGGATATGGTACTGATATCATAACATTATTAAAAAATGCTATTGATATTTGGTATGATGAAAATAAATTATATAATTATAACTTACCATATTTTAGTGCTAGTACAGGTCATTTTACTTGTCTAGTATGGAAATCTAGTATAAATTTTGGTATGGGTATATCAATTGATAAAAATACACAAATTGTTTATATAACTTTTAATACTTCACCTCCTGGAAATTATATTGGAGAATTTCAACAAAATGTCTTTCCTGAAATAATTCCAATACCAACACCTACTCCAACACCTACTCCAACACCTACTCCAACACCTACTCCAACACCTACTCCAACACCTACTCCAACACCTACTCCAACACCTACTCCAACACCTACTCC
>Ga0209358_10003434_pt1 | contig 11694 bp, 11 predicted proteins | sample LauGreFa1BDMLBSN_2_FD_187574 | JGI IMG/M metagenome (GOLD analysis project Ga0209358, IMG submission 187574) | Freshwater lake microbial communities from Lake Michigan, USA - Fa13.BD.MLB.SN (SPAdes) (version 2) | ecosystem: Environmental > Aquatic > Freshwater > Lake | place: Lake Michigan, USA...
TACTGTTTTTGGTGTTGGGAAATATCCAATGTCCATTTTCTGTTGCTGTTATATTAATACTCTAAATTATTTTCCATTTTAATATTTATAACAATTTTTGTGTCAAGTGTTTCTGTAAAGCTGTAAAAGTCTTTCCAGTGCAAATCATTTTCAGGCGAAAAACTTGAAATTAAAGAATATATTGATGGATCTTCAAGGTTTTCTGATTGAAATTTTCCCATTTTTTCACAATATTCGTTAAAGTCGTCCAGACGAAATCTTCTAGATATAAATCTACAAAAAATATGGTCTACCCCTTTATACTCAAAATAAGCAACCCATGTTCTTTTCGGAGGGATCGGCTGTGCTTCTTTTGCTAAAATTTTAGCGCGGGTTGCAGGTGAAAAGTTCTCAAACCATACTGCTTCACAAGTATCGAGCAGACCCGTATATCCTGAATGTTCTCGAAAGAGACGGACCGCTCTATTCATATGATAATCTGATGTTACCAATGCGATGTATTTTATTTGTTTTGGTATGAGAAATTTACAAAAAAGCATGTTTTCGACAGTTGACTGCGACCATCCTTCTTCAATAATTAAGTTTGCAGGAACACCAAAATTGATCAAGATACGCTTCATAACACTAGCCTCGGTGACTGTGTTACCCTGACAAATTCCTCCACAAACAATGAAAATTGGAGCTTTTTTCGGACCCAGCGATCTCATTTCGGCATCACCCCTTTCTTTTGCCTTTTGCAATCTTCTGACGAGTTCAGGTTGAGCCTCGTTGTTTATGAGGTTCTTTCCAAGAACAATAATGCATATTCCTTTCGGTTCTCCGTTACTTTCCATTGTAAAATTTCAAAGTTGATAAAGTTCCAAAGTTTGGTTAATTTTTCAGTTTTCTGAAAAACTGAAAAATATTTGTTTTCATTAAAAACTTTCTTGCTCGTTGAAAATGGCAGAAATCACTCTTCAGGCCACTCAAAAAAGACTTTTTGAAAGTTTTCGACTTGATTTTCGATAACTCTGAGGCCGCAACCAAACAAATTCTTCTCGCACAAACAAAGTTGGACAAGTTGGAGCAGTTTGATAGCAAAGGCTATCGGCGACTAACAAAACTCATAGAAACATTGGAGCCGTTTTCAAAAATGTGGAAAGCTGTTGAAGACGCTTACTACATTAAGCTAGACGAATACAAAGCTGTAAGAGAAAAATTAGAGGAGTGAAGCCGCCAAATAGCCACCCCGTCACTGTTTGATCGAAATAAATATAGCCTTCTCTTTTTGAGAAGGTTTTTTTGCATTTAACGTCTCAAATACTTTCTAAGTTCAACAAGTAGTTTCCCTAACATATTTTCGCCGTCTCCGTTTCTTCCCTCTCCCCAATAAACGTCCCAAGAAGCTTCAATTATTTCAAGGTCGCCACTATCTAGAAGTAAATTTCTAAATTTTTCATTTTGCATTGCCTTACAAAATATTACCCTTTCCATAACCTTAATTCTTTCTGAAGTATTCCATCGAGGATGAATTTTATGTTCTTTGGAACAGCCTAGTCTTTTGCATTCTTTTGGTGTATTTGACATCCTGACAACTTCTGCGTATTCGGGATCTGTTTCAGCAAACTTTGAACTTTGAAAGTAATGTTCAGCTGTTTTGTATGTCAATCCTCCGATGACAAGACGAGTATACGCAAAGTTTGAAAAAATTGCGTGTTTCCCTTTACTTCCAAAAAATTTTATTGGTTCCATTTCTTTACTTTAATTTAGTTTTTATGTTAAGATTTCAGTTTTTATGTTTGCAACAAACTTATAATTAAACTTTAAAGTTGTGTTTTTCCACAAATAATAAATTTCGATATTTTCACTGTATAAATTCTATTTTTACATTTCCAAAAGACACGTTTAAATGCAAAAAGCCTCTCAAAATGAGAGGATCGCAACTTTAACACTTTAGGTTTTATTTTTAATGTTGTAATTTTTTTTTCACAAAATCAAATACTTGTTTCAATCAATCTTTCCAACGCCTATTTTCTCGCAGCCATTTCAGCACTTCAAGATAACCATTTTTAGAAACCTCTTTTATAAATTGTTTTGGTATTGGTATTTTAATACCAAGAGCGTAAAAAAGAATGTAACGGTTTATCACTGAAAGATTGTTTTTGAATATCAGGCGCCTGACGTTTTTGTTTGGGCGTATTTTATTTAGATTCATCGGTTATTTTTGTCTCGTTGAGACAAAAATTTTAGTTTTTTGATTGTCTTAAATATACATTGAACTTCCAATTTCGACCTTTTGCTTATCAACAAGAATAGAAATCGATTTTTCCGTTATTGTAAACGGTAAACTGAAATTAGGTATTGAAAACCCTAATGTAAATGCAGAATTTTCACTTGAAGCAGTCCTTAAAATGTTTATTTTTGAAATTATATTTTTTATTAATTTTTGAAGCGACCGAACTCCTTCCCTCTTTGTATCCATATTTATAATTGACATTAACCCGCTATCATCAATCTTTACGGAATCAACATCCATACCTACTTCTTTTAGAGCTTTCGGAATAATATAATTTTTAATGATTTGTTTATAATCTTCTTTCGTGTAAGGTTCTACTTCTATTATATTCAATCGGTCTCTTAGAGGGCGTGAGAGAGCTTCTAGATCATTCAAGCTTACCATAAAAATAATATTAGATAAATCATGTCCGAATTCGGTTAGAAAAGAATCTCTGAAATCATGATTAGAAGTGTAATCTATAGCATGGAGGAGAGCATCTCTTACTGCAACACCTCTGTCGTCAGATGAAATTTTATCTATTTCATCGAGCAATACAACACCATTTGATACTCCAAGTTTGGCTAATGTTTTTACAAATACTCCAGGTCTCGCACCAATGTAAACAGAATCGCTACCTAATATATGGACAGGATCTGAAAGGCCTGCGCATGATATCCTTTCAAATGGAAATCCAATTGCAGCAGCTAAAGAAGCTGCTAATTGTGTTTTTCCACATCCTGGAGGTGATACTAGTGCAATAATAGAAGCAGATCTCGGATTTGTAATTCTATTATTTAGAGCGAGGATAATTTCTTGTTTAGCTTTTTTCATTCCATAAAGACCAATAACGGGATCATTATCTAGTTTATCTTTAATGTTGCAATAAAAAGTGTTAATTTCTTCAACGCTGCTGACTCCATATGTTACTTGTAAATTTGCTAATTTTTTGTAGGGAAGAGAACACATGTGTTCCAATTTTTCTTTGAGATAATTGTAAGTGGAACTATCTGGTGAAGTTGACATCATTTCTTTGAAAATACTAAGCATAATCTTCTTTTTCAAGTCATCAGCTTCAAGACTTAAAATTCTTGCTTTCAAAGAAAATGCATCTCGGGGATTTGATAACGCCATAATGCGTTTTTCTTCATTTTCTTCTTTAAGTTTTTGTTCATATTTCCCTGTTGAAACTCCATTTATAAAAGTTATTAGTTCATCTCGCCTTTTCATGTATTCTCTTGTGAAAGGTTCCATGTGTTTGTAAATTTCGAAAAGTTTGACTGCTTTTCGCCTTTCTTCGGCTAACATTTCACTTGATAATATTTTTTCCATCGTTGGCTCTTCATCTCGAATTTCTTTTTTGGTTTGTTCGAGTGTAATTTCAAGTTTTCGAACTTTTTCCTTTGGCATCGCCAATTTCCAAGAATTATCTTCATATTTCATTTCGCAAAAACGTTCCAATAAATTTTGTTCTGAATCTTTTAGTGCTTTTTGTATAATTTCATATAAATCTTTATGTTTTTCTAGTTCGGGATGTTTATCTAAGATTCTTGTTTCAATTACAGCCGTTAGAAAAGAAGTTTCGAATTCTTCTAACTCATCCTCGTATTCATTTAGATCTTCATTTAGATCTTCATTTAGATCTTCATTTAGATCGTCATTTAGATCGTCTCTTTCGTCTTCTTGTTCAACGTAGGTCCGTTCTCTCTTTTTTAATAAGGGGGTTTCCTCATTTGAAAAAGTTGAAGGCAGAGATTCATCTGTCTCTTGAGAGGGGGAACTATTTGAGCTTGAACTGCTTGAGCTTGAACTATTTGAACTTTCTAACAAACTATCATAATTACAATCATCATCTGATAACTCATAGTTTTTGTTAAAAATAATTTTCCGGTGAGTTCTGTTTCTAAGGTTGTATTTAGAAGTCATTTTTAAAACATTTTTTTTCTTTTAAAACTAAAAATTTTAAAATACTTATTCATCAAATATCAAAGAATTTGCGATTTGAAACTTTTTAAGACGAAAATGATGCTCTAGCTTATATTGTAACCGAAATAAGAGAAAATTATAACCAATATTTTTCAATCATCGGCAAAGAAAAATATATGGATCAAAGTTGATGGAGAAGATGCAAGTTATTGTGTGACAAAAGAAAGAATATCATAAAACCAATTTTTGATCAAGACCAAAATGTAAAACTGAATTTTGGTCTTGACCAAAATGTAAAACTGATTTTTTTACTTGATTTCCTAAAAAATATTAGGAAATGTTTCAGTTATTTTTTAGCCTTCTCAATTATTTTTGGTTGTCAGATGACCCAGAAGAAAGTGCTTCTTGGTACTGCGATCAGCACTGTTTCAAAATAGGGTCTGAAGTAATTGAATCGGTATGGGATTCTATTATTGTTTTGGCTCCTCATCTTCAGGACCTGGCGAACGAAGAAGGAATATCTCAAAACAATCGCAAAAGACGCCACTCAAAAGAGAATGGGTTGTGGCATCCAATGTCAGTTTGGACTGGCTTCTGTCGTTCTAATATGAAGCGAAGCCTTATCAATGCTGACGCAATCTTCAAAGAACATGAAAAACGCACAGGGAAACAGCATTCAGCGTGGGTAGACTGTAAATTTTTAACAAAACATGTCGACAAAATTGACTTCAACTCTAAAATATGGCATCACTGGTTTTCATCTCAAAATGGAAGTACAAATACCAAATATACACCTTCTAAAACCAAAAAAGTAGATTTGGCTCGTCGAAAACTATGGTGTGAAGAAATGGGGCTTGTAGATGATAATAGAGACAGAAATAAATGTAAAATGACCAAACCAGGGCAATACATAAATGAGGATATATTCTCTAATTGTAAAGTTGACGGCGACCATATCAAGGCTTACAGAAACTATTATAACGCAAAGGTCAATACATTAAAGCAGGGAATGAGGTATTTTTACAGCGAACCCCCTTCTTGGATATTGAAAAAATACAAATTAGTGACTGAAAGACAAACAAAAACTTCCAAAAAGAAAAATTATCTTTTGGACGATGAAGGCTATGTTGTTATAGTTTTTGTAAATTGAATTGTGAATCATATTTTCGGTCAACATCAAACTTTTTTGATGTTCGAGTTTTTGTGATAGATTTTTCTACGTCTGAAATTTCCACACATTTTTCGACTTTAACTTTTTTATTTTTCGGAAAATAAAAAAACTGAAAATTTTTATTGTTTACCGTAAAACTTTCGTCTCCTAGAGAAAACATAGAAACGACAATGACTGCCTATTTGATCCCCAAGAACTTTGCTTCTAAGCTTGCTAAGCTTATCGCAGCGGCCGAGGAAGATGATAACGTTGAGGATATCATCAACGAATTCGTCGGAAAGCTGAAAAAGCCGACCGCACGAAAGACAAAGGCCAAGAAGGACCCTGATGCTCCCAAGAGAAACTCTTCAGCCTACATTTACTACGGAAAAAAGCGCCGCCCCGAGGCGAAAGCCGAAAATCCGGACCTGACTTTCGGAGAGCTTACAAAGCTGATTGCCAAAGAATGGAAAGATTTGTCGGACAAGAAGAAAAAGCCCTTTGTTGCAAAGGCTGAGGCGGACAAAACCCGATATATGAAGGAGAAGGAAGAGTATGAAGAGAGCAAATCTGACGGCGAGGAAAAGCCCAAACGCGGAAAGAAGACACCAAAAACTTCCGACGATGAAAGCGATTCGAAGAAATCCGATGGCGAGGAGAGCGAAGAGAAGCCTGCTCATCGCAAAAAGACGGTGAAAAAGACTGAAGTTGAGGAAAAGTCGGACGAAGAAGACGAAGAGAAGCCTGCTCAGCGCAGAAAGACGGCGAAAAAGGTTGAAGTTGAGGAAAAGTCGGAAGAAGAGGATGCAGACGAAGAGAAGCCTGCTCAGCGCAAAAAGACGGTGAAAAAGGCTGAAGTTGAGGAGGACGAGAAGGTTGAGGAAAATGACGAGGAAAACGATGCTGAAAAGTCTGAGGTCGCCGAACCAGAGGCGGAAGATGTCAACTATGAAGAAATGACAGTCACACAGCTCAGGGGACTTTGCGCAGAAAAAGAAATTGATATGAAAGGTTTGAAAAAGAAGGCTGACTTTGTGGCCGCATTGAAAGAGTGAAAAAGAAAAACCAAAAAAATAAGAAAAACAAAAACCCAAAAAAAGAAAAAATCCCTTCTGAAAAGAAGGGATTTTTCGCATTACACATTTTTTTGAAACCACTCTAATATTTCTTTTTGGTACTTTTCATCGAACATATATTCAAAGGGGTAGGGAAGATAGTTAATATTAAAAACATAACCATTTTCCTTTAAAATTTTTAAACTTTCAACTTGATTATTTTCTACTGCAATTGTCCATAACGGAGAAGATGTCATATAGTCAACCTCACGATAAAAACCTTTAACTTTACAATTTATAAGCCATTTTAATATTTCAGGTTGTCTATTTGTTATTGCTGATATCAAAGCTTCCTTGTTGCAATTACACCCATTGTGAAAACCCCATTTTACTATATCAATTTCACCTTTGTGTATACACGAAATTATAAAATTATGTGGTATTTGCATTTTTATTCCAACTGAAAACAATAATAAAAATCTATCATTTTTGTCAAGATATTTTTTATATATTTTCCTTAAAATATCCTTATGTATTGACATTAGTGTCCCCATTCGTTAAAGTTAGGTTTTATTCTTCTAAAGTACAAAGCTTTTTACGAAAACTGATTTGTAACTTGAAAGTTTTAGAATCTCTTTTTGAAAGATGGGAAATCTTTTTTCGCTGTGCAAAGATTTGAGAAAGCAAATCTATTTGTTTTATCTCGACAGGGAAGACCGTAAATTTCTATGGTATGCTGTCGGAGTTAAACCACGTCTTAATACCTTTTTGATGGTTTCAGTCATTCAAAAAAGACAGATAAATCTTGTAAAATGGCTGTGGGATCAAAAATGCCCAGCCGGGATATATGCAACTTCATTCGCGTCACTTGAAGGGCAATTTGAGATGTTGCAATGGTTAAAAGCCCGCGGGTGTAAGTGGAATAGCCAAGTCTGTACGTATGCTGCGATGAAAGGACAAAAAGAAATACTGCAATGGGCTATTGAAAATGGATGCGAATATGACGAATGGACAGCCTTTCATTCTCGTCGAAACGGATTTTTAGATTTTTTTATTGAAATTACCACAAAACATCCAAATAAGAAAAGAAAGAAAACATATGGAATACTTCCTCCGGATGAAGATACTTATCTCTAACGTATTATGCGTTCAATTTCTCCTTTTATTTTAAATAAACTTTCTGATAAGTCGTTTTTGTTCAATCTTTTCAATTTCTGATAAGATAATAATTCTATTTTGTTCAGCTCTGACACTCGAACTTTACTTTTTGCATCTTCAAATTCTTGTTCAACATTTTCGACATCTTTTTGAGTTACTGCAATGAGCAAAACTATTTGATGGGGTGCATTATTACCTGTCACTAAAATGTGAGTCATATTCAAAGGATTTACTTGAATTACACCCAAACTTTCTTCTGTGAATTCTCTTTGTGCACAATCGAACGGTTTTTCATGTTTCCCAACTTTGCATCCTCCGCCAAAGTCAGTGTACTTATATTTTTTTACTCCAAGCAACACTTTTCCATTTTCTGTTGATGTAGGAGAAATGTAAGGAATTACACCAGCTCTAATTCCGAACCCAACAACATTTATTGCATTTAAACTTTTTGGACACCATCTTCCAATACATTTTGGGGTTTGCATTTGTTAGTTAAAAACAAACAAATATTTTAAAAGTTTAATTTTATAAAAGATCACAACAGTATTTTTCTTTTGGCGGATGTCCTTGAGGCGGCAAAAGCAATTGTGACTCCGAATACAGCAAGGACGATTGAGACTCCGAATGCGTCTCTTGAATAGATTCTGATTGTGGTACTAATGATGAAATTAATTGAGACTCCGAATAAGTCTCTTGAGTAGATTCTGATTGTGGCACTAATGGTGAAATTGAGGGAACGGCAGAATTTATTTTTATTGCGTTTTCTCTGTACATTTTTTCCATTAATTTTATGTCTTTCACAGATCTCGCAATTACCATAATAGTAATATCAATGCTCAAAAGAGGCAAGCGCGACCACGCCTGCCGCTTCCGATTAAAAAATCCGACAGAGACGATGCAGTGACATTAAATTCAGCGATTTTATTTGCTACATCAAGATATTCGTCTGAAGTTATAAGGTTGTGGTATTCTGCGTCATGCTCTTGAAGGGTTCTGTTAAAAGCTACAGCTTCGCGAATTGCTTTATTAAGCTCTTTTATTTTTTCTAGTTGGGTATTGATGAGTTCGGCGTTTTCTTTCAGAAAATCCTTTGCGTTTTCCATTTTTTCCTCAACGTCAAGATCAAGAGTGTCCTTAAGGGCGAGTTCGTCGTCTAATTCCGATTGCATATCATTTATAATCTCAGCTGCTGTTTGAGGATCATATTTTTCACTTTGTGAAAGAAAGCTCATTTTAATATTAAGAGAGATTTATTTTTTTCTTTTTTAAAACTTTTAACCTTTAAAATATTTTAATATATAAAGTCTTGAAATAATTGTATGCGGTTTGATTGTTGCTTTTGTATTCTTGACAGTGTCAAAGCCATACGGAAATTTCGAAACTGATAATACTTGTGTGATTGGATATTTGACTCAAAATACTGATGCAACAGATGTTTGTGACGATGGAAAGAAAAAGTCATGACGAAATTGAAACTTGCATTGAGAGATCGAAGGCGTATGAAAATATTTTGGATTGCAAAAATAAATGTTATGATAGTTGTAAGCATTAATTTTTTCCGAATAATTCGTTTTAATTTTTAAAAAACGAATTTTGATTTTAAAAACAAAGTTGAAACAACAAAGGAAGGCTATGGAGCGCACGGTAATTTTTAAAGCGTATTATTGGAATTATGAAGAAACAGAGGATAACAACCTTCTCATTCATATTGGAGGAAGGACAGCACCTGATAAAAGCGGAGAGACGAAGAGCGTCCATTGTATAGTTCAGAATTTCACTCCATTTGTTTATCTCGAACTCCCCAAGCGAATCAAATGGAATAAAGCTAAATGTATAGCTGTGTTTGAGTATTTTCAAAAGATAATGAAAAGCGATGGGCCGTGCTCTTATAGTATGCTCTCCAAATACAAATTAAACTATAAGGAAATCTTTAACTGTTTGTGGCTAACTTTTAAAACGAATAAAAGTTTACATATGTTCTGTCGTAGATGCCATAACGCTAGATCAGGTTTATTTATTGAAGGTGTTGGCAATTTCAGATCTAAAGAGTTTATAGTGCATGAAGCAAATTTGGACCCTTTGATTAAATTTAGCGCATCTAAAAAGCTAAAACTAGCTTCCTGGATCGCAGCAACAGAGACTATAAAACCTGGAGAGGAAGAGCTCGATTTAGAAGATCGAAAATTTAGTACAGCAGATATTGATCTGTATGCTGATTGGAAATTTGTTGAAAATTATGATCAGCCAGGAGTTGTGATTGTTAATCCTGTTTATGTAAGCTTTGATATAGAGTGTTACTCTAAAAATCACAATTCGAAATTATCAGATCCAAAGACACCTGAAAATTGCGTATTTCAAATTGGAAATACAGTAGGGACGATTGGAAATCCTAAAAGAAGAAAAGTTTTATTTACTCTAGGAAACCCGCACAATCAAAAAGACTATGAGACAATTAAGTGCAACACGGAAAAAGAGTTGCTGCTCAAATGGAAATGTTTTGTTGAGAAAGAAAATCCGGATTGTTTAATTGGTTATAATACAATGAAATTCGATTGGAATTACATGATTGAAAGATCTGAATTTCTTGGAATTTATATGAAATTTGCTCAAATGACAAGAGTAATTGGAAAAAGAGCAGACAGTAAAGAAACTTCATGGTCAAGTAGCGCTTATGGAGAACAAAAATTTCGTTATTTAGATCCTGTAGGTAGAACAAACGTAGATGTACTATTAGAAGTTGAAAGAAATTATAGATTGCCTCAATACGGTTTAAATGCAGTTTCAGAGTACTTTTTGAAAGAACATAAAGATGATATTTCCGCTCGACAACTATTTATGTTATATCAACTCACAATGGAATTAAGTCCTATCGTTGAAGCTTTGGTTAGGGGAGTCGTTCCTCGTAATGAGCGCATTGAAATTAAAAAGAAAATCCAAGAAATTTTGGAAATTAGAAGATGTACAGGCGTTGTTAGAAAACTAAGGATGGCTTTAATAAATGCAAAGACTGGAGCAGATTTCGAAAAGTATGTCAGAGATGCTTTTACTCTAACCGGAAAATATTGTATTCAAGATACCGTCCTTCCTGTTGCTCTTTGTGAAAAGCTGAATTTATGGACAACGATGGAAGAGACAAGTAATTGCGTTAATACTCCAATGTCTTATTTACATACAAGAGGACAACAAGTGAAAGTATTGTCTCAAGTATATTGGCAAACTATTTTTAATGATATTGTTATTCCTTTTCGAGAGAAATTGAAAGACGGAGAAGCAGTAAAATATGAGGGAGCGATGGTTGTCGACGCTTTTCCTGGCGATTACGATAATGTGCTTTGTTTTGACTTTGAAAGTCTATACCCTTCTATCATGATTGCAAAAAATATTTGTCATACTACTCATGTGAGAGACGACGATCCTTATCCAAGAGATAAATGCCATATAATTAAAATAAGTTCACATGTGGGATGTAGCCATGATCTTAAGAAGAGAAAGAGAAAGAAAGAAGATATTATGTGTAAAGAAGTCACTCATACATTTAAAAAGGTAATTACGCATCCTGATGGCACAAGAGAAAACGAAGGAATCATGGCAGGACTTGTAAGAAAGCTTTTGTCAGAGAGAAAGATTATTAAGAAAGAAATGGCAAAGGCGGAAGCTAGATTCAAAATGGCAAAAGGGTTAGCAGAACCAGAAGATATTAAGTATTACCAAAAACTTGGTTGGCCTATAATTAAGAAGGGCAGTTTAACAAATCAAGAATTAGAAACTCTCGAAGTTGAAATAAAAGTGTTAAATGCACGACAATTAGCCATAAAAATCGCCGGGAATAGCGCGTATGGTGGAATGGGTGCTCAAAATGGCCCTATCCCGCTCGTAGAAGGAGCAGAGTCTGTAACCGGCATAGGAAGAGATCTTATTGTTAGCGCTATTGATTATATATTGAAGAAAAATCCTGGCGCTGTTGCAGTAGGTGAAAAATCACATGTTGAACCGCATGGAAAAGCCAAACTAGTGTACGGAGATAGTGTTACACCAGATACTCCTATTTTGATACAAATTACGTCCGAAAAAGATACTATATTAACTTATGTAAATATTGAAGACATCCCGCGTAAAACTAGCTGGTATGATATTGGAGAAAAAGAATACGC
>Ga0209358_10003435_pt1 | contig 11694 bp, 9 predicted proteins | sample LauGreFa1BDMLBSN_2_FD_187574 | JGI IMG/M metagenome (GOLD analysis project Ga0209358, IMG submission 187574) | Freshwater lake microbial communities from Lake Michigan, USA - Fa13.BD.MLB.SN (SPAdes) (version 2) | ecosystem: Environmental > Aquatic > Freshwater > Lake | place: Lake Michigan, USA...
TATGGAAAGTATTGGGTGCTGTTAAAACTGAATTTGAGAAGTTTGGCGGCTTGTTGGAGAAGGCCCAGAAGAATTTACATACCGCAAGCGATACAGTTGATGAGTTATTGGGTAAACGCAACCGTGCCATTGTACGAAAACTCAAGGATGTGGAGGCATTGCCCTCTGCAGAATCGCAGCAGATGTTGCCTGACATGGGAACAGAGGATGAGGAAGACGCAGAGTAAATTTTATCGGATCAATCCACCCACATTGCTGGCGAATATCTTTACGGCAATGGCCAAGAGCACCACTCCAAAAAACTTTCTGATTGCTGTGAGTCCTGCTGGTCCAAGTAATTTCGAAATCCAATCCAGCGAGTGAAGTACTACCCAAACAATCAATACATTCACAACAATACCTGCCAAGACAATCCATTCGTTGTAGTTTGCGCGCAGTGAAATGATGGTGGTGAGTGTCCCCGATCCTGCAATCAAAGGAAATGCAATGGGTACAACAGTGCCTGATTTTGGATCGGCATCTCCTTTGAAGAATTCAATGCCCAATACCATTTCGAGTCCCAGGATAAAAATGACAATCGAACCGCCGACAGCGAATGATTTTACATCTACGCCCAGGATGCTAAGGAATTTTTCTCCCACAAATAGAAAGAATATCATGAGCCCCCCGGAAATCAAACTAGCTCTCGTCTCATGAATGCCGCCCATTTTCTGCTTCAGTGAAAGCAGCAAGGGCACCGAGCCAACGATATCGATGACCGCAAAGAGGGTGAAGGAGACTGTGAGGATTTCGTCGAACGTCATCTTAGGGTTGTAAGCTGTAGGTTGTAAGTTAGGTTTTCTTGTGCAAAGGGACAAGGGTAGAGGGGAAATGGGAAAGGGGTAAGACCGTCAACTCATAACCTACAACTTATAACATACAACCTACAACTATTACAACAACTACAACCTAATCCTTACACCTACAAGATAATTCCTCCCCCTCGCTGCATAACCATACACTTCCTGATATTGTTTGTTGAAAATATTTTTCAGTCCAGCGTTGAGTGATATGTTTTTATTGATTACAAATTGAGCATGCACATCCGTCAGTGCGAATCCGGGCATTTCAATGGGAGCGGCCATGAATTGGGGTTCGAAGCGTTGGTCAACTATTTTTTGAAAAACTGCCAATTGTAATTTTTGATTGATTTGGTATGCAATGTTGATGTTCAGGGTATTTTTTGGGATGCGTGTAAGGTATGGATACGTTGTATCTCCTTTTGCATCATAGCCCCATGTATTCGGGTTGTATACAAAATTTTGAGCAGTGAGTTCACCGTTTACATAGGTATAATTCGCTGCTGCATTCAATTTTTTATATTGATACCTCGCCTCGATCTCTATTCCATTTTCTCTTTTGGAAGTATAGTTGTAGTATTTGTAGTTGATATAATCATAGTCAATGCCATTGTTTGTATTTCTGGCAAATCCAACTGCTCTCACCAAGAAGTTTTTATTTCCCACATAACTGACAGCAAATTCTGAATTTACAGAGGTCTCTGGTTGCAGGTTTGGTTGCCCTGAAAATCCGTCGTACAGCTGATACAAAGTGGGCGCTTTAAAGGCCGAGGATAAATTGAAAGCAAATTTCCATTTGTTGTTGTAAATATAAGATGGGTTGAAAGTATACGTGAAATTGGTTCCGTACATGCTGTGCGCATTCAACCTTCCTCCCAATTCTATATTGATTCCCTTTTCGTTGTTGAACAACAATGAGCTGCTGATGCTGCTGATGGATATTTTTGCAGAATCAGACGACAGCTCGGTGGTATAGTCGCCGTATGCTGATCTTGAAAAATAATACTGATCTGTCTGTTGCCATCTGTGGTCTGCGGATGAAAACAAGGTGAGGTGTTTACTCAGTTTGAAGTTGCCATAGATTTCGGCGAAAGATCCACGACCTGCATAATCCGATTGCATGAATTTGGCGAACCCATTTAAAAAAAGAGAATCATCTAAATAATTTCTTTTCAGTTGATTCATGTTGTAATTGAGGTGGATTTCACCCACATTGATTTTCTTGGAAATGCCTCCATTGAAGGTGAGATGCTGGTTGTTGACGGTGAAATCCTTTGCATCTTGAAAAGATGACTGATCGAGGTCGTTTTTGTATTGGCTCCAATTCCCGGAAAGATTCCAGCTCCAATTGTTTTTTAGATCAGACCCGATCCAAATATTCGCAGCGTCTTGTTGCATGCCATCTTTGTCAAATCCTTTTTTTCCTGTTGTATCCAAGGCTGATGAAAATCCATTGGATTGAAACCGCTGATATCCTGCCATGTAACGGAACTGATTCAGTTTGCCCATGGTTTGAAGATTGCCGGAAAAGGTACCGTAGGAAGCATTGCTCAATTCAATATTGGTTTGGCTTTTTTCGGTAAATTCTTTTTTGGTGATGATATTGATGACACCTGCCATGGCATCAGATCCGTAGATCGTTGATTGTCCACCTTTCAAAATTTCAATACGCTCAATGGTTGCAAGCGGGATAAAATTGATGTCAAAAGTAGATCGGATGGTAGAAGCATCAAAAATAGGATTCCCATTCAGCAATACCAGCGCATTACCGGTGGCTGCTCCCCTCATGTAGATATCCATATTGGTGCCGGGGGCATTGTTGGATCCAACGATCGACAATCCAACTTGTCGGTTCAGGATTTCTGCAAGTGATTGATAGGGCGTGGATGCAATCTCTTTTTGGGTTACCACTGTCATCACTTTTCCCGTATTGATTTGTTTTTGGGAGAATCGGTTGGCTGTAACAACCACCTCTTCAAGATTTCTGACAGAGTCGGTTTGTGCTGATGCAGAAATGTTGATCAGCAGAAGCAGGGCAATAAAAATTCTGTTCATTTTACAATGTTTCATTGTGTACAATGAACCTTCGAACGAAAAAAAGAAATGATCAGCTTGTGGCTTTACATCTCGGCTCTTCTCCCGAAAGCACGTGATTCAAATTGCATCAGGCAGGTCTTCTGGCTCGACTCCCTCTTTTACCTTCCCGTTTGAACAGTGGTTTGCAGCAAGAGGGTTTCTGATTGAACAGACAGTCTTTACAGCTACGGGGATAGCGTCGGAATAGCACCGAACTTCCCTTTTAATGAACGTTGTTTTCACAACCTTCAACCTGAATACGAAACAAAGATCATCATTGCATTCGATCATTACAACTAATTTTTTTCACTAACTTTCCCACATGTCAACAAAGAAAAAAACACTGCTCAGTCTTTTTGATATTACCATGATTGTGATCGGACTGGTCATCGGCATGGGCATCTTCCGCACTGCTTCCGATTCTGCCAGGGCGGCCATCACGCCAAACGTATTTTTCATCAGTTGGCTGGTAGGCGGATTGGTAGCCCTGTGTGGAGCGTTGACATATGCCGAGATCGGTTCCCGCTATCCAATCACCGGAGGGTATTACAAAATATTTGCCACCTGTTACCACCCCAGCATCGCCTTTGCGGTAAACTGCATCATTCTCATCTCCAATGCAGCCTCTCTCTCAGGTGTGGCTTTGATCGGAAGTGAATACATCTCTCAAATCATTTTTGCTGAACCTCCTTCCGACTTTGTAAAAGCATTGATTGCAATGACAGCCATTGCCTTGTTCTATGGCATCAACTTACTCGGGCTCAGAATGAGTTCAACTACACAAAATATTTTGATGTTGATCAAGATTTCCATGATTTTGATGATTGTTTCTGCATTGTTTTTTCCTGCACAACATACTGCAACAACTTTCATCCCATCAACAACTGAATTTACTTGGATGGATTATGTGAAGTCATTCGGACTTGCATTGATTGCTGTCTCCTTTACATATGGCGGTTATCAGCAAACCATCAACTTTGGAGAAGAAGTAAAAAATCCACAGAAAAATTTGCCCCGTGGTATTCTGATTGGCATACTTGTCATCATTTTACTTTACTTGTCAGTCAGCTACGCATATTATAAAGTCATTGGATTTGAAGAGCTGAAAAATGCAAAAGGAATCGCAGCAATTGTTGCGGAGAGAATGTTTGGACAAACCGGAAGTTTTGTTTTCTCCATTTTACTTTTCATTGCTGTATTGGCCTACGTAAATGTTTTGCTCCTGAGCAATCCCCGTGTGATGTATGCCATGAGTGAGGACGGTATTTTGCCGCAGGCATTCAAAAAGAAAGATGAGAAGAGAGATGTGCTCACTGTCAGTCTCACTGTATATGCATTGATCAGTGTAGTAGTGCTTTTCTTTGCAGATACATTTGATAAAATTTTAAGCTTCACCATATTTCTTGATTCAATCGGCATGGCATTTTCTGCCGCCACCATCTTCATCATCCGAAAAAGAACAAAGCATTTGGATAAAACACAGATTTATTCCATGAAGCTTTTTCCGGTGTTGCCAATTATTTTCATTGCTGCGTATGTATTTGTTGCAACGAGCATTGCCATCGACAAACCCCAAACTGCCATCACTGCAACGGGAGTGCTGGCAGCATTCTTATTGATTTTCTTCATTACCAGAAAGAAACCTACCCATGAAGCCCAATAACGAAGACTTGTCTTATATCATCAATCACCTCGGTGAAGATCACGCATCATACTTCAATGCCATTGCTCCACCGATAGTTCAAACAAGCAATTTCAGATTTGAAACGGTAGACGAAATGCGAACTGCCTTCAAAGATGAAATGTCTTCATATATCTACAGCAGGGGTGTGAATCCCACGGTAGATATGCTTCGAAAAAAACTGGCAGCGTTGGACAGTGCCGAGGATGCACTGGTATTCAACTCTGGTGCTGCAGCTGTATTTGCCGGGGTACTGGCCAATGTGCAATCAGGTGATCATATTTTGTCCGTTCATCATCCATACAGTTGGACAGTCCATACATTTGATCAGATTTTAAAACGTTTTGGCGTAACGGTTACTTATGCTGACGGAACAGATACTGATAAGTTTTTGTCGCATGTCCAGTCCAATACCAAACTGATTTTTCTCGAATCACCCAATTCATGGTTCCTTGATATACAGGATTTGGAAGCAATCGGTTCATTTGCAAAAAAGAAAGGGATTGTTACCATGATTGACAATACCTATTGCACACCATTGTATCAACGTCCCTATGAACTCGGCATCGATTTGGTCATGCAAACTGCAACCAAATACATCGGTGGTCACAGCGATACCTTGGGAGGTGTGTTGACAGGTTCAAAACAAATGATGGAGAAAATTTTTAAAAGTGAATACCTGGCAATCGGCAGTGGTATTCAACCCATGAATGCGTGGTTGTTGTTGAGGGGACTCCGGACATTGCCTGCGAGACTTGATCGCATTGATCATTCTACCAAGAAAGTCCTTGCTTTTTTAAAAGAGCAACATAAAGTGGAGCGCATCATCTTTCCGCACGATCCTTCCTTCCCCCAATATGGACTGGCCAAAAAACAAATGAAGAAAGCATTTGGACTGCTCTCATTTTATATCAAAGCGCAACATGTCGAAGAAATAGAAAAATTTTGCAATGGCATGAAAACTTTCAGAATGGCAGTGAGCTGGGGCGGTCACGAATCGCTGATCATTCCCAAGTCAGCCGGCATGGAAAGGGCTGCTTTCAACCCGCAAGAATCAGTACACAGGCTGATCAGGCTGTATATTGGTTTGGAGGATGCTGATTTTCTCATCCAGGATCTCGCAGATGGCTTCAACGGAATAGGTTCTTTGTAAACGGTCGTTTCAAGGGACGAGTGATTTTGATAATCCCTCATTTAATTCAATCTTTGCAGTCTGTATCGGAGTTTTTTCGGTACCAATTATACAAAGGATGTTTATGTTTGCGAGATTTCTATTCATATTGCTATCGGGATCAATGGTTTTGGGGGTGAAAGCACAGGGCGACAAGTGGGATTTGAGGAGATGTGTGGAGTTTGGATTGAAAAACAACATCAATATAAGACAGGCAGAGGTGCAGGCCCAATCCTCCGAGATTACATACAACCAATCTTCGCTGCAAAGAATTCCGAGTTTATCATATGGATTGACACATGGATTTTCCTTCGGACGTACATTGGACAGAACTACCAACGTATTCACAGACAGATCAGCTATGTTTCAGCAAATGACTGTTTCCTCCAACGTCCTGCTTTTTAACTTCAACCGACTTAAAAATTCTCAGGCATCAAGCGAGTTGTCTTACGAGGCGGACAAATTAAATGTTGAGAAAATAAAAAATGATATTGGACTCAATATTGCACAATTGTATTTAAGGGCATTGTTGAGTTATGAGCAGATTGAAATTGCCAGCATTGTTTTCGAACAAACCAAGGCCCAGTATCGAAACACGAGAAAATTGGTTGATGCAGGAACACTTCCTGAATTGAATGCTGCTGAATTGGAGGCAACAGTTGCAAGAGACAGTGCAACTGTTGTGCAGGCAAAAGCACAAGCAGCGCTCGACAAGCTTGCATTGAAATCACTTTTAACTTTATCAGCAGATGCACCCTTTGAATTGGTCATCCCAACCATTGATCAAATGCTGGTTGAAAATATCCTTGCGATTCGTCCGGAAGATATTTTTGAAACGGCCCTCAAAACCCAGCCTCAGATCAGGATAAACGACATTCGATTGAAAGCTTCGGAAAAAAGTCTCGATGCTGCAAACGCACAGATGTTGCCTACCTTATCGATGTTCGGACAGCTGGCGAGCAATTTCAATCAATTTCTTAAAATACCCGGTGGCGCAACTGTCACAGGTGAACAAGTCACAGGTTCATATGCAAAAACCCCCGCTGGATTATTGCCCATCTATGCTCCAACCTATTCGATCAATTTTGCAAACAGGAATTTCGGCGAATATTGGAACGGATATGGAAAACAATTGAGGGATCAGTTTGGCCAGGGCATTGGGCTTTCATTGAATATTCCATTGTTCAATGGCGGATCAGCAAGAGCAAATGCCGACAGAGCAAAACTTGATATCAAAAGGAGTGAATTGAATATTGACAGAGACAAAATTCAATTGAAACAGGATGTGTATACCGCCTATTACTCTGCCACAGGTGCACACCAGACTTTTTTGGCAAGAGAAAAGGCGCTTACAACAGCGATGAGATCTTTTGATCTCGCCACAAAGCGTTATGATGTTGGTGTCATGCAGACCATTGAATGGTTGACCAATCAAAACAATCTCACAAGGGCCAAAGTAGATAAAGTTGTAGCACAGTATGAATATATATTCAGAATGAAAGTGCTTGAGTTTTACAAAGGACAAGGAATCAAGTTATAAATTGAAATACAATCAAGATGAATAAGAAATTAATTTGGATCATTTCAGGAATCGTTGTGGTGGTGGTTACACTGTTGGCATTGAAAAAAACAGGTGTAATCGGCAAGGAAGAGGGAACAAAAGTGTCCATTGAAAAAGTAGAACAGAAAGATATCATCGAAGTGGTTACAGCAAGCGGAAAAGTATATCCTGAAATTGAAGTGAAAATAAGTCCGGATGTTTCTGGTGAAATCATGCAATTGAATGTCAAGGAAGGCGATAGTGTAACAAAGGGACAACTCTTGGCAACAGTGTATGCAGATATTTATGCCACACAAAGAGATCAAGCAGCTGCCGGAGTAGCGCAGCAAATGGCACAGGTGGAGAATGTAACCGCATCACTTGCTTCATTCAAAGCGAGGATGGACCAGGCTGAAAGGCAATACCAGCGACAAAAACAGCTTTATGCTGAGAAAGTAATTTCAAAGTTGGAGTACGAGCAATCCGAAAATACCTACTTGACAGCGAAAGCAGATTATTCTGCTGCAACACAGTCCATCAGAAGCGTACAGGCATCTGTTGCGAGTGCAAAAGCCAGCCTACAGACTGCTGATAAAAATCTTGGTAGAACGAGTTTGGTTGCTCCTATGAGTGGAATTGTTTCTCTTCTCAATGTAAAAAAAGGTGAGCGGGTAGTGGGCAACTCTATGATGGCTGGAACAGAAATGATGCGGATTGCTGACATGCGCGTGATTGAAGTGAGGGTTGATGTTGGGGAGAATGATATTCCTAAAGTAACAATTGGCGATACGGCCTTGATCGAAGTGGATGCTTATAACAACCGCAAGTTCAAAGGAGTGGTTACGCAAATATCAAGTACGAGCAGAGGAACGGGCGGTACTACCATTACTACGTCTAATGATGTGACAAATTATGAAGTGCGCATCAGATTGGATCCAGCTTCTTATGCTGACCTGGTTGATCCCAGAAAGTCCAATAGTTTCCCATTCCGTCCGGGTATGAGTGCAAATGCAGATATTCAAACCAATCGTCACAGCAATGTGTTGTCGGTGCCAATCAATGCAGTTACCACCAGAGATCGTTCTGATACCTTGCCTGTAGGCAAAGTTGCAAAAGCTGCAAAGAAAGATGAGAAGCCTGCAGAGAATGCAAATGGGGCAGAGGAGCCGGTTAAAAATTTGGATGAATTGGATGAGGTTGTTTTTGTGGTACAAAAAGACAAAACAGTAAAGCGCGTGAAAGTGAAGACTTCCATTCAGGATATCAATTATATTGAAATAACCGACGGACTCAAAGTTGGTGACGAAGTAGTGGTTGGTCCTTATACGGTAGTGAGTAAAACACTCCGTGAGGGAATGAAAGTGACAGTAGTGCCGAAGGATCAGTTGTTTGAAGTCAAGAAATAATCTCGCTGCTTAATCCATTACCTTTGGCGAATGAAATTCGGTGTCATCGGAAGTGGAAGCTGGGGAACTGCGCTGGTAAAGATATTGACCGATAACGGTCATGCTGTTACTTGGTGTGTGCGTTCTGAAAAGCTTGCCCAACACATTCAATCCAGGCACCACAATCCCAAGTACCTCAGCTCTGTTTATTTTTCTTCCCAAACATTGCAATTGACTACATCCTCAACAGAAGTATTCAATCATTCAGATGCGGTTGTTTTTGCAGTTCCATCTGCCTATGTACTGGATTATATCCAATCCAATCTTTCGTCGGTACAAAAAGAGCATATAATCATTTCTGCCGTAAAGGGGCTCCTTCCTGAGGGAAACCTCCTCTTCAATCAATGGTTGGTAAAAGCCGGATTCAAAGAAGAACAATTCGTTGCATTGATGGGTCCATGTCATGCAGAAGAAGTTGCAGCTGAGAAATTATCCTACCTCACTTTTGCTGGGAAAGATCATTCTATAAGAGATATGATTTCAGACGCATTCAGGACGCCCTTTGTGAATACAATTTTAAGTGATGATGTCACTGGAGTGCAATATGCAGCGGTACTCAAAAATGTATATGCACTTGGCGCCGGTATTGCCAATGGCTTGGGCTATGGAGATAATTTTCAAAGTGTGTTGATTGCAAATGCAGCAGGGGAGATGAAACATTTTTTACAATTGCTCTCTGAGCAGCAAAATATCAATTATGCTGCTTCTGTATACCTGGGAGATTTGTTGGTTACCTGTTATTCTTTGTTCAGCCGCAATCGTTCTTTTGGAAATATGATTGGCAAAGGATACAGTGTGGAGGCAGCAAAGCTTTCCATGCAGATGGTGGCAGAAGGTTATCCTGCATCAAAAGCAATGATGGAAATCAATCAGCATGTGGGCGCGAAGATGCCAATTGCAGATACTGTATATCAAATTCTATGGGATGGATTGGATCCATTGGTGGGATTTGAAACATTGGAAAAGCATTTGTACTAGACCCAAAAGAGATCTGCTGCAATTCCATCAGCAAAAAATTTTCCATTATCCGTCAGTTTCCATCCTTCCGTTGTTTTAACCACTTTTTCCAATTGTTCGTAGCCAACCATCTTGCTTTCAATCCTCTGCACTTGATCAGTTCCCCATCTACCCTTGATTGCTTCAGCAGATATTCCTACATCCAACCGAAGATGGGTCATGATGTATTCATTGAGCAGGTCCATCTCAGTCAGCCGCTCCATTTCAGCATTCCGGTGATTGCTTTCAATTGATTGCAGGTATTGTATGTTGTTGGAAATATTCCAACTTCTGACACGATCACTGAAAGAATGTGCCGATGGTCCGAATCCTAGGTAAGGCTTTCCATGCCAGTATGCACTGTTGTGTTTGCTTTCCATGCCAGGCAATGCAAAGTTGGAGATTTCATAATGTCTGTATTTCGTAGCCTTTGTGATGGAAACCAATAGTTGAAACGCCTCTGCCTGCAGCTCTGTGCTGACTTTCTCTTTCGCTCCCTTTTTAATCAAATGATAAAGAGGTGTTTCTTGTTCTACCGTGAGTGCGTAACAAGAGAGGTGCGGAATCTGCAGATCGATCGCCTGTTCAAGATCTTGTTGCCAGTCATGGATGGATTGTCCGGGAGTCCCGTAAATCAAATCGATGCTGAAGTTGTCAAATCCTGCATTGCGGATGATTTCTATGCATTGAAGAGATTGTAGCCCACTGTGGGCACGGTTCATCCATTGAAGATGCTGATCGGAAAAAGATTGTATGCCAATGCTGAAACGGTTGACACCAATTGATTTCCATTCATCGGCTTTTGTCCGAGTGATGTCATCGGGATTTGCTTCCAGTGTTATTTCAGGGTCGGAGACGATCGAATAATTTTTATAAACCGCTTGGATCATTGCATCAATCATAGATGCATGCAGGATCGAAGGGGTTCCACCTCCAAAATAGATGGTTTCAATGGGTGATTGCAACTCCTCTTTTCTGCTCGCCATCTCCTTTGTAATTGCATGCGTCATTTCGTCCTTATTGCCAGTACCGGTTGAAAAATGAAAATTGCAATAGTGGCAGGCTTGTTTACAAAATGGGATATGAATGTAGATGCCGGCCATGTGGTATAAGGATGAAGCGTGTAGATTTGTATATCAGATGTTAAAACGTGCTCAAATAATATGTCTCTCTTTTTGTTTATTGATGCATGTGTTGCAAGCACAGGCACAAATTGAATTACAAGTCATTTGTGTAGACAAAGGTAATGAAGCATTGAAAGAGCTGATAAAGTTCCAGTCGGTATTTTCCAACAAGCAGGCAGTTGATACCTATTTAAAAAATGAGTGTTTACATACTTTATGGTCAAAAGGGTATCTGGCAGCTTCGATGGATACACTTGTGCAACATGAGAACATATTTACTGCGCAATTCTTTCTGGGGGAAAATTATACTTGGGGTGAGTTGAAAGTACATGATGGATTGCAAAAAAAATTACCCATCAAATGGAGCTCCATGCTTCCATCTCATGGTCTAATCATGAAGCCATCAGCCATGATCGATTTTTCCAATCGGCTGTTGAATGATCTCGAAGAAATTGGATATCCTTTTGCAGCCATAGCTTTTGACAGCAGTTACTGGAAAAACCATGGATTGAATGCTGTCTTGAAGATTGATGAAGGACCGTTGTATTATATCGACAGCATCCGCATTGATTCAAAAATGCATATCAATCCAGGTTTTTTAAGACGTTACCTGGGCATTCAACCCCATCAGCTGTACAAAAGAAGTTTGCTGACCGCTGTTTCAAAGCGTTTGCAGGATTTGGGTTATGTGCAGGAATACAAGCCCTGGGACCTTAGTTTGTATGGAACTGGTGCAACATTGAATCTTTATCTAATGCCTCAGCGAAGCAATCGGTTTGATTTGCTTGTTGGACTCATGCCTTCCAACCCTGTGCTTGGTGG
>Ga0209358_10003443_pt1 | contig 11682 bp, 12 predicted proteins | sample LauGreFa1BDMLBSN_2_FD_187574 | JGI IMG/M metagenome (GOLD analysis project Ga0209358, IMG submission 187574) | Freshwater lake microbial communities from Lake Michigan, USA - Fa13.BD.MLB.SN (SPAdes) (version 2) | ecosystem: Environmental > Aquatic > Freshwater > Lake | place: Lake Michigan, USA...
GGCCACCATGACGGTGGCAGCGCCCGCGCAGGCGTCGTCGAGCGCGATCGCACGCGTGTCCACGCCGGCGGCGCGCAGGGCGTCGACGATGAAGCGCGAGTCGGCTCCGCCCCGCCCGAGCATGCGCACGCGGGCGCCGCACAGCGCGGCCGCGGCAGCCTGGTTGGCGCCCTTTCCGCCCGCAAAGGTCGCCGCCGACTGTGCCGCCACCGTCTCACCCGGCCGCGGCACAGCGCGCACGCGCACCACGCGGTCGATCATCATCGAGCCGACCACATGCACGCGCACGGGAGATGTCGGAGCCATTGTCAACACGCGCGCAGCCTATCACGCGGTCACGATACGACCCTCGTCGCGGCGCCGGACGCGCACCGCCGCCGAAGTCATTCACGAGCCCCCCCGTCAGCCGAGGAACTCCCGCACCCTCTCCACCTCGCCGCGCGAGCCAAGCAGGACGGGCACCCGCTCATGCACCCTGCGCGGCTCGTGGTCCAGCGTGCGGCGCTCGCCCGAGAAGGCCAGGCCGCCCGCCTGCTCCATGATGAACGCCATCGGGCTGGCCTCGTAGAGGTAGCGCAGCTTGCCCTCGGGGTTCTTCTGCGTGGGCGGGTACATGAACACGCCGCCCGTGAGCAAGGTGCGATGGACGTCGGCAACCATGGAACCGATGTAGCGCGACGAGTAGCCGTTGGCGTGGGCCCACTCCAGGTACCGCTGGTATCCGTCGGGAAACGTCGACGCATAGGCCTCGTTCACGGAGTAGACCCTGTTGTGCTGCGGAACGCGGACCTGGTCCTTCACCAGCAGGAACGAACCGATGAAGGGATCGAGCTCGAACAGCGCCACGCCGTTGCCGGTGGTGATGACGAAGATGGTCGACGATCCGTACAGGACATAGCCCGCGGCGACCTGCTGCGTGCCGGGCTGGCAGACGGTCTCCTGCGCATCGGGGATGTTGGGGTCGTTGCGGAGGATCGAGAAGATCGTGCCCACGCCGACGCCCGTGTCGAGGTTCGAGCTGCCGTCGAGCGGGTCGAAGAGCACGCAGTACTTGCCGCCGTCGTTGCCGCGGCGCAGGATGGTGGGCTCGTCGTCCTCCTCGCTGGCGAGCACCGCCACCGATGCGCGCGTGCCGAGGCAGCGCATGAGCGCCTCGTTGGCGATCACATCGAGCTTCTGCTGCTCCTCGCCCTGGACGTTGGTGTCGCCGAACTTGCCGATGACTCCCGACAGACGCGCCCGCCGCACATGGTTGGAGATCGACTTGGCGGCGAGGGAGATGGCGCTGATGATCCAGGTGAAGTCGCCGCTTGCGGAGGGGTGCTTGGCCTCCTCGAGCAGGATGTGGCTCTGGAGGCTCATCAGGTTCTCGGAGAAATCGTGGCGCATGGGCATGGGCAGGCTCGGAATCGCGGTTTCTGCGGGCGGCAGCGAATGCGGACGCGGCGCTATCATCGGTCCCCCCGCCGAGGCTTGTGTAGTCGGCGGGTTCCCATTCCGGACGCCCAACACCGTTCAAGGACAGCCTGATGCCCACCGCCTACATCGTTGCCGCCCGCCGCACCCCGATCGGAAAGTTCATGGGCGGCCTGTCGAAGGTCCCCGCGCCGGTCCTCGGCTCCTATGTCGCCAAGGCCATGTTCGCCGACTGCCCGGGCGCGGCGGCCCATGTCGACGAGTGCATCATGGGCAATGTGCTCCAGGCGGGCGTCGGGCAGAACCCAGCGCGCCAGGTCGCCCTTCTCTCGGGCCTGCCCGAGACCATCAGCGCGGTCACGGTCAACAAGGTCTGCGGCTCGGGCCTCGAGGCGGTCATGCAGGCCGCGCGCTCGATCCGCGCGGGCGACAACCACGTCGTGCTCGCCGGTGGCATCGAGAACATGGACCTCGCGCCGCACATGATGCAGATGCGCGGCGGCGTCAAGTACGGCCCCGCCAGCATGCAGGACCACATGGCCGCCGATGGCCTCACCTGCGCCTTCGAGAAGTGGGCCATGGGCTGCGCGGCCGACTTCATCGCCGCCAAGCACGAGGTCAGCCGCGCCGAGCAGGACCGCTTCTCGGCGCAGAGCCACCAGCGCGCGGCGGCGGCGACTGCTGCGGGCCACTTCAAGGCCGAGATCGTGGCGCTCTCCCCCGAGCAGTGCATGGCAAAGGTAGGCGTCGACGCCGATGAGGGCATCCGCGGCGACTCGACCGCCGACGGGCTCGCCAAGCTCAAGCCCGCCTTCGGCAAGGACGGCACCGCGACCGCGGGCAACGCCAGCCAGATCTCCGACGGCGCAGCGGCCGTGCTGGTGATGAGCGAGGAGGGCCTCAAGAAGACGGGCGCCACCGCGATCGCGCGGATCGTCGACTCGAACACCGCGGGCGTGGCGCCCAAGGAGCTCTTCTTCGCGCCGAAGCTCGGCATCGAGAGGATCCTGGCCAAGAACAACCTCACCGTCGCCGACATCGATCTCTTCGAGATCAACGAGGCGTTTGCGGCGCAGGTGCTCGCCGACATCAAGCCGCTCGGCATCCCCGAGTCGAAGCTCAACATCTGCGGCGGCGGCGTGGCCCTCGGCCACCCGATCGGCGCCAGCGGCGCGCGCGTGCTCGTCACGCTCGTCCACCAGCTCAAGCGCACCGGCGGCAAGCGCGGCATCTGCTCGCTCTGCCTCGGCGGCGGCAACGCGGTAACGATGCTCGTCGAGATGTGCTGAGCGGCGATGCGCTGAAACGCCGGGGCCTGCCCGCTACTTGTTGCGCACGCGTAGGCGCAGCGACGGACAGGCTTCGGAGTCGGTCGCGATCTCGAGGTCGAACGCCTTCCAGCGGCGCATGTCGCGGCGCTGTTCCCACTCGAACAGAGGGCTGCCGGGGTTGTCGGCGGCAAGCGCATCGATGGCCTTGAAGTCGATCTCGATGGCGACGTGTCCGTCGCCGGCGCTGCCAACCACCCGCGCCACGGGTGGCTCGAAGGAGGTCACCGTGAACTTCCCCACCGGCACCTCGCGCTCCGTATCCACGACCCGCTCGAGATCGACGATCTTCGTGTCGAAGACCTCCGGCCTCACCACCAGGACGGGCATGGGCACGATGGGGCTGACGATCTCGTAGTCGATGCGCACGCTCCCGCCGCGGGCGTTGCCGTCGAGGCGGAAGTCGAGGCGCTGGCTCTTGGGCCCGAGGCCGAGCGGATCGATCTCGATGGGCACCTTGAGAAGCCCGCCGGGCGCGACGACTGCGTTGGGCGCGATGCCCGGGCGGATGCCCGAGCTGGTCGCGACCCAGCCGACGACCGTGACGGGAACGGTGCCGTCGTTGCTGAGGACGATTTCATACGCACCGCGCGGGCCACACTGGGAGATGGTGCCGAGGTTGAGCTTCTCGGGTGAAATGCGCAGTCGGCGCACGCCTTCGGAGTCCTCTCGCGGCCGGGTACGGGAGGTCGGCCGACCGGCGTCCCCCGGCGACGCCGCACCTCCACCCTTGGCCCCACCGCTCGGCTCGTCGGAACCAATGTTGAGGTAGATACCGAGCGCGGCAAGCACGACCGCGCCGGCCACAAGGAAGGTCTGGGTCGAGCTTGAGTTGGGGCGGGTGTTCGCCATTCGTCGGAAATCCTATCCAAACCGTCAACCGCAGCGGAAGCGAGAAGTACGCTCCGCGCGATGCGCATTCTCATTCTCGGCGGTACGGGCTTCCTCGGACCACATCTCGTCGACCAGGCACTCGCGAGGGGCTGGGATGTCACGACCTTCAACCGCGGGAAGACCGATCCCAAGCGGCTCGCCGCCGATCGGTACCAGTCCGTGCGCCAGCTGAAGGGCGATCGCGATCCGAAGAAGGGCGAGGGACTGAAGGCGCTCGAGGAGCTCGCGGCGGAGATGCGGAAGTCCGGCGAGAAGTTCGACGCTGTCATCGACAACTCGTCCTATTTCCCCCGCGTGACCAAGGCATCGGCCGAGCTGCTCGCGCCGGTGACGCAGATGTACCAGCTCGTCTCGACGATCTCGGTGTGGATGGACAACTCCATCGCGCCCGACGAGTCGACGCCCGTCGCCACCATCGAGGACGAGACCGTCGAGCAGATCACGGGCATGACCTACGGGCCGCTGAAGGCGCTGTGCGAGAAGGCCGCCGAGGCCGCCTGCCCGGGCAAGGCCTGCATCGTGCGCCCCGGACTGATCGTGGGGCCTGGCGACGATTCGTGCCGCTTCACCTACTGGCCGATCCGTATTGCGCGCGGTGGAGAGGTGCTCGCGCCGCGCGCCGCAAAGCCCGACGATGTGCGGGTCCAGTTCATCGATGTGCGCGACCTCGCGGCGTTCCAGCTCAAGCTCGTCGAGGACGGGCACCACGGCACCTACATTGCCAACGGCCCCGTCGGCCCGCTGACCATGGAGGAAATGCTCGCCGGCATCAAGGGCGCGGTGTCGAATGCCGTGGAGTTCGTGTGGGTCGATGAGGCGTTCCTGATGGAGAACCAGGTGCAGCCGTGGATGGGCCTGCCGCTCTGGATTCCGCAGGATCCGAGCACCGCCGGCGCGGGACGCGCCAACATCTCCAAGGCGCTGGCGCACGGGCTCGCCTGCCGGCCGCTCGCGGAGACCGCTCGCGACACCATCGCCGACTTCGAGGCCACGAAGGCCGACCGCCCCGCCGACTTCGCGTGGGGCTCCGGACGCGCGCCGGGCATCACCACCGAACGCGAAGCCGACCTCCTCAAGCTCTGGTCCGAGCGCTAAGCCGGTGCACGGCACGTGCCATGCAGTGCCTGGCACCGGACGGCACGTGCCGTGCTCGCTTACCCACCGCTCCCATCCCCCACGAGCAACCGTCGGGCATTGATTCCCTCCTCGATCGCGATCCACTCGATCGACTGCCGCTCCTCCTCCTTCAGAGGCACTCCGAGGCGCTCTCTCCAGAGCGATGAGTCGACCCATCCGCCGCGAACCTCTGCATTCACGAAGTCCCACTCGTTGGGAGCTCCGCAGTGCATCCGTGCGCTTGACCACGGCCATTCCGTGGCGTCGTTGACCATGCCAGCTTCCACCGGATTTCGCTCCATGTACCGGAGGGCATTGATGGCATGGCGCGCGTCCATACGCCCTGCGTAGACGCGCCCTTCCCAGCAACAACCCCGCCGCCCCTGTCGCATGTTGAGCATTTCGGCGTAACGCTTGTGCAGCTGGCCGAAGCACCTGCTGATCCCCTTCGTGCATCCCGGAATCACCGCGAAGTGCACATGATTCGTCATCAGGCAGAATCCAGCGATGCGGACGCTGTGCCGCCTTGCGAAGCTCCCGAGCATGCCGAGGTAGTAGCGACGGTCAGCGTCGCTCTCGAACAGCTTCATCTGCCGGTTACCTCGATGCACGACGTGGTACGGCACACCGATCTCGATGTTGCGCAACGGTCTTCCCATCTCTTCACCTCCTGGTTTGAACCCGTGCGGCGAACGCTAACACGCCAAACAGACGGGTCTCGAAACGCTGCTGTTTGTTTCGGAGGAATTTCCAGCACGGCACGTGCCATGCAGTGCCTGGCACTGCGTGGCACGTGCCGTGCTGGCAATGAAACAGCCCCCGCGCGGGGCGCGGGGGCTGCGGGAGTCTGGCCGGAACTGCGGATCAGTAGCGGTAGTGATCGGGCTTGTACGGGCCCTCGAGGGGCACGCCGATGTACTCGGCCTGCTTCTTGGAGAGCTTGGTGAGCTTCGCGCCGAGCTTGGCGAGGTGGAGGCGCGCGACCTTCTCGTCGAGGTGCTTCGGCAGCGTGGTGACGGTCTTGCCGTAGTGCTTCGAGTTCTTGAAGAGCTCGATCTGCGCCATCACCTGGTTGGTGAAGCTCGCGCTCATCACGAAGCTCGGGTGGCCGGTGGCGCAGCCGAGGTTCAGGAGGCGGCCTTCGGCCAGGAGGATGATCGACTTGCCGTCGGCGAACACCCACTCGTCGACCTGCGGCTTGATGTTGACCCTGCGCACGCCCTTGACCTTCGCGAGGCCCGACATGTCGATCTCGTTGTCGAAGTGGCCGATGTTGCCGACGATCGCCTTGTCCTTCATCCGCTTCATGTGGTCGGCGGTGATGATGTCGCAGTTGCCGGTCGCGGTCACGAAGATGTCGCAGGTGTCGAGGACGTCCTCGAGCGTCACGACCTGGTAGCCCTCCATGCATGCCTGCAGGGCGCAGATCGGGTCGACTTCGGCGATCATCACGCGGCAGCCCTGCGTGCGGAGGCTCTGGGCCGAGCCCTTGCCCACGTCGCCGTAGCCGAGGATGAGCGCCGTCTTGCCGGCGAGCATGACGTCGGTGGCGCGCATGATGCCGTCGACGAGCGAGTGGCGGCAGCCGTAGAGGTTGTCGAACTTGCTCTTGGTGACGGCGTCATTGACGTTGATCGCGGGGAAGAGGAGCTGGCCGAGCTCCTGCATCTGGTAGAGGCGGTGGACGCCCGTGGTCGTCTCCTCGCTCACGCCCTTGATGTTGGGGACGATGCGCGCGAACAGGCCCTTGGCGTCGCGCACGAGTTCCGCGGCGAGCGCGAGGATCACCTTGTACTCGTCGCTGTCGGCGGGCTTGGCGGCGGGCACCTTGCCGGCCTTTTCCCACTCGAGGCCCTTATGGACGAGGAGCGTGAGGTCGCCGCCGTCGTCGAGGATCATGTTGGGGCCCTGGCCGTCCGGCCAGTTCATGCACTGGTAGGTGCACCACCAGTACTCGGGGAGGGTCTCGCCCTTCCATGCGAACACGGGCACGCCCTTCGGGTTCTCGGGGGTTCCGTTCTTGCCGATCGCGACCGCCGCTGCTGCGTGGTCCTGCGTCGAGAAGATGTTGCACGAGGCCCAGCGCACCTCTGCGCCGAGTTCGACGAGCGTCTCGATGAGGACGGCCGTCTGGATGGTCATGTGCAGCGAACCGGAGATGCGCGCGCCCTTGAGTGGCTTGCGGCCCTTGTACTCCTCGCGGATCGCCATCAGGCCGGGCATCTCGTGCTCGGCGAGCTCGATCTCCTTGCGGCCGAAGCGGATGGTCTCGGGCGCGGTGCACTTGACCTTGTACGCCGGGTTCGAGAGGAGCTCGAGGCCCGTGTCGAGGAAGGTCTTGGCAGGAGCCGTGCTCGCGGTGTTCTTGGTGGTTGTGGTGGACTTCGACTTCATGGTCTTGGGCGCGTTCGGAGTGGCGGTTGGCATGGAGATTCTCGCAGTGGATCGGATGAGCGCACACACGCTTCATCCGTTCATCCGGATGAAAGGAAGAATACGCGCCCGGATTGTTGCAGGCAAGTGTCGACGGGACGGCGGGGGCGCCGATATCCTCCGCACTCGCCAATCGGCACCCTTTAGGAGTTTTTGCATGAGCATCACCCGTTCGCTTCTCGCGTCCTGCGCCCTTCTCGCCTCGATGGCTGGCCTCGCCTTCACCGCCGCACCCGCCGCCGACGAGTCGTTCGGTGGCGATGCATTCCCCCTCGAGACCTGCCCCGTGTCGGGTGAGAAGCTCGGCAAGGACGCGGTCACCGTGGTCCTCTCGGGCATGACCGACAAGAAGCTCGATGGCACGCAGATGAAGTTCTGCTGCGCCAAGTGCGAGGCGGCGTTCAAGGCCGATCCGGCCAAGTTCATGCCCAAGGTCGAGGAGCAGATCGTCGCCGCGTCCGCGCCGTACGCGCTGGGAACCTGCCTGGTGATGACCGACGAGGGCATTGATGCCGACTCGAAGACCGTCGTCTACCACAACCGCGTGTACAAGCTCTGCTGCAAGAAGTGCGTGAGCCGCTTCAACGCCGATCCCTCCAAGTACGAGAAGTCCTACGAGGCCGCGATCGTGGCCAAGCAGAAGCCGGGCTACAAGGCCACGAAGTGCCCGATCAGCGGAGCCGACATCAAGGCCGACTCGACCGACGTCGTGGTGGGCGGTCGCCTGGTGCGCACCTGCTGCCCGAAGTGCGCGGCGAAGGTCAAGGCCGACCCGAAGTCGTCGATCGCCAAGGTCGACGCACTGGTGGCGGCGGGCGGCGGCAAGTCCGACGCGAACTGATGGCCCCCGCGGACATCTCCGCGGTTCGAAGGAACCCCCTCTCGCGCGGCCCGAGTCATCTCGGGCCGCGTTTTCTTGGCGCTTCAGGAAGTCGTGTGGGCTGAGACCGGTCTCGGATGGAGATCCGGCCCGGCGAGATGGAAGATGATCTCGGGCTGGAAGCACTCGCGGTTCCGTGACCCGCACGCCATCCGCTTGATCCGCTGGATCCACGCGTGCATCGACTCCGCCGCCTCGTTCGGCCAGTCGGTCATGACCGCCTCGAGGAACGCGGTGAAGCGCGAGCCGGGTCCGCCCACGGCATCGTCGCCCGCGCAGGGCTTGCCGCACTTCGGACAGCTCGCCTCGCCGCGGTCCGCACAGATCGGACGCACGATGCGCCAGACGGCTCTCCAAGCATGTATCCCGCTCGACCCGCGGGAATCCCGCCGTAGTCTTGGCCCGTGATCCAGTCGACCTCACCCTCCATCGGCGGCAGTGCCGACGCCCACGCCCAGGCGAATCCCATGCAGGGCGCCCTCGGCTGGCTGCGCCGCGAGTTCCCCTTTCCCGAGTACTTCACGGTGGGGTTCGATGCGCACGAGAGCCTTGCGGACATCGTCCTCCGGCGCGTGCCCCGCGGCGGCCGAGTGCTCGACATCGGCTGCGGCCCGTGCGACAAGACCGCCGTCCTGAGCCGCCTCGGCTACCGCTGCACCGCCATCGACGACTTCCGCGATCCCTGGCACCGCGAGGGCGACCACCTCGATCGCATCGGACGCTTCGCCAGCCGCGCCCAGATCGATCTCGTGGAGGGTGACGGCCAGAGCCTTCCCTTCGAACGCGCGACCTTCGACGCCGTGGTGCTCTGCGACATCATCGAGCATCTCCACGCGTCGCCGAGGGGACTGCTGGGCGCCGCCATCGAGTTGCTGCGCGATGACGGCACGCTGATCGTGACCGTTCCCAACGCGCTCAACCTCCGCAAGCGGATCGATGTCCTGCGCGGACGAACCAACTATCCGCCCTACGGCCAGTTCTTCGCCAGCGGCGACTCGTGGCGGGGCCATGTGCGCGAGTACGCATGGGATGACCTCGTGCAACTCGGGCACTTCCTCGGGCTTGCGGAACCAACGGTCCTCGGACGCCACCACATGACGAGCGTGCTGCCGTCCTGGAGCCGCGGCATCTACCGGCTGGCCACGGCGCCCCTCGAGGGGGTGCGCGACACGCTGGTGCTTTGCGGCCGCAAGCCCACCGGCTGGGTGCTGCCGCCGGTCACGAGCGCATCGCATCCACCGACGACCTGACCAGCCGCGCCACGAAGAGCCCCGGGCCCTTTGCGTCGATCGCGGGGCGCAGCGGCCGGTAGAGGGCAAGCGATAGCTTGGACTCCTCCGCCAACGCCGCCATGGCCTGTCGGGAGAACCCGAGGTGCTCGTGGCCCATGGTGGTGCGGTAGTCGGCGCGGTCGTGCGCCACCATGTCGATGACGATCACGACGCCCGACTTGTCCAGGACTCGGCGCGCGGCAGCGAGGACCTTGGCGGGCGTGCGGATGTGGTGCAGCACGAGCGAGATGACGCAGGCGTCGAACTCCCCTGCCTCGGCGGGCAGGTCTTCCAGCGCTCCGCGGCGCACCTCGACATTGGCGAAATCCTGCAGCCGCCGCCGCGCAGCGTCGATCATTGCGGGCTCGCGGTCAATGGCCACCACCTTGCGGACGTACGGCGCGACGTCGGCCGCGATCTCGCCCGTGCCGCAGCCGAGGTCGGCAACGGTCCACTCCGACGGCAGCAAGGCAAGCAGCGCCTCGGAACCAAACCGCTCACCGAACAGACCCATGCGCAGGCCGCTCCACTCGCCGCCCACGCGACCAAAGAAACCCTTCGGATCGGGATTGCGCGCAGCGAGCACCTCGGCCATGCGGCGGTCGTCGTCGGCGACGACCGGCTCCTCGACGATCGTGGCCCGGAGCAGATCCCACGCGCTGCGCGCCTCGGGCGCGATGGCGTCGCGGGTGAGACGGTACAGCGTGGCGGTGCCCTCGGCGCGCTTCGACACCAGGCCGGCCTCGTGCAGCGCCTTGAGATGGCGGCTCATCGTCGACTGCGGTAGCTGCAGCGCCGATGCGAGTTCGCCGACGGCGAGCTCGGCGCGCTCCAGCAGACGCAGCATGCGCGCCCGCTGTGGGTCAGCGAGGGCTGCGAACACCGGGATGACGGGAGAGCCGAGCGGCACCGCGCTGGGTCACTGACCCGGGGGCAGGCCCGTGGTCGGCTCGAGGGCGAGACCGTACTCGGCGATCTTGGCGCGCACGGCGAGCGAGTTGGGCGCGATGGTGTAGGCCTGGCGCAGACGGCGCGTGGCGAGCTTGGAGTCGCCCACATCCTCGGCGACCTCGACGGCCTTGAGGTAGGGACGGGCATCGTTGCCGTCGGCGATGAGGATGGCGCCGTTGGCCGCCAGCGTGGCGGTATCGGGATCGTTCATCTTGAGGCCGTAGTCGGCGAGCAGCATGTAGCTGGCGAGCGAGTTCATGCCGCTGCCACGCTGGGTGAGGAGCTGCACGAGCTTCTGCTTCTCGCCGAGCTTGAAGTACACGGCGGCGAGCGCCTCGGCGACCTCCTGGCTGGCGGGATTGGCCGCGTAGGCCGTCTCCACGTGGGTGCGCGCCTCGGCGAGGTTGCCGATCTCGGCAAGGCACACGCCGTAGCGGTACTCGACGTCCCAGTCACCCGGGGCGCGGTCGAGGATCTCGGCGTAGCCGATGGCGGCCTTGTCGTACTGGCCGTACCGGAAGAGGTGGTCGGCCTCCTTCTTGGCCGCGGTCATGGGACGCGGTCCGGCGCAGGCGGCCAGGAACATCATCGGGGCGATCGCGGTGGCGACGGCGAGGCAGGAAAGACGGCTGTTCGTACGACGGCTCATGGGCGGGGATGATACGGTCTTGCAGCAGGCGTGCGCGGACGAAACAGCGGCAGGAAACGCTCCGAGCCCCTCTCCGCGACGCCGATGCAATGGCCCGCGAGGATAGGCGAATGCAAGGCGATACGCGAGGCACGCAGCCCCAATCCGCGCAGGAAACGCTTCCACGCGCCGTGCGGGTTGCCGTGGTTCGGCACGAACGCGCCGAAGGCGGCGACCACCTCGACCTCTTCGTGGGCCCGCGTGGCGCCGCCATCGATGCGCCCGTCGCGCGCAGCTGGCGGCTGCCCCTCGAGGCATGGACGTCGGAAGGTCTCGCCGCGGGACGGTTTGCAGCGATACCCACCCCGGCGCACCGGGCCGAGTACCTCGATCTCAGGCATCCCCGGGAACTCTCGGAGGGCCGGGGGCTCGTGGTCCCGCTCGCGGCTGGTGACGGCGATGCGGCCGTCGATGGCACGCTCAACGCGCTCGGATGCACCCTTCGCTTCTCGCTCGACGATGGCGGCAACCCGGTGGTTGAGATTGCCAACCACCTGCCGAGGAGCACATGCCCATGACCCCATCCCATCTGGCCGCCGTCGCCACGAACCCGTCGCTGGTCGGACTCTCGGTAGAAGTCCTGGTGTCGGGCGGCTTCGCCATCTTCGCGCTGCTCTGCGTCGGGCTGGTTGTCGTGGGGCTCCCTGGCGCTTGGATCATGATTGCGGGCGCGATCGCCATCGATCTCCTCGACAGCCTCTGGCT
>Ga0209358_10003446_pt1 | contig 11679 bp, 11 predicted proteins | sample LauGreFa1BDMLBSN_2_FD_187574 | JGI IMG/M metagenome (GOLD analysis project Ga0209358, IMG submission 187574) | Freshwater lake microbial communities from Lake Michigan, USA - Fa13.BD.MLB.SN (SPAdes) (version 2) | ecosystem: Environmental > Aquatic > Freshwater > Lake | place: Lake Michigan, USA...
CCCATGTATGTAGAAATAGTAACAATTAATAAGGGAAGTTTTATATATAAACTTCTCCGAATAAGTTTTCTATAAACAGTCTGTTTTGTAATGTCCATCAATGACAAATAGCTTACTTTCTTAAATTAAGTCTTATCAACCAGTTGTGTTATATACCAGATTTGTGTTGTACCTTTAACGCCTTGCTCAGACATTATGTTCTTTAGATCTTCCGAAAAAAAGCCACTGCTAAGAGTGGCTTTCTATGAAACTAATAAAATATAGGCTTTACTCAGCGTCCTTGAAAACAGCTATAGCACCTATTAACTTACCATCTTTATCAGTAAGTGGTGCTACCTTTGAATCAACTAGCTTACCAAATAACATTAACCTACCGTTATAAGATTTTTTCTTAAGCAATGCCTTGTATCCTGGATAGTTCCGATCCATCTTAGTATTGATTGCAGGATTACCATTTTCATCGATCAAGGTGGTATCAGTACGAATAAAATCTTGGCCGTCAAAAGAAAATATAGAGCTGCCTAATTCTGCAAAACTTAATGTGGAAAAACAAAACAAACAGATAAAGATAATTTTTTTCATGATATTTACCTTAATATATAGAATACAAAAAAGCCACTACAAAGAGTGGCTTTTTTATTTTTTACCTAATTTACTTTCCACCCCATGTAAGCGAATTAAAAATTGTTGTAGATGATGCTTTTGTCACCTTACACTTTTTTAGCCACGCATCAAATTTGGGCCAATCTTTCCAGTCAGGTGTTCTAGCAAAGTGATCTTCAACACCAGCAGGCGATTCATAAATTTCAGATAAGATAAAAACCTTTTTTCCAGTAGTTTTTGATTTCAGATCTGTTGGATTTGAGAGTTCATCCATTTCTGAAACATCATAACTTAAGAGTGCTTTTGGTCCAGAGCGGCTGTGTGTAGACTTCATCCATGTTGCATGTGAAAGAAATAATTGTTTACCTTCCTGCGATAAACTTCCAGGAGCTACGATTGTGAAAGTCAGCTTGGTTTTACCCATAGTATCTTGCTCACCAGCGAAAACTTGGTTCGTAAATGATATGAATAACAAAAACAATAAACTAGTAATTCTTTTCATTTAAATCTCCTTTTTTGATTATTAAATGTAGTATAAATTTTATAAACTAACCCTGAGCACGTTAAGCTGAGGCTATAAATTACTATATACCTATAGTTTTGCATGTCTACAATAATTAGCATTATTTTGACGCTTTACAACACACCCCTATTCCACCCAGGCCAAAAAGCCCACACCTACCCCCTCTACAACGCCCACAATTACTATAAAATATCACTTTCTGGGGGATTAGCTCAGCTGGTAGAGCAGCGGGCCCGCAGTATCAGTTAAATATCAAGACTTGTCACCCTGTAAGACCCTGGCAGTGGCAGAGATAGAAGTTTTTTCAGAAGTAATTTCTGACAACACACCACAACACACCATACATAAAAAAAGCCACAGTTGAATGTGGCTTTTTACTTACTAAGTGTCAAAAGTTTTGACGGTAATGAAAATTATGCAACTGGAAATTCGAAGTGATTATCCTGAAATACCCTGACACAAGCATCTACCACCGCTCCATCATAAATCTTTTCACGTCCATTATTAATTTCTGCTAATGCGGCATCTTTACCCGGGACTATTCGGTAAGGGCGATTAAAAGACATAGCTTCCACAACGTCAGCCACAGCAAGAATACGGCCTTCCATACTAATCTGAGATTTTTCTAACTTATTAGGATAGCCACTTCCGTCTAATCGTTCGTGGTGTTCAAGAATAGCTCGAGAAATAGGCCAAGGAAAAGACACATTTTTAACTAGATCATAACTAGCTTGCACATGATTCTTGATGAGATTATATTCTTCATCTGAAATTTTTCCAGGCTTACATAAAATTTCTACTGGAATAATAATTTTACCGATGTCGTGCAGATAGCCTGCGATTAAAACTGCTTCTTGAAAGCTACTATCAAAACCTAATTCAGCTGCAATTGCCTTGGCTAAATCACCAACATGTTTTTCATGTCCAGCAGTGTAGGGATCTCGCATTTCAACTAATTGCCTTGCTATATCAATAGTTTCCATTAAAGAAAGTTGTATTTTTTCATTATGGGCTGCTTTTAACTTCAATAGAACTAACTCTGCTACATGCTTTATTTTTTCTTCATTAAGAGCATTTAATTCAGCTACACGCTTTAATTTTTCTTCATTTTGAAAAGCCAATTCTTCATTTGCAATCACTAATTCAGCGGCACGTTTAGCTTTTTCTTCGTTAGCAATCATAAGCTCAGCTACACGCTTAGCTTTTTCTTCATTTTGAAAAGCCAATTCCTCATTTGCAATAATTAATTCAGCAGCACGCTTAGCTTTTTCTTCGTTAGCTCGCTTTAGTCTTGTAATTAATTCTTCATTTTGTGGGCTATCTGTCATTATTTTTCTTAATAAGATTAAAAGTTATAAATTAAATTTGCTTGTATGTATTGATATCTATAATCAGGCCCATTAAACCCAGCGCTCTCGCTATAACCAACTTTTGAGTTTAGGTAAAATCGGTTCACGAGCGGGCTCATGATTTCAGCTTCTAAGAGCTTAGTATCCGTCATTTCATCTCCATTTACTTTTTGTTTACCTAAACCTATAAGTGAGGAAAACATCCATCCTTCTATACGTTTTCTATAGCCTACTGCTACCATATCCTCAAAGTATTGATCTGGGTTAAAGTAATTACCTTTAGGGTCATCGCTATTGGTAAATCGCCTATGACGCAGCTGTAAATTAATGCCATATTCAGGGAGTATGTCATAAATTAATCTGGCTCTTATGTGATTTCGAGTATTGTCATCAGAGAATTGATGTTGAGCTAGTAGCCCTATAAGTGTGAATCTATTTAAAAACTCTTGCTGGATAGATGCTCCATAGTAATTGTAATAAATACCTGCATTTAGCGAATTGACTGTCTCGACGTAATCTCGATTAAAGAAAACTTCTGTTGCTGTGGTTTCACCTAGTTTAATGCCGTAGTTAATATCGGCTGTAGCTAAGTTATGTTGTCCAAGATTCTTTATACCTAAATTAACTGTATGGCCCAACCAATCTTTTTTATTGATTGATTTGTTGATGTAGTTGATTTGTGATGATGATTTTGACCAATCATTATTGGAATATGAGAAATCAGAAACTTGAACACCTTGATAATTAAGTGCATCTTGATAAATGGGCAATGCACCTAAAGTGATCTTCTTTACATCAAAGTTTTCACTGTCATGTGAAATTAAGAAACTTGGTATTTCAATCGCCCTATAACTTTTTTGCTCATCAGCATACAAAGAAAAAGGTAGGCAAAGTAATATTAAAAATAGTTTCACTTTGTGCCCCATGTTTTTCTGATACCGGCAATTTGATAAAAATACCCAATCACTGCAGCAGGCTGAAGCATGATGCTGTAAGGAAATATATAAATAATGAATCCTAATACGTTTCTTCTTACTACTAATTTTTGAAGATTAAACATTTTTCCTTCAATGTGATACATCACCCAATTTACAAATAAAGCGATTGGAAAAAGACTTAATGTCATAGGACCAACAATCCAATAATGGCCGAAGAATGCCGCAATAAGTCCTGGTATAAAGCCAAAGGTAAATGCAATGTCCATGAACGGAAAAAATAAATCCCACCAAATAAAAAATACATACAATTTGTTCTTAAATAAAATTTTTGGGTGGAACTGAAAAGCCTCAAACATTCCCCTAGCCCATCTTTCCCTTTGCCTAACAAAGCCTAGAAATGTATTTGGCACTTCTGTAAAGACAATAGCATCTTCACAATAACCTACCCTGTAATTCTTTTCTAACAGTGCCCAGGTCAAAACAATATCTTCACCTATTGTATTTGGCCATCCTTGAACCTCTTGCAATGCTTTTTTGTCGTAAAGTGAAAATGCCCCTTGAGCAACAAGTGTTCCTTGATATAAAGACTGCACTCTTTTAACTGTTGCAATACCATGAAAGTAATCCCATTCTTGAGATTGGGTAATCCAATTTTCTCGAGAATTTCTTACCATGACTGCACCCGCTATTGCTCTAGTATGTGGCGGATCATTTTTATATCTCTCTACAATTCTTGCTAAGGCATCCTTGAATAAGAAAGAGTCGCCATCAATTGTAATGATTGTGTTGTATTTGGCGGCTTCTAATCCTTGATTTAAACAAAGTGCTTTTCCTTGGTTCTCTTCTACATCCATTAACTTTAACCATGAAAATCTTTTTATAAGTCTTTTAACAATATTTTTAGTTTGATCTTGAGAACCATCATTAATTACAATCACTTCTAATGGTCCAGGATACTTTTGCTTATAGATACTTAATATAGTTGAAGAAATATTTTTTTCTTCGTTATAACATGCCACCAAAATTGATAAAGCAGGATAGCTTTTTAGATGAGTTCTTGTTGGCCTCTTATCTAACATCAGACTTGCAAACATAAAGGCGTTAATGAAGCCTGGAATAATGGCAATAAAAAGAATTATGTAGCCTGCTAAGAATCCTCCTATTTGATTTGATAAATCGTCAAACCAAAATCTTGCCACCCATATAGAAAAAATTGCCCATAAAGCAGCAATTAAAAAAGAAAAATTGAATTTTTTATTGACCGAAACATAGTGATCGATAAGTTGCTTCATATAACACTTTCTGGACGGTCAATTAGCTGCAAATTCTCTAACTTATATAAACCATGGCTAGCGACATAAAAATACATGTAAACTATTGTCTACAAATACTAGTATGCCTTAGTCTCGTGCATAAGTGTATGTTTTAAATGCGATAAACGGACTTTTCTTCTCACAATATGGAAGCCTAGCTTATGCTCTACGTTGCAATTGCTTGTTACCTTCTTGCGCTTGCGTTTCAATTTGCTAGTGCTTGTATAAGTGCTTTTCTAGTCAAACACCTCGATAAATATCAAAGTGCATGGATTTTCTTATCCATTGCATTATTTATCATGATCTACCGAAGAATTTCTCCACTGATTTATATATATGAAACACATATTGTGATTATTACTGATGCGATTGCAGCCCTTGTTATTTCTCTATTTATTTTTCTTGGAGTTTCGGGAATTAAAAGAATTGTTTTAGATTTGGAAGAAAATAATAAACAATTAAAGAGTCAAGCTAAGGTTGATATTTTGACAGGAGCTTTTACGCATGACGAGGCTTACCATAGAGGCAAAGATGACATTGCCCGCTCATATCGAAATAAAGAATCCATAGGATTCATTATGATTGATATTGATTACTTCAAGCGCGTGAATGATCACTACGGACATTTAGCTGGCGACCTTATTTTAAAAAAATTATCTCAAATATGTAAAAAAGAAATTAGAAATGTAGATACTTTTGCTCGATTTGGTGGCGAAGAGTTTTTAGCTATTCTTCCTGGGATTGATAATCCGCAACTTAAAGAATTAGCCAATAGGTTGAGAGTTAAGATTGAAAAATTTAATTTCAAATATTTAGATGAAAAAATTAATGTAAATATAAGTGCAGGCACTTCTCTTTTTGATCCAACAAGGGATAAAAACAAAAACATTAACTCTACTTTTTTAAAGTATGTGAAGCGTGCTGATGATGCTATGTATATTGCCAAAGCCAAAGGTAGAAATAGAGTTATCCAATGGAATAGCAATTAAACAGCCGTTTTAAATGACTTCCTGAAACACCGTCAAAAGTTTTGATGCTCGGTAAGTAAAATCTCCGGATTCCGGATGTTTTGCCACCGCTTTTTTAGAATTTATGGGGTTATTGACCTGATAGTTGTTTTCTAAAATTTTCTAATTTTTTCTCATACCCATTTGCTTCACCAAATGCTAAAAAGTTGCTATATCTATCATGAGTACCTAACATTTTTCTGGCATGCTTGATGGGACAAAAGTATTGCTCAGTCCTTCCAACAATCTCACTTATATAAGCTAGAAGGCCTGCACCGTATGCACAATAGGTGCAATGAAATTTTTCAATTAAATTAAGATAATGTAGGTGATGACGATCAATCAAAATATAATCACTGCGTTTCACTTTAGATATCTTATAAATTGGGAAGCAAGCCCATTGATAAAAACTTACGCTCACATCAAGAATCAGCATAGGAATGATCATGCTATAAATAATCGGTCCAGTAATAAGGTTCTGAGGTCTTGTTTTAAGCCAACTATAAAAGCTTTGTCTTAATTCCTTATGTGCAATTTTAATCTTCTGATCAAAAACAATTTTCCTTCCCTTGTAAGTAAAAAGAATCTTTTCTTCTTTTTCACTTAACGTCTTCTCAATCTCTTCTTCTAATAATTTCATTTGCTCTAATAATAGCTGTAATTTTTTATTCATCTTTGGACCAATTAAAAGGGTTATTAACTAATATCAAATGTGCTATTAAATGTTGGAATAATGACATCATTCCAATTGAGCTTTTCTCGAATAGTTTGAACAAAATGAACGGAGGCTGAGGGTTCGCCATGTACCACAAACACATGTTTTGGTTTTTGTTTAAATCCCTTTAGCCATTTCAGCAAATTATCTCGGTCAGCATGTGCTGATAAACCACCTAAGGTATGAATTGAAGCTTTTACATCAATGTATTCGCCCATAATTTTGACCGAAGCAGCCTCATCAACTAATCGACGCCCTAGGGTTCTAAGTGCCTGAAAGCCGGTAATTACAATGGCATTTTTTTCAAAGGGTAAATTATTCATTAAATGATGAAGAATTCTTCCAGCCTGGCACATACCGCTCGAGGAAATAATAATTGCCCCACTTTTTAATCGATTCAATGCTTTTGATTCTTCAACATCACCCACAAATCGCACATCAATTTTATTTTTATTATCAAGAAGCCATTGATAAAGTAATTTGGCATCATCATCTAGCTCATCTAAGCAAGCTGCAGTCAATTCTGTCACCTTGGTAGCCATAGGTGAATCTACCCAGACATTCAGGTGGGGTAAACGATCCCGTCTAATAAGGTCAGCCAGTATAAAGAGTATCTCTTGCGTTCTCCCCACTGCGAAAGCAGGCATGATGACATTGCCACCTCGATTTAATGTTTTTGTTAGAATTTCCACTAACTCATCTTCTGTTTCTTTCAAGCCTCGATGAAGACGATCACCATAGGTTGACTCTATAATTAATACATCTGCAGATTCAATGAGAGCTGGCTGACGAAAAATAGGTTTTTCAAACATGCCTAAATCCCCAGAAAATACTAATCGTTTTGAATCCTTATCCTTTTCTTTAACATCAATGACTGCGATAGATGAGCCTAAAATATGGCCCGCCTCTTCAAATGTCACATGAATATCCTTGATAGGTGAAAACTTTTTAGAATAAGGAATGGGTTTTACTTGATTAAGCGATTCAATAGCTTGCTTGGTATCATACAAAAGAACCGGCATCTCTCCCCGCCATTTACCTAATTTATTTTTTCTCTCTGCTCTTTCAAAATCAGATACTTGAATATGTGCGCTATCCAGCAACATAATTTCAAGTAATTTTGCGGTTGACGTTGTGCAATAGATAGGACCTTTAAATCCTTCAGCGCATAAACGCGGTATAAGTCCACAATGATCTATATGTGCATGTGTAAGGACTAGAAAAGCAATTTCTTTAGGTTTAAAGGATAAGAGTTTCTGATTTTTTTCATCGGCTTCATGGGCGCCTTGAAACATACCGTAATCAACCATGAATTTACAAGCTGAATCTTCAAGCTTAGTATCAATGAGATACTTTGACCCTGTCACCTCACCTGCTGCGCCTAAGAATTGGATTTGCATTTATATAATAGATAAACTAACGATCACTTTTTTATAATTGAATTATTATCAAAATATTCATTATTAAATCGCGTTCTTAAAATACCTAAGTTCTTTCTCCACTCAAGCAACCATCTTTCTTCCATATAAGGCCTCTCAATTTTAAAATCTTGATCTTGCTGAGAACTAAAATCTAGGGGGCTAAGTGCTAAAGGCAAATTCGAAATTATGGTCATGATGTATTCCTTTTGGTTGTTTAATGCTTATTAGAGTGTCTGCCTATCCTTCAGAATGCAATTGATCTATATCAACTAAAGACATCATATCAAATGAAGAGCTCGCTAATCGTCAAAAGTTTTGACACTTAACCACCAAAATCTCCGGATTCCGGATGTATTCTAACACACCCCTATTCCACCCCGGCCAAAATCCCCCAGCCTACCCCCTCTACAACCTACTCAATTACTGTAAAATATCCGTTATTGGGGGATTAGCTCAGCTGGTAGAGCAGCGGACTCTTAACATTACCGGCCTGAAAGAGTTACCACCCTAGCCGACCCTAGATCGTGGAATATCCTAAATTCAATCCTGAAAGTTTTTTGCTTGCGCACCGATGCGCAGTTTTATGTGCAATTAAAAACTTTTGCCTAAATTTAAACCTATATAAGGCAAGTATGAAGTGTTATCTGTTTTGGTCATTCCTAACTTTCCGCCAATAGAAATTTGGTTGCCAATATCAATACCACTAATAAACCATCCATATTTATTTGTTTGATATGTTGAGTCTCCTTGAATTGAAACTTCAGGACCTGTTTTAAATTTATCTCCAAAACCTAAACTTACCCTTGTCCAATAGCCCATGTTATTTGGCTTTAAAGATGCATTGAAATTTATAACAGAAAAACTGCTAAATTTATTTTGAGCTTCGACAGATATTAATGGATTAATCCTGGTCCCTTCAGCTTCATTAGAATAATCTATAGGTGACAATTCTGTTCTTCTTATTTCTGCTCCCAAAAAGGCTCCAAATGAAAGCTTGTCTAAAGTTTTCTGGAATCCAATTGAATATGAAATACCTGGTGCCGAAGCTTGAACTCTAGAGCTGCCAGAAGCATAATCGTAACCAATATAATCTAGCCAAAATCGGTTAACGAAACCTTTGCCTAATTCACTTCCTTCGAGTGGTGTTATGTAACCAAGATAGTAATAACTCGAGCTTTTACTTGTATCGGCTCCAGATAAAATTAAATCTGTTGCAAATGTATGGCTTGATACAAACAAAAAGAAAGAAAAATATAATTTATTCATCGTAATCTCAATAAAGTTACTAAGAAGTGCGGGTTTACAGAATCAGTATTTTCAATAATATTGATAACTCTAAAATTTACCTTCTTATTTTTTTCTCTATAAAAAATCATAGAATTTTTAATTATTCCTTTAGGTTTGCTTAATAAAATTGAAAAATGGCTTGTATTGGCTTGGCTATTCAATCTTTTAATGACTCCTAATACTTTTCCATTTTGATTTAAAAAAGGAAACCAATTATGGTTGGTCTCTTCTCGAAAGCTCAATTGAGTAAATAAACTTTTTACAAAAGCAAATGGAGCTTGAGTAGTCTCACGTATTCGATTGAAAACTAATTGATGATTTGTGCTGTATATACAATGAGTAAATTCATCTCTCTCACCATTCTTCCATAAAAAATTTCCATTAATTTCATATAGTTTATTTTTATGTTGAATAACACTGGCAATAGAAAACTTGAAATTTAAAATACTATTAGGCATAAATATTTTTCCTGAATAAAAGTCATTACTAACTTTCAATGAAGAAAAGTCTCCTTTTGCTCGAAATCTATCAGAAGATAAACGATAAGCAGTCGTAATGTATTTCTTGCCTTTTATGTTTAACTCTGTTGTATAAGAAGTATTAAATTGATAATCAGCTTGTGTTGAAAAATATTTTTTCTCTGAAAAAGAAATTAATTTATGCGCAATATAAGTATTAATCAAAGCTAAAATACTTACAGTAACGAGAACATCTAGTGGAAGATGTTTAAAGAAATAATAAATAACTATCCCTAAAAATACTCCAGAAATATTCAAAATGTATATAAATTTTGTTGGGAGCATAAATATTTTTAGGTGTTTTTTGATTTGCTCTTTATCAGTAACGTTAAACTTAATTTTTCGCTCATAAAATAATGTTAATGTCGAATAACAAAATGCAAAGAAACGGGCCATATTATATTGTTGCGTAAAAAGTAAATTTCCATAGCCCCGTGCAAGCTCTTCCATGAGAAAGAATAGAATTACTAAATAAGGTAATAAATGAATTGCAAAATCAAATAATGAAGTTTGAATAGGTATTAATCCAAGAAGCAATGCAAAAAATGGAGAAATATAAAAAAATGCTTTTTGCCACCCATCAAAATATGTAACCATCGAACTTAAGTAACAAATTTTTTGTGGTAATGATAAGTGCCTCGAAAAAATTATTCTTTCTTTATGAAGGACCTGCATTGCTCCTTGTCCCCACCTTATTCGCTGAGTGACATAAGGCTCAATCGATGCACCGGCCATTCCAAAAGCTAGTGACTTAGCATAATAAACAGACAAGTATCCTTTCTTATGTATCCTAACGGATGTATGTATATCTTCAGTGACTGTGCCAGTAGCAAATCCTCCTATCTCTTCTAACACATCTCTCCTAATCACTGCACAACTTCCGCAAAAGAATGCAGCATTCCAAAAATCTTTTCCTCTTTGAATAACTCTAAAAAATATTGCTTGCTCACTCCAAATCTCTTCAAAATATCCTTTAAAACGATGTTGAAATGAATTAATGTTATAAAATTCCTGTGGTGCTTGAACAAATGCAACTTTGTTATTTTTAAAAAAACCTAAAGTCTCGATAAGAAAGTTTCTATTAGGGATATGATCAGCATCAAATACGGCAATGTAATCCCCTTTTGAATGAGCTAATCCATTATTTAAATTACCTGCTTTCGCGTCTTTATTGTCTGATCTCGATAAATATTTTGCTCCCAATGAAATGGCTAAGCTTTTAATTTCTTTATTATTGCCGTCGTCTAGAACATAAGTATTATGTGAATAGTCCATACTAACAGCGGCATAAACTGTTTTGCGAATAAGATCAACTGGCTCATTAAATAGAGTAACAAATACATCAACACTCAAATTTAATTCTGGCTTGATAGGCTTTCTTTCTGGCATTTTCCACATCATGAATATATGTGCACAGACTGTGATAAAGCCATATATTTCAACTATAAACAGTAGATGTGAAAAAATAATAGCGTTAGGATTTAGCGTATCTTTACGCCAATAAAAATAATTGAATGACGCTAATAGAAATAAAAAAAATAGTATTGAAAAATGTAAGGGGGTTTTTTCAGAACGAAGATTTGAAGTTAAACTCAATTTATTGTTTGTCTCTTATAGAATTCAGAGTGAATCCCAATTTTTATAAGACAAACTTGAGGGTCAGACTAAAAGTTTTAAGCTTTTATTTCTGTATATATGTGTATCCAGTATACGCAGATTTCAATTATTGTAAACTATGGATTGCATTTGATTTATATCAGTATGATGCGCTAATATAAAATCTCCGGATTCTGGATGTTTTCTAACACACCCCTTTTCCACCCAGGCCAAAATCCCCCCACCTAAGCCCTCTACAACCTACTCAATTACTGTAAAATGTCACTTTCTGGGGGATTAGCTCAGCTGGTAGAGCAGCGGACTCTTAATCCTGTAAATTTAATCAAATTTCAAAAAGAACCTTATGACAATACATGCACTTTATAGTCCATATAATTTAGGCAATTTA
>Ga0209358_10003447_pt1 | contig 11673 bp, 8 predicted proteins | sample LauGreFa1BDMLBSN_2_FD_187574 | JGI IMG/M metagenome (GOLD analysis project Ga0209358, IMG submission 187574) | Freshwater lake microbial communities from Lake Michigan, USA - Fa13.BD.MLB.SN (SPAdes) (version 2) | ecosystem: Environmental > Aquatic > Freshwater > Lake | place: Lake Michigan, USA...
CAGGTTCAAAATGGGCTCTTGTTTATAAATGCAAAAAGGTATTTTAAGCAGTCCATCCAAATATTGTCGCGCTTTAGAACCGGAATCTTCGGATTTGGCCTTTATTTCTTTCAGCTTCTGCATGGCCTTCTCTTTCACCGTGTCGGGCGCTTTTAAAAGACAAATTTGCTGCTCCAATGGGATTTTATGGCTGTCAAAATTTGTTAGTTCATTGGTATATTGAATTGTTTTTTGCATCGCATCTTTAAAATATTGCTTGATTGACCAGGGAAAACTGTCAAACAATATGGTTTGCTCGACGGTATCGACTGCATACGAACTAGTGCTACTTGAATTCGAATTATTGCTGCTGTTGTTTGAACCAATCGACAACAAATCATACAATAAATAAGCCAAATACTGATTGTCATGCTTGTCGGATTTTATCAAAAGCTGAATAATGGTGGCCCTTTTTAAAAATAGGTCCGCGGCAACAAAGTCTTTCACAGTGTGAGCGATGGTTTTTTGGCGAATGGTTGCCAAATTGCTTAAATATCCTACATATTTTGAATAAATATCATGCGTGTTATATATTAAGTAATCCTTCAATGAAAGGGAACTAACAAATTTGGCAAAGGTTTCCTCCTGAAATTCAGGTGAATTTGGCACGGAATCGTGTATCGCCTTTCTTTTTGTATTGACATACAAATTATCTAACAAATCTAGTATAACGTCGTCAATTATACCTGATATAATTAAGCTCTTCTTTTGCTGCAAATTATGGATGATTATTTGTAAGCCGTAGACTTTTAAATGAAATGATTTTACCTTTATACTAACATCGATAGCGTCCAAGTTATTCGATTTGTCTGATAGCACTGTATTATCTAAATCTGTTACCAACTTTGAATTAGTATTTGAATTAGTATTAGTATTTGAATTTGAATTCAAAATTTTATAACTGGTTGGATGGAAATATTTTCTTAAAATCTCAAATTTGCATTTTTCCGTTTCAGATGAGACATAGGTGTTTACTGAGTTGTTTCCGAAACAAATCCACAGCAAATCTTCAAATAGTTCGGTTCCATAGACTTTGAATAAACTGGATAGTTCGTTATTTATATCTTGTAACATGTTTATCACTTTATCGGTTGTTGTCACTTTATCCGTTGTCACTTTATCGGTTGTTGTCACTTTATCGGTTGTTGTCACTTTATCCGTCGTCACTTTATCCGTTGTCACTTTATCGCTTGTTTTCACTTTATCCGTCGTCGTGACTACATTTATCTCTTTAATTTTCTGACTTAAATCAAACAACGCTGTAATGCATTTATTTACATCCCCAATTCCAATAATATCCAATAATTTGTTTTTTTGCACATGTAAAATGGTCTTCTGAATTATGTCTTCAAAAAAAAGCACCTTCTTTGAAATCAAGACATGAATATCGGAAGACATGGGTATTTTTTGGGTCATTATTATTTATATATATATTTTATAGAGGATATAAACTTCGTTATAAAATATATTAGTAATCATATTAAACACAATTTGCTATAATATATAACGTCAACTGATAAAATGGGTATTCCAAGCTACTTTTCCTATATTGTTAAAAATCACATGAAAATCATAAAAAAATATGAAAAAAATGTCTTAAATGTCGACAATTTATATCTAGATTGCAATTCCGTCATTTACGATGTTTACAATAAAATGACATTCGACACACCGAGTAACGGGATGACTGAGACCATCGGAAGAGCCATTATTAGGCAAGTAATTGCCAAAATCGAACAATATATTTCCATAGTCGAACCCAAAAAAACGGTTTACATTGCATTCGATGGGGTCGCACCTGTTGCCAAGTTGGAGCAGCAGCGTCAGCGTCGTTACAAATCCTGGTATCAGAATGAAATTTCAAAGCAGATTTATAAGAAGACGACATCCGATGCGTGGAATACCGTGGCAATCACGCCTGGCACCGTATTCATGTCCGAATTGAATAGCATTATAAAAGAGCATTTTTCTAAGCCTTTGGCAAAAGAGCCTTTAGCAAAAGAAGAGCAGTTAAATACCATTGTTAGTGGCAGCAATGAGCCCGGCGAAGGGGAGCATAAATTATTCGAGTATGTGCGGAATAATCCTGAAAAACATGCTTCAGAAACCACTGTTATTTATGGCTTAGATGCCGACCTTATCATGCTTTCCATCAATCATCTGCCAGTAAGTCCAAATATCTATTTGTTCAGAGAGACACCTCATTTTATTCAATCGCTAAATAGCGAATTGGAACCAGATGCCAACTATTTCTTGGATATTCCGGAACTAACAAATGCAATTATAAAGTATTTGAATAATAATGATTTAGAAACCACAGTTCCGAATTACAATAAGGTCTACGATTACATTTTTATCTGCTTCTTTCTAGGCAACGATTTCTTGCCGCATTTCCCGGCGCTAAATATTCGAACCGGTGGAATAGATAAGATGCTAAATGCCTACAGAGTATGCATAAAACCCAATGAGAATTTGACAGATGGCAAAACAATCAATTGGGCAAATTTAAGAAAGCTGATATCGTATCTTTCTTCTTATGAGAATGAATACGTGCTAGAAGAACACAAATTAAGAGACCGAGGAGAGAACAAATCAAGACATGCACCAAGAAATACAAATACAAAAGCAAATACAAAAGTAAATGATGAAAAGCAAATCCTAGATAACGAATTCAAAGCCTTCGAAAACTGTCCTCAAACAGAAAGAGAGACGGAAAAATATATTGACCCATTCAGACCGAATTGGCAGCGCAGATATTACCGAGTCTTGCTCGGAATCAAATCAGATACTACAGGTGTTTTAACAAAAGATGTAGCAATCAATTATTTGCAAGGCCTGGAATGGACAATGAAATATTACACGACAGGATGTGCGGACTGGCGCTGGCAATATAAATACAATTATCCGCCGCTGTTACAAGATTTGATTAAGCATGTTCCGGTATTTCCGACAGAGTTTGTTCCTGTAAAGCCGTATAATCCGGTGACGGAAATAGTGCAGTTATGCTATGTTCTGCCGCGCCAGAGTTTACATTTGCTGCCGAAGGGTTTAGGACAAGCATTAATTACAAACTTTAGCAGTTGGTATAAAAACGATTATGAATTTGTGTGGGCCTATTGCCGATATTTCTGGGAATCACATGCACAGATGAATGAAATCGATATTAAGGAACTGGAGCACTTTTTGCAGACAAATAGGCAGTTTTTTGTTTAGAAAAGTGAAGCGATTTCGTTATAAATATTTTTTAAAATGTTATATATTATAATTTATTATAATAATATATAAGTGTGATATGGGCTTTAAAAGTAGAAAAAATAAAGGTAAAGGTAAAAGACTAACAAAACGAATAAGAAGAAGGCTAACAAAACGAATAAGAAAAAGACTAACAAAACGAATAAGAAAAAGACTAACAAAACGAATAAGAAAAAGACTAACAAAACGAAGGACTTTAAAAGGAGGGATGTTTCAAGAGGAAGAGGTTGTGTTTACAAAACGAAAACCTGATTCAGACGCAATATCAGGAGAAAAGTTTAAAAAAGCACTATCAAGAGAAGAAATCAAAGAAATCGAAGAAACAGAATTACATAAGTCTGAAACAGAATTACCTTCTTTGGAAAATAGAAAACTCGAATGTAGAAAAGGTGACGATACAAGTTGTAATATTTCAGGACCTGATTTTTTAAAAAGTCCGGAAATGGAAGCATTACAAAAATATGCTAAAAAACTTGAAGATACTGCAAAAAAATCAAAAAGTGCGACACAATCAAAAAAAGCGACACAATTAAAAAAAGAAATTAAAAAATCTTTTCAAGAAGAAATTACAAAAAGGATAGGTCTAGTGCGTTCTAAAGAAGGGCCTTATATAATACATACATTTCCTATGTATAATGAAGAACTAACATTGGAAGAAGATATAAGAATAAAATTTGTAGTTATTAAAGTAAATGGCAAATTTATCATACTAATGGCATATGCAAACATGCTAAATTATCATTATGTAGAAGAATTCTTGAAAAAATGGACTGCTAAAAATGCTGATGGAACAATTCGTATTAGAAATACCCCTAAAGAAGTTTTTTTAATTACACCGCAAGTTATAAAAGATATTGAAAGATTTTGTAGAGTTAGAGGTTTTGAATTAGAATGGAACAGTTTACTTTGGACTAAAACAGTAAATCCTGATTATTATCAACACATAATAAACGAATATCTTGTTTCAATTGGAAAGTCTCCAGAAAACACTGTTGCGGTAACATCTATTGAAGAAATATCACATTCCGCTTTACCAATTAATTATAAACAACAACACAGTGAAGAAGAAATAGCAATAGCAACGGATGAAATAACAATGATACCTTCTGTTTATTTAGGATGCGAAGGGGTTTTTTACCGTAATCGAAGAGGAAAACTATGTTTTATAATATGTAATATAAGTGGTCATTATCAAACACCAAAAGAAAGAATGGCTATTCTAAGGCTTATATTAAAATACAATTACGGATATGAAGCAGATGATGATGAAATTAGAGTTCTATTTCCAGAGCCAGAACCACCATCATCAGATTCTGATTCTAATTCTCAAAGTTCTACAGGCTCTTCTGAACAAAGAGATGATTACAGAAGTATTCTTACTAATGACCCTGATATAACTGGATTTATTGATGCTTTAGAAAAACTAAATGGAGCATCGACTACTCCAGTTGTAGGACCAACAAAAGTCCCGTTTTCTCTTCAAGGCTTCTAACAATATTTAGACATTATTTAATTACTTTTTTTTAAAAAAATAGATTAAAATATTTGCTTATTGTATATAGAAAAATGGAAGGACAACGAACAAAAAAAACAGGCGCTGTTCCATGCGACAGGGAGGATTGCATGAAAGATATAGTGCGAGGAATAAAGGGATATGTTGCCCAGGAAGTAGATTTAACAGACCCTGAAACCAAAGCTGCATTAGTAAAAGAATATTTATTAGGTTTGCTTGAAGAAGCTACAAATATGGAGATTGATGAACGCATTGTAGCAATGAGAAGTCTTCAAGACGAGATGAATCGATTCGCTCGAGCACAAATGATTGACGAAGATTTTCAGGCTGATATGCGATTCAAAATAGAAGCTGCTATAAAAATAGATGAATTATTTAGAACTCAAAAATTATCACGAACAAATATTGCTGATTTTATAGAAAGTATTCGAAAAACCGCAGAACAAAATGAGTTAGAGGATTTTGTTAAGTGGGCAGAAACCCACGAATTAACTGCAGGTGAACAATTGAAAGATTATTTAAAGCGATATTTTGATGAACTTTTTCAAAAAGCACAAGAAACTGCAACAGCTGCAAATGAGATGGTTAATACTGTAGCAAAACCATCCTTTTATTTTTTAATGACTATCATATGCTCAATGCCTCTATCATGTCGAGATTTTTTAGAAAATGCATTAAATGAAATTGGTCTTGGTTGGCTTTATACCCTTGCAATATCATATTGTGCATTTTGGCAAACACAAACAGGTTTAGTTTTATACCGAAAAGTGACAGGCATGACACCTGACGAAAAGAATGCACTTTTTACAAAATTACAAAATCTTACTACTGAAGGTTGTGTTAAATTTTCAACTTTATTAAACACGTTGGTAGCTGCTGCAGGAAGAGGTGCGGCTGCTGCGGTAGTTTTGACAGCATCTGGCGTTGATAAAGCATCAGATATAATGGCGCGGGGATTAAAGGGTGCAGCAGACGTGTGGTCTAATATGAAATCGGCAGTGTGGCAAATTGTCATAGCAACACTTATGAGAGCAATTGGAAGAGCAGATGACCTTGACAATATTTATGAAGAAAGAATAGCAATTGAATTGAATAGTGCACGATATGCACATCCGGATAAAATGTCACAGGATGAAATGTCACAGGATGAAATGTCACAGGAATCAGCTAGTTCAACTAGTTCAAGAGTTAGTGTAAGGAGGCTAAGAGCAGGTGAACAACCAGTTGGTCCTAAGAGTTTTGTTATTCCGGTCTATACACCCGTAGGGATTTCTGATGAAGAAAAAACTGAAATTATAAGACAAATCGAAGCTGAATTAAACAGAAAGCTTTCACAAGAAGAATCTGGCGTAAGCTCAGATTCACAAGATTCATTTGGTTCAGAAGGCTTTGAAACGCCGATTACAGGTTCGCCAACTTCTTCCATGGACCTAGGAGGCGGCCGTCGTCGCAAATCCAGGCGTCATAAAAAGAGAAAATCCACGCTAAAGAGACGAAGATTAAAGAGACGAAGAACACGAAAAGGCAAGAAGAGGAGACATACCAGAAAACATTAAATATCAATAATTTAATACAAAATAAATGCAATATTAAATTATTCTAGAAACGCAGTTTTCTAAAAATAAATAAGAAAGGAAAGAATATCCAACTAACAAAGTTATAAGCAATGTTAAAAATATTGGCCACTGACGAATAAATGACAACCAAGCCACCAATACTAATAATCCCAGTTGTAACCGGTGAACCAGAGAAAATAGTCCAGATGCTTAAAAGAAAATCATAAATGCCCTGCAAGCCACCAACCGCGACACCCTCCGGCAACACAATAATAGCCCGAGTAATCAGCTTCGTCGTCCGCTTTAGCGGCCCATAGACATGTAAATTAGCAAAAGCTTCAAATTCGTTGCCATTCAATTCATGTTGTAAGACATTCTTGGTAACCCGATGTTCCGAGTCAATCTTCGCATTCGATAATTCTTCCGCATGTTTTTTCAGTTCTTCTTCTCTTTTTTCCGCATGAATACGTCTAGTTGCCGCATTTAGCCGCATCTCTTCTGACAATTCTAGCTTGCTAATCGGGAAATCTGCATCTAGCATAGTTTTCAACTCACTAATATCGAGCAATTTACTGGACAGATATGCCTTCAATTTTGGGAACGGATTAAAACGTGCCTCAGATATATCGGAAACCTTGTCATACAATTCATAGACGACAAGTTCATCCATTTTTGTAGCAACCCGTTTTAACGCTTCCACTTGTTCCCAAACACTCCTTGTTTTGCCAGGTTCAGATGAAGGCAAATTGGATTGAATCAAAGTCATGTAATCGATGAAATATTCATAGCCAATTTTGTCGCCGACAATAAAGAGCTCATTATTTACAACATCGAATTGCAGTGAGAATGTATTGATGCAGTAAATTCTGGAAAAGGTGTATGCCATTCTGGGATTCAAAGTATTTTCCTCTTTTCTTTCTTTTAATTCAGCTTTTTTATTATCCGACAACATGTCCGCTGCAAGACTCACCGGAGCAGTAATGTCACCGGTAACGAAAGCGGCGGCCGCGGCGAAGAAGAAGGCGCCCTGTGGCTGCGATTTTTGGGGAAAATTATTTTCTTTGACCTGGGGGTCTTTAATAGAAATTACAAGGTGTTCAAAGACATTTAGCGTTTTTATGGCGGCCATGGTTTCCAAGCAGTAAGCCTTGCTGTATTCGGCGAAGTCATGCAATTCATGATTAACGTAATTGAAATATTCGTCGACAATTGAAGACGAATCGTAGTCGTCATATAATGTTTGCAAGAGACCAATATAGAAGCCTTGAAATTGCTGTTGATATTTGTCGATAAGATTGGTAAGGGGAATAGGTGAATGAGTATGTTTATTTAGGGAACTAACAAATCCGACTAATTCATAATTTTGCATATTTATATTTAGAGAATTGGTTAAGGAAAATACATTATTTAGGGAATAATTATTTGGCATAACTTGGTCGCCAAAGAAATCGGTTCGGGTGACTGCGGAACCATTGGCAAGACTATTTGTTAAATATAGGATTATAGATAAAAACAACATGTATTATTTATTTTATATATGCGAATAGAGTTTAAATGGTTTTACTATATATTTTATATGCATATATAGTAGATAAAATAGTATGGAAATAGAACTACAAGAAGGACCAGAAGAACAAATTGGACCAGAAGGTAAAGCAAAACGTAAACCAGTTGAGACAATGTTAGGACCAAACAAAGTATCAGCAGCAGAAAAAGAAGCAGCAAAAAGAGCATTAGCAAAACAACAAGCAGCAGCAAAACAACAAGCAGATAAAAAAGAAGCAGAAAGAAAAGCTGCAGAAAAAAAAGCTGCAGACCAAAAAAAACAAAAAAAATTAATAGAGAATTTAAAAAAAGCAGAAGCAGCAGAATCAGAAAGGCAAGCAAGATTAGCAGCAGAAAAAGAAGCAGCAAGATTAGAAGCAGCAGAAAAAGAAGCTGCAAGATTAGAAGCAGAAAGACAAGCAGCAGAATTCGAAAAAGAAATAGAAAGGCAAGCAGCAGCAGAAAGAGAAGCATCACAAATAGAAGGACAAGGACAAGTAAAAACAGATTTTCTTCCACAAGCTTCAGCATCAATTCCCGATATTTTAGATGTAACATTAAAAGAGGCATCTCCTTTTTTCTTTGCACAAACACGACATCCTTCTTTGCCAACAAAATCATCTTATGATACCGCTTCTCTAGACCCAGAGGGTCAAAAAACATTTTACGAATCTAGACCAAAAAAAGATGATAATGCAGGTAAACAAATTTTTTCAAGTAATACACCATTATATAGTTCCACTAGTGAATATCCTTTTGGATTATCTTCAAATTATGCATTATGTGTGGTAATATATACAGCGGCTGAAGAATCTGTAGAAGTAGTATCCTTTTCTAGAGAATCAAGACCATATTTTTCATATAAAATGGCAAAAATGGTTGCAACAGATTTTTGGATTTATAAAATGTATTATTTGAAAGATATAAGACGTAATTTCTATTTTATAGTCTCTATTGATACGCCAGATGTTCCATCTTCTAGATATTCGTTTCATAGTGATTCTACGGTTACAGCTCAATTACCAGAAAGTCAAAGAGACACAGTAAATAGGTTTTTTAAGAAAAATATAACCTCTTTTGATAAAACACCTGAACTCGGTAATCTGGGTGAAGAAGTGTCAAATCCTACAGGAAAAAGAGCTGAAGTCGGATTTATTGAATACGGAACCTGGAAACGAATGATAGGCACAACAATGGCTGTAAATAAACAAAAATATTTCTCTGTTGTTCCTGCTCAAACAGAAGAAATAAGAACTGTTGCTGTTTATTTAAATTCACGTATGCATCACACAACACCCAGACCAGAAAAATATAGCTTACAAAAATTAGAAGAAAAAATTAGAGAAAAAAGTATGAAAACACCTATACGTCCGGATATTATAACAATATTAGCAAAAAAAGCTTATCAACTGATTCAAAATATATTAAATATTTTTTTCCCTCAAAAAAATATAGCACTGAATGAAGAAGATGTAATAAACACAGTCGTAGACAAAGTTGTTCAGGACTTTAACAAAGATGAAGAAGGAGAAAAAATACGATTAGACCCAGAAGGATATCAAATAGCTACTCCAGAAAATATAGAAGAATATAATAAAATATTTGAACAATCAAAAGGTGCAGACAGAATACTTAGAAGAGTATTGTTTTCATTATTAGAAGACAATCCTGCAAATAAACAAAAGTTATTAGACTTAGTGAAATTTTTTATGGATGATGCAAACACTACAAAAATTTTTGATTATAATGATGAATTAGCAGAATTAGCAAGAAAAGGAATTGTTATAACTGATAAAAGAGTTATAGACAAATTTGAAGATATGGGTTTAAATGATAAAGGTCAGTTTACTCGAAATTCTTTGGAACCACGAATACCGAATGAATATTATCCAACTGAGAGTCTACAGAAAGGCAACCAAATGTATATAAATGATATGTGTATGTTCGCAGCAAAATTCCGTATGTCAGAGCTTCAACCAGAAGAATTAACAATTACACCTAGAAATAAAATTATTGTTTCTATTAGTAGTGATGATGATGATTATGGTGGTGGCAAATCTAAACGCAACAAATCAAAAAGAAGACGAAATACCAAGAAGAAACCCAATAAACTGAAGAAAAGAAGACAAAGTTTTAAAAGACAAAGTCTGAAGAAGAAACGAATATCTAGAAAACGTTAATAAGGTAAACTTATAAAATTATTTTATACGAAATGTATAATATAATTCATGAGTCAAAAGACGGTCATCACTCATTTTAAAAGTCGCGACGATTTTCTCCGTATTTTAGCAAACAATCCAGGGCTCATCATCGTCAAATTGGGCGCCACCTGGTGCGGGCCATGCAAGCGAATTAAGCCGGTTTTAGACGGGTTTTTTGCTACCAGTCCCGACAACGTATTATGCTGTGACATCGACGTCGATGAATGTGCCGATTTGTATTCTTATTTCAAGAGCAAACGTATGGTCAATGGCATCCCAGTTATACTTCTTTATAAGAAGGGCAATACAAATTTCTTTCCGGATGATTCCGTCACCGGTGCGGACCCAGCGGAGTTAGACAAGTTTTTCAAGCGCGCGGGACTGCATTTGAGGTCGTTAATACCTAGTGAGAGACAAGTATTACAAAGATAATTAAGAATTTTCCTTATTTGTATTTTTTAGGCGACCAATTGGTCGAGATATCATCGTAATAAATTGTCCAAAAATGGTTAAAACAACCGCTACCTGGTAATTAGTATGCGAAAACAAGATAGAACAGCCACTCAAAATATGACCTAAATACCAGAGTATATCTCCTAACAAAAAATAATTCATGTTATAAATAGGATACAATATAATATTAATATTTTTATTAATATTATTATATTTTTATAATCAATTTAAATACAAACGAAGACTATAAAATAATAATGAGTTCATTAATACCTCCCATGATAACTTATACGGCAAACGCGGGTTCCTTATTCTTTTTAGGAGGCGGATTATGTCATATAATAGAGAAAAAGAAATATGAACATCTTCCCATATTTGTTTTATTCCCTTCGATATATTGCGGATACAATATGTATAAAAATCGCGATTCCATAATTAAATATATATTAAAACCTACTTAAAGACTTTTTCGTAAGAAAAGTAATTAACAAATGAATACTCTGGAAGAGCAAACCAACAAATACAATCAGCTAATTTCGGATTTCTTGAAGGAAATTCCGGGCAAGATGTTTACCTTTGAAGTAACAAAGTGCTGCAATTATAGCACTCTAGTTTTTTTATTCAAGGAAGACAAGTTATCTGACCTCTTTTTACAAGCCGCAAAGCATTTTGGCTGTCAAAATTTGGTATCGCTATATATCTTAGATTCGGAAGGACAAAAAGTGCTAATTCCATTCAATAGCAGGACATTAATAAAGGATTTCATTTTTGAACATGCACAGGCCAATAATCGCATTTTGAAGCCTATTTATGATGTTCCGCTACCGGTGGTGTATCGCATTTATATAGATGATGGACATAGTCATACCCACACTCATTAAACATAGTTCTTATTCAAACATAGTTCTTATTCAAACATAGTTCTTATTCAAACAAAATATTTAATTTATTATAACTGTCTGGCGTGTATAATTTACAAACTCGATGTGTAGTTTTTCCAGCAAAACATCCATCACTTTTACTGCATATTTCCATGCAATCGTTTATTTTTTTAATCCATCTTATATGTTTTTCATTAATAACTTTATTATCGTCTGTTTTGATATAACTATTT
>Ga0209358_10003449_pt1 | contig 11671 bp, 11 predicted proteins | sample LauGreFa1BDMLBSN_2_FD_187574 | JGI IMG/M metagenome (GOLD analysis project Ga0209358, IMG submission 187574) | Freshwater lake microbial communities from Lake Michigan, USA - Fa13.BD.MLB.SN (SPAdes) (version 2) | ecosystem: Environmental > Aquatic > Freshwater > Lake | place: Lake Michigan, USA...
AGTTTTTACATAATATAAATTATAAAATACCTTAAATTTTTCAGATCAAACAACCCTGCTCACCCTTGAAAGTTAAGTACTTCCCTCTGAAAGGGAGAGTACTTAACTTTACGGCACTTTCACGGTGGCGGTAGTGCCAAGTTGTACTCTTTAGACAAACGAACATTTCAAACCGGCACTTGAAGACCAAAAAAAATTGAATCCAGTAAAAACGAATTCCCAAGCATCAACAAAACCGAACACGCATCCAAAATGAACTATTCCAACATGAAGAAAGATGATCTCAAGGCAATCTGTAAGGATCGCAAAATCAAAGGAATTTCTGGAAAGAACAAAGGAGAACTGATTGAAATGATTAAGCAAAGAGATGTTACGCCAGTTTCAGCACCAAAAGTTGAGACGAAAACTGATGTAAATGTAATCCCACATGTAAAAGTAGAGATGAGTAAAGATAGTTATACAAAAGACCTTTTGAAAGAACAATATGCTTTACATAAGGCGTATGTTAATGGAAGGATAAGTACCACTAAAAAAATAGGTGTAAGAGTAAGATTACCTTGTATTCCCGAAGACATAAGTGAAAATATTGTAAAATTCATACTTCATAATAAAGTCAAAGATACTACATCAAGGTGGGATTGTAAAAAGGGTGATTTACAATCAGAAAAGGAAGGCAAACAAGAATGTAAATGTTTTACCAGTGATGGACCTCCTTCATTTACGCCATCATCTGATTGGGATGTAATATACTTTCTTGATGCAAGGAACTGGTTAAATGATAAGTTTATACTATACCGAGTTTTACTGAAAAGAACATCATCTGAATGGAAAAATATAAAAGTAAATAAGACTCAAACATTTGAAGACCAAACGAAACAAGGTCGTCGTCCTCGTATAATTTGGGAATCTCTACAACCACAAATTAGTTCTTATTGCAATAAGGTGTATGATGGAACATTTGATGATATATTTAATTATATTGAAGTAAAGGATTGAAATGTTCGTTGCTCTAAGGTGTGCATAACTTCGGCACTGGCAGGTATTTGACTTATTGTGTGATTATATATAACTATCAGGGCGAGCAGGGTTGTTTGATTTAATACCATTTATTCAAGTGATATTGTGTAGTTTTACATAATATAAATTATAAAATACCTTAAATTTTTCAGATCAAACAACCCTGCTCACCCTTGTAACAGCATGTAGTCTCATAACCAAAAAATTTGAAATCGCAATTACGTTTTTTTTGATTTTTACAAAAACACCCGAGTTCACATAAAAATGAAGCTGTTGTTAATAAATTTATTTGCTACGCTGATTTCTAGCATGGGGGACCAACCGAAAATGGCTGTTACGAAGGACACTGCTGTACAATCTTCTGAAGGTGTAGATAGCGAGTGTCCTGTCTGTATGGATGTATTGGTTTCAGGGCACACCGTTTACCCTCCATGTGCTCACCCGATTTGCCAAACTTGTTACGAAGGCATATTTAAACATCAGTCTGCCCCTACATGTCCGCTTTGTCGCGGTTCCTATACTGTTGCCCATGAGGTTGTGCCAATTCCTTTGCCACCAAACACAACTGGTGAAAACGGAAATCAGAATCTTTGGCTCACATTTCGCCTTTTGTTGCGGTTTATACATCAGTTGCTAAGTATTTACTATGCGTTAGGGGGAGAAAGACTTGGGTAAAACTGCTTTTCTTATTGGCGTCTTTAAAGGTAGCATACCGGCAAGTACCAAAGTCAAGTAGACACAAAGGGTCTTCAACATCGTACGGCTGTAGCTGTAAAGTGCCCTAAACTTAAGTAAACATCTATGAAAGGGGATGTACTTAACTTTAGCACTTCAAGGTATCGTGGTCACTAGGGCTGTTTAATTTACAAGGGTGAGCAGGGTTGTTTGATCTGAAAAATTTGAGGTATTTTATAATTTATATTATGTAAAAACTGCAAAATATAAGCTGAATAAATGGTATTAAATCAAACAACTGTGCTCGCCCGGATAATATCATTCAACTTATATTTTGTAATTCCTACACAATATGAATTATAAAATACCTTAAATTTGTCAGATCAAACAACCCGGTTCACCATTGTAGAAAGGTGCTTAGCACCTTCGGTGAAATTGCTGTTTTTAAAAATAATTCTTACAAATTGTTGTTATATTTGTGGCTTTTTTCAATAAAGTGATGGCTAACGACCCGTAAATTTACACCATCATGTTTTCAAACCAGCTGGTATCACCAACGTGTCATATCAAAACACTGCTCATTTTCTTCGCATTCTGTTCAGAAAATGAGCAGTGTTTTGATATGCCCGTGGGGCTAAAATAAGCATGGGTGTAAAAATTTATCAAACTTATAATTAAGGTATGAAAATAGGAATTATAGATATGTTCAAAGATAAAAATGGGTTAAAAATACTAACCCACGCCTTATTTGTAATGGGTATAATACCGGTTGTGTATAACATTGAAAGCATTATTTCAAACAAAACAAACTTGGTGTTATTGATAGCACAAACAGATATTAGGCATTGGATTTTTACAGATTCATCTTTTTTGCTAGATGAAAAAATGCACCCAATTCCTTTAGGGGTATTTGACATATTCAATAAAAAATTACTATTAATTTCCTACTCAATGTTGAGTGCCCTTAAGAGTCTTGGTTGTTTATTAATAAAACGTAAAGAAAGATTGCGTGAGCGGTTTAAATTACAACTTCAACAAACTAAAATTTTCCTATTTGATAAAGTAGGACTGTTTTATGGATTTAATGTACCATTAGAACTTTGGCGTAATCGACGATATTTAGTCACGGCAAACAAATCGTCTTGCTTTTTAAAAGAAATTGCGTCTTTCAGAGACGAAACAAATATTGCCATTTATAAAAACGCAACTTTTGTACAATTTATACCGGAAAGGACTGTTGACGGAAGAAAATTTCTTTACAACTGGCTGTATGAAGAGTTTTTGTAAGGCTAGATACTACAAGGGTGAGCTGGATTGTTTGATCTTAAAAATTTAAGGTATTTAATAATTTATAATATGTAAAAACTACAAAATATAAGTTGAATTAAATCAAACAACCCAGCTCGTCCGGATAGCTATTACAGAAGTTAAGTACTCCATCTGAGTATAACTTCGAACTACAGAATCTTATGAATGCGTAATAACTTAAATATCTCCTACCGGCCAATACCGAAGTTAATTACACCCAAAGGTGTACAACTTCGTACGGCTGTAGCTGTAAATTGCCGTAAAATTAAGCATACTCCTCTGAAAGGGGGTGTACCGTGAAGTGCCGAAGTCAATTACTTCCCTTTTAGAGGGAAAGTACTTACAAGGGTGAGCTGGGTTGTTTGATCTGAAAAATTTAAGGTATTTTATAATTTATATTATGTAAAAACTACAAAATATAAGTTGAATAAATGGTATTAAATCAAACAACTCAGCTCACCCGGGTAACTTTATTGCACTTTCACGGCGGCTGCCGTGCGAATTCGTACCCCAAAGGGGTACCTAACTTCGGCAATTCACGGTAATTAAACCCCCTTTCAGAGGGGTGTGCTTAACTTCGGCACTTCACGTTAGTTATATTTAACAGGATTCTGAACTTTGGTATTTCACCATGTATATTTTAGAACATTGAATCATAACTTGATTTAAATATCGTCATTAAAAGCTCATTTCGTATAATAGATGTTCTATGTTGTTGTCTTTCCATATCTCTGGGTATGGAGTCTAACCAATTTCTAATTGCTTCGTAAAAATCATAGTTAATATAAGCTCCTTTATTTTCACAATCAATTATTGCTAATGGACAATTTTTTGTGGGATAAATTTTTAACCCATATATTTTTGTAGATGTTGTTTTTTTTAGGCGTATATATATATTTCCGATTGGAGGGTTTCTACACCCACACAAACAATATTCATCTGTTTCTTTGTCACTTCTAATAACCCAGCAATCCGTATAATATGTAGACAATATTTTTAGTTCAGAATCTAAATTATTTATATGTATTTTTAAATCATTTAGGTCTAAATTATCAGTCATTTGTTTGAACCCTTGAATATTAGAATTATTATTTTTAAATACCACTTTTACCTGAGAGTACCGAAGTTAAATACACCCTTAGGGTGTGCGACTTTGTACGGACGTAGCTGTGAAGTACAGTAAAGTTAAGTACACCCAAAAGATGTAGGACTTTGTACCGGCGTAGGTCTAAAGTACCAGAAAGTTAAGTACAATCCTCTGAAAGGGGTGTATTTAACTTCGGCACTTCACTGTAACATTTAACGTACCGTTATTTTTCGTTTATATAATAACACCCGATTATATTAATAATAATGAGTAGACGGAATAGATCATATTCCGAAATATCATTTGATTGTTGTGATGGGTATGTAAGGGATGGACGAGACGGGCGGGATGGCAGAGATGGTTATTCTACAAATACTGGGGCTACTGGTTCCACCGGGCAAACTGGTCCATTGGGGCCTAGAGGCCTCGATGGAAGTGCTACAAATACTGGTGCTACTGGTAATATTGGTCCTACTGGCTATACCGGTCCGATTGGCCCTCTCGGTAAAGGTGATACCGGTCCAACCGGCAACACCGGGTTTGGCGAAACTGGAGCCACTGGACCAACTGGCTTTGGCGAAACTGGAGCCACTGGACCAACTGGCTTTGGCGAAACTGGGGCCACTGGACCAACTGGCTTTGGCGAAACTGGAGCCACTGGACCAACTGGCTTTGGCGAAACTGGAGCCACTGGACCAACTGGCTTTGGTGAAACTGGTGCTACAGGGCCAACGGGCTTTGGTCATACAGGGGCTACAGGGGCGACGGGCTTTGGTGATACAGGGGCTACAGGAGCGACGGGCTTTGGTGAAACTGGGGCTACTGGACCGACTGGACCATTAGGATTAGGTGTGACAGGTCCTACAGGTATTGCTGGTTTTGGTCTAACAGGTCCCACTGGGCCAATAAATACAACAGGAAAAATAGTATGGACATTTTCAACTGATTCCTCAGTTTCTACGGGGGATTATGTTGGTCAAGGCAATTCTTCAGCGATATATTTGCGTAATACAACAGTTGTGCCTTTTTCATGTACAGCTACATCAATAACATTTAGCATACGAAAATTAGCCAGTTCGGCAAACAGTTATACAGCAACCTTTTATGTTAATAATGTCGCATCTAGTCTAACAGCATTTATTCCGGATGGTTCTACTACAGTATCTATTACATCACCCGGTTCGGTTTCTATATTTCCACTTGATTTAATAACGGTACAGGTATTGTGGTCGGGTGGATCTTTGAATGACGGAGTAGCTATTTCTATAATTGCTATCACCTGAAAATATGACCTTCTATGTAAAAAGGTTAATAGTTTTGAAAATATACCGTGAAGTGCCGAAGTTACAAGGGAGAGAAGGGTTGTTTGATCTGAAAAATTTAAGGTTTTTTTTATAATTTATATTATGTAAAAACTACAAAATATAACTTGAATAAATGGTATTAAATCAAAAAAAAAAAACCTGCTCGCCCGGATAAGTACACCCGCTTTCAGAGGGGGTGTATTTAACTTCGGCACTTCACACCTACGGCCGTGCGAAGTTATGTACCCCTATACCGGTCAGTACCGAAGTCAAGTACACCCAAAGGGTTTACAACTTCTTACGGCCGTAGCTATAAAGTACTGTAAAGTTAAGTACACCCCTCTGAAAGGGGTGTACTTAACTTCGGTACTTTACGGTATGGAGGGACATAACTTCGGCTGTGGCCGGTTATATTACATAAATATGAAGGAATTATTAGACCAATAAACATTTGAAACTGGTACTTTGAGAAGTTTTTTTGCCCCAGAAATCTTTTCCAGTGGGTGCCGGTTTGAAATGTTCAGAGGTCTAATAAAAGCAAAAGAGAAATTTCTGAAGTTTCATATTACAGAGCATCATTTGATAAGAATTTTAAGAGAACTATCCGGGCGAGCACAGTTGTTTGATTTAATACCATTTATTCAAGTTATATTTTGCAGTTTTTACATAATATAAATTATAAATACCTCAAATTTTCCAGATCAAACAACCCTGCTCACCCTTGTAGATACTTATAAGAATGTGTGTCCTACAAACTCATATAAACAGACGCTTCGTTATAATTATAGTTCTAGATTTTAAATTATCATGAACAATATTGCCTTATCATTCTGCGAACACATAAAAAATGAAGATTTATATGACAAAACTCCTGCAGGGCTTCTTTGGAAAAAATACTCTGAATCAAATCCCGAATTAGAATTTAAGTGGAACAATAATGTAAAATATGTAGACACCTTTGATTCAGTCGAATCAGTGGAATGGGCTAAATATTTATTTAAAATGGCTACCAAATTACTTGGAGGAAATATTATAGATTTTAAATGCGATGATTCATTAGCATTCACTCCTAATGATATTAAAAACGGCTATCACCTTATTGTTGCCAATTGGTATTATAATATGTGTCATAAAAATGTGTGTTCTCTCAAAAATGTTTCTCTGCGTAATCTGACACGGTTTGAGTCAGAACGTCGTGAGCGTATAATTAATAAATTAACACATTGTGTAGGGGATTTTAATATGTGCGATGATGAAAAAGATGCTATATGTGCGTATTTTTTGATTCGGCGTTCTGACAAATTCAAAAATATGTTTATAGCAAATAAACTATTTGCGTTACAGGTTCTGAATAGATATGCGACAGAAAATGGCATACGATTCGAAGATGCTGAGGCAGTTATGAGGGAATATGTATATTTGACTCCACATAAAATGTGAAAAAAATTATATTTTATTTGGGCTCTGCCGGTTTTTTATACGAGCCTGCTGAGTTGTTTTATCTGGAAAATTAAAAGTTTTTAAAATTCGATTATGTAAAAGTACAAAATGTATGTTGAATAAATGATGATACAGAGAAGTTACTACAAGGATGAGCAGGATTGTTTGATCTGAAAAATTTAAGATAATTATAATTTATATTATGTAAAAACTACAAAATATCATTTAAATAAATGGTATTAAATCAAACAACTCTGCTCGCCCGGATAAGTTAAGTACACCCAAAGGGTTTACTACTTTACATGGACATAGCTGTAAAGTACCATAAGTTAAGTGCCGACTAGTGCCGAAGTTAGGCACCCCTTAATGGGGTACAACTTCGCACTGCCGTAGCTGTGAAGTTCCATAAAATTAAGTACACCTCTCTAAAAGAGGAAATACTTAACTTCGCACTCTACGGTATAAATACGCCAAACTTTTCTGATCAAACAGCCCAGTTCACCCTTAAAGGTAACTAAATAATAAACGAAGTGAATATGCTAGCTTTAATTGTATTTTTAAATGCGATAGTTAAAAAATACAAACCGGTCTAAATTTATATCATTCCACAGACTGTAATATAATTTTTCTCCACCATTAATGTCTATCTTTATAAGAGACAACTGTTTATGTCTATATCTAATCGTACCTATAATTATAATTTCGTCTTTTTCCAACTTCGCCTACCGGCCAGTACCGAAGTTAAGTACACCCAAAGGGTGTACTTAACTTCCTACTGTAGCAACTGTAAAGTACTGTAAAGTTAAGTTGACCCCTCTGTAAGGGGGTGTACTTAACTTCGGTGCTTCACGCTAACCTGCCTGAAACTTGACCTTGAATTCATCACGGTCTTTATAGGTCAACATATTTTTTTTTGTATTATATTATAGGCAATTACAATAATTTTAGATAACCGTATTTTGTAATTGATAATTTTACCAGAGGTGAAATATTGAAAAGGTATGTTTATTTCCCGGATTTCATTTCTATTCATTGATTAAAAATGACTGACATAGGTGTTTTTAAAAAAACCGAAGATACAACTCATGAACGTAACGAAGATAAAAAACGCACTATTACCGAAAAAACGGAAGACGCATATTGGCGAGCAATAAAACGTATTAAACGTGGCATGGGTCTTCCCGAAAACGACGGTAATATGGATTTTTTACTTGATTATGATTCTGTACACAGATGGATTGAGGAACTTAAATTATCTAATTCAAGCAAAAAAACCTATTATATTGCTATTCACCACACTATTGATAGCCTGAAAGACCCCGAATTCGGGCTTGTTGGAAAACAGTACGACACGGACATGATGGCTTTTATTAAACGTACTCAAAAACCGCCTAAAAAGCCGAAAAATGATACTATAACTTGGAATGAGATTCTTGCCGTTAGGGCGGGGCTTGAGAAAAAGGCGGCAAAGGACTCTAAAAATTTCTTGCTTGATTATATCATTTTGTGTATGTATACCTACATGCCACCCTCACGATGTGAATATGTGCGGATGAAAATAATTACAGGGGCAACTGCTAGCAAATCCCAACCTGAAGAGATGAGCAACTATATCCTTCTGCGTGAACGGTCGGCATATGTCGTTTATTCTGACCATGTCACAATTAAAGCACCCATTGCTCTTGTTAAGGCCTTACACACATGGGTGAAATTTAACAAACATGATTATCTTTTTGTGAAAGTCGATGGGAAACCAATGCTTAAAAATACCCTTTCGCAACGCATTTTATCTATTTTCCAGCGTGAGATAAAGAAGAAACTTGGCGTAAACTCTATTCGCAAGGCATATGTTGCGTCGGTTCGTAACGAGGTTGAGGAAAATAAAACTACGGAGTAGGCTTTATTTCGATACTTAGCTGACTACCGTGAAGTACCAAACTTAAGTAAAGCCCTCTGTCAGAGGGCTTTACTTATCCGGGCGAGCTGATTTGTTTGATTTAATATCATTTATTCAACTTATATTTTGTAGTTTTTACATAATATAAATTATAAAATAACTTAAATTTTTCAGATCAAACAACCCAGCTCACCCTTGTAACTTTGGTAATTTACAACTTCAGCCTTACGAAGTTGTACATTATTTGGATATACTTAACTTCGGTATTGGCCGGTAAGTCCACAAAAGACCGTTCCACGACTCAATGAATAATTTTTCACCAAAAAATAGAGAGGCATTACAATTTAAAATGAGTATATATTTTTTTAATCTAAAGGACAGTGCTGGAAATCTAGCATATATTTTTTTTGATATACAGATTGCAGTTTCACTGGCTTTCGAAAAAAATCTTCTTTTAGAAAGAGTTCGTTGCTACGAAGATGGGCGATTTTCAGTAATGATTATACGCCAGATTGAAGGGTAAAATCAACTAAATTTTAGTAAATCTATACTCCTGTGTTCTTATATTCTCTTCGTTTTCCTTTAAATAAATATGTTTTACATCTTAGCGATATTTTGTTTTAGTTAGCATTTTTATAATAGAAAGCCAAGGACGTTTAATTTGTTCAGTACAACCTTCAACTTTTATACCATTTAGACCGGTGCGGAATTTAAATGAGCGTTTTATATCGGACTTAAACTAATTCGGATGTAAAGAAATAGTATGACTGATTGGAGAAGAGTATTTGGTTTTGAAAAACATACATACGTTTAATCATTTCCAGTTACCAGTCTTTTTTATTATTCGGAGTAAATTTCTATAAAGATACTATTACCGTGAAGTACCGAAGTTAAGTACACCCCTTTCAGAAGGGTGTACTTTACATTACTTTACAGCTACGGCCATACGAAGTTGTACACCCTTTGGGTGTACTTAACTTCGGTACTGACCGGTACGGACATAAATGTTGGTCATATGCTTGATATGAGTTTTGAGCCTAATAAATATGATTCTTCGGCATTTACTATAAAGAAAACAACAGATATGTGCAGTTATGTTCCAAAACATATTAGATCGCCGAACATTTCAAACCGGCACTTCGGGGAAAAAAATCTAAAAGTGCCCGTTTCAAATGTTCATTGGTCTAATGATAAAGTAAAACTAAACGTTCTATCTCAAGTTAAAGTAATTGATAAACGGCTAGTTGGAAATAATATTTATAAGTTTAGACCCGTGTGCAATATAAACGCACACGTGACGGCGACTGATTCAGATTTTTAGAATAAGAAATTTTCCGAAGTAGTTGTAAAAACCCTCATTTAAAATCCGCACGTGTCTAAGAGTTGATATTATTGAAAAAGAAATTACAAGGGCGATCTGGGTTGTTTAATCTGAAAAATTTAAGGTATTTTATAATTTATATTATGTAAAAACTACAAAAATATAAGTTGAATAAATGGTATTAAACCGCCTTGCTTTAGAGTGCCGAACATTTCAAACCGGCACTCAGGAAAAAAATACGGGAGCAAAACTTTCTAAAAGTGAACGTTTCAAAATTTTAGGGTACCCTTTTCGTTTGGACAGTTTTACAATATTATTTAAAGGTGCTTGAATGATTTAAATAATATAAAATAAGTATGAAACTTTTTATAGATGGAGAAAACAATGTATCATATATCACTAAATATTTATCATTTGAAAATACCTCCATAGAGGAATGCGATTATATATTAAGTGCTAAAATGCCTTGGGGAACAATTGATAGCGGATTGATTCAACAAGCACTGACTTCTTATAAAGATATTAATAAAAAAGTACTGGCTTTTTTAATAACAGATAGTTCCACCACATTTAGAATACCGCAAAACGTGTATTTATTTAGAACAAGTTTACAGAAAAGTAAAAATATCTGCAATGAATTTATACTTCCATATATATGGGAAGGTTTTGCTGATAGATTAATATGTCCTTTGGAAAAAAAGGATAAATCTGTAGTTGGATTCTGTGGTCAAAATAATGCTTGGAGAAAAAATGTACTTTTAAAACTTGAGCAAACCGAACCGATTGTTTGTAATTTTTTGGTAAAACAGCATTTTTGGGGTGGGGCACCACATAATAAAGGTGTTATTAATGATTTTATAAATAACATACAAAATAGTCACTACACCCTTTGTAATCGAGGGACGGGGAATTTTTCTATGCGTTTTTATCAGGTGCTATCTGCTGGAAGAATACCTATATTTGTAAACACAGATATGAAGTTGCCTTTCGAAACTGAGATTGACTGGAAATCTATAAGCGTTAGTGGCAATAACGACGATGAGCTTATATCTAATCTTATTTCGTTTGACAGTACAGTAGATATTGTTGAGGTCCAAAGGAAATGTAAGATTATTTATGATAATTTTTTCTCACCTGAAAAATATCTTCAGAAAATATTTAGTTTATTAGATAGTGGCTGTGAAAACATTGATTAACAATGAAACATACCGTGTGCCGTGAAGTGCCGAAGTTAAGTGCTATTCGGGCGAACTGGGTTGTTTTATTTAATATGATTTATTCGACTTATATTTTGTAGTTTTTACATAATATAAATTATAAACACCTTAAATTTTTTCAGATCAAACAACCTATTCGGGCGAGCAGGGTTGTTTGATTTAATACCATTTATTAAACTGATATTTTGTAGTTTTACATAATATAAATTATAAAATACCTTAAATTTTTCAGATCAAACAACCCTGCTCGCCCTTGTAGCTCACCCTTGTGGTCGGCAAATGGACATGTGAGCGGTGTTTTACGCCGGTGGATTTTTAAAACCGGCTATTGAAACCAACGAGTCATATCAAATCACGACACAATTTCTTCGCTTTCGGTGAAAAAAGTACTCGTTTGAAATGCCC
>Ga0209358_10003457_pt1 | contig 11656 bp, 31 predicted proteins | sample LauGreFa1BDMLBSN_2_FD_187574 | JGI IMG/M metagenome (GOLD analysis project Ga0209358, IMG submission 187574) | Freshwater lake microbial communities from Lake Michigan, USA - Fa13.BD.MLB.SN (SPAdes) (version 2) | ecosystem: Environmental > Aquatic > Freshwater > Lake | place: Lake Michigan, USA...
CTGAGGCAGAAGCAAAAGAACAAGCAGAAGCAGATGCAAAAGCAGAAGCAGATAGATTAGCAGCAGAAGCTGAAGCGGCAGCGCAGGCAGAGGCAGATGCTAAGGCTGAAGCAGAAGCAAAGGCTCAAGAGGAAGCAAACGCTAAAGCAGAGGCGGAAGCTAAAGCACAAGAAGCAGCAGATGCAAAAGCGGAAGCTGAAGCAAAAGCTGCAGAATTAGAAGCGGCAAAAAAGGAAGCAGAAGAATTAAAGAAAGCAGCTGAAGAAGGTAAGCTAACTGAAGAACAAAAAGAAGTTGTTGTAGAAAAACTCCTTGAATCGATTAAGCCTGGGGAAACAGTTTCATCTGCAGATATAAAAGCAGCAGGCGTATCATATTCTGATTTGCCACCAGCAACACCAGTAGATGTTCGTACAGATGAAAACGGAAATGCTGTTGTAATTACTGCAGCAGTTGCTGCTCAAGTTGAATTATTACAAAATCCAGCAGCTTTAGTAGAAGAATTATTTACAAATCCAGCAGCAGCATTAGCGGCATTTGGAAGCATAGGCGCAGATATGTCAGATGAAGAAAGAGAAGAGGCAACAGATATGGTTGTTGCTACAGTTGTAGCAGCAGGTGCAGCAATTAATGCAGCAGCAGTTGCCACAGGAGGAGCCACTGGAAGTGGCACAGGAAGCGGAGGAAGTTCTGGTGGGGGTGGCGCTTCAGGAGCCAATTCACCAGGTTCACGAGGAGGTAGAAAATGGTAAGAGTAATAAAGAATATAATCAAGGATCTAATTGATCAGGCTTGGACCCTTCTAGGTATGTTTATAGCCTGGGTGGTCCTAGATGGATCTGCTAAAACTATTGTAGGCTATGGAATTATAGCCACTACAGCCCTTTGGGTAGTTACAAGCCCTGCTAGAAATAAAGACTCAGAATAGGGTATAATAGTGGTATGAAAAGAATAACGACTATTGCTTTGTCAGGCCTATTAATGCTATCATTAACTGGATGCGAATCTTTAAATAGATACCGCTATCCTTGTCAGGATCCTGCTAATTGGGAGAAGGCGGAATGCAATCCTCCAATCTGTGAAGCAACAGGCACATGCACTAAAGACGTAATTGGTAAATTATCAACTACAACAACTGAAACAGGTACACCAAATGGCTAAAGAAAGACTAAGTCCACAGGATTTAGATGCTAGATTAAAATTTATTTTAGGAATTACATTAGGCACAATTCTTTTGTGCACATCATTGGGCATTTTATATGCTTTAATTTTCGTAACACAGCCAATTGGCGGACAGTCAGAGAACGACAAGATGTTCTTTAACGTACTTGGTTCTGTTGCAACATTTATTACAGGAACGCTTGCAGGTCTATTGATTGGTCAATCTGGTGCTAAGGATATTATGTCAGCACAGTTGGCAAACAAGGAAATGGATGCAAAGAACACACAAGCAGACAAGAAGCTTGAAGCAGAAATTGATGCAACTGCAGCACGTTTAGCGGCAAAGCCAGATGGAGCAATGCCAGCAGAACAACCAGTAGATACAGATTGGGATAAAGACTAATGTCAGTAGATGAATTTCCAGTTCCAGCAGAAACAGCAAAAGCTCCTCAAGGAAGCGTTGCTCGTCTTATTCAAATTGCCAAGTCTCAAGTTGGATATATTGAAGGTCCTAAAGACAATGAAACAAAGTATGGAGCATATACGAAGGCTAACTTTCAGCCATGGTGTGGTTCTTTTGTAAACTGGTGTGCTAATGAAGCAGGGGTTAAAATTCCAAACACAGTTTATACTCCAGGTGGTGCGTCAGCATTTAAGAAGGCGGGGGCATGGATTGATGGAGATTTAGCAGATCCAGAGCCAGGAGATATTGCCTATTTTGATTTCCCATCAGATGGCGTCGATAGAATTTCTCACGTAGGAATTGTTATTGAAGACAACGAAGACGGAACAGTCTGGTGTATTGAAGGAAATACTTCTTCAAAGAAATCAGGAAGCCAAAGAAATGGCGGAGAAGCCTGCAAACAACTTCGTGCCTTTAAAAAGAATAAAGCAGGAGTTCAAGTTTCAATCGTAGGATTCGGTAGACCTAAGTTTAAGTCTGGAGCTGCACCAAAGCCAGCTGGATCAAAATCTGCTGGAGTTTGCCCAACTTGCGGTAAATAATAAATGAATATTTATAGAGTTAAATTAGAGGTAGAGGCAGAGGTAGAAGCCTTTGATCAAGATGACGCTCTAGACTATGCTAATGATATATTTGGTGTAGATGATGAAATTAAAAATGTTAAAGTAGTTAGTGTTAAGGAGAAATAATGGCTAAAGAAGGATACAAACCAACCGCTGGCATGCAGTCTGCAGCCCGTCGTGCAATTAAATTAAAAGAGCAGGGAAAAGCAAAAGGTGCGGGAACAGCAGTAGGCTGGACTCGTGCAGGACAGCTTTCAAGAGGTGAGACTCTTAGCCTATCAACAGTTAAAAGAATGTATTCTTATTTCTCACGTCACGAAGTAGATAAAAAAGGTAAAGACTGGGACAACGCAGAAAATCCATCTAACGGAAAGATTATGTGGTTAGCATGGGGTGGAGACGCTGGATTCTCTTGGTCTCGCAAAATAGTTGAACGAGAGAAGAATATGAAGAAGTCACTAACAACAAACGAATTAGTAGAAGAAATTAAAGATATCTTGGATGATGTAGTTAATCCAGCAGATACAGTGGTTGAAATTCCAGATGATGAGGAAATTACAAAGTCATTGCGCCCTGAAATTACAAAAGAGCAGCTTGGCATGGTTGTAGAGCATCTAATGGAAGCAATTGAATCAATGATTGAGGTTCCAGAAGTAGAATCAGAAGATTCTGAATCAGAGTCAGAGGACTCCACAGAAATTGAAGATATGGCCGTTGCAAAGGCATACGAAGATTGCGGTTGCGAAACATGCAAAGCAAAAGATATTACATGCGATAAATGCGAAGAATGTATGAGCAAGTCCTATGAGTCAGATAATGAAGACGAAGATAAATGGGACAATATGGAAAAGGCCTGCTGGTCAGGATATACCCAAAGAGGAATGAAAGAAAAAAATGGAAGAATGGTACCAAATTGTGTACCCGTTGATAAAGTACAAAAGTCCGTATGGAACGGAACTTTTCTTAAATAAGTATTGACATAGCCGCAGATTTTACTGTATAATATATATCAGTGGGATGCTGCGGTTTATGTTTAGGGAATAATGTTGAATTTGACAGAACTTGGTGTAGAAGTATTTATCAAAAAAGCCAAGAATGTAACTCCATATTGGGACAACTATGATCTTGTAATTTGGAAAAAAGACAGCAGTGGATTTACTAACATAAAAGGGATGTTCAGAGAGAACTCCTGGGGAACAGCAGAGCGAATTGCAGTTGCCAACAATGGAATATGGAAGTTGCCCACAAAGTATGTCAAGCATTTTAAATAATTTAGGCATAGATAAAGACGATTTAGATTGGTTCCACCTTGCAATATGCAGGGGCATGGATACAAATTTATTTTATGAAAAGTATGAAGCAGATTCTAATATTGCAAAAAATATTGATGAGATGTGTTTAAGTTGTCCAGTAATGCAAATGTGTTATGAATCTGGGGTAGATGGTAGCGAGTACGGTGTTTGGGGTGGAGTTTATTTAAGTTCTGGATCTATAGATAAATCTAAAAATCTACATAAAGATTCAGAAGCCTGGAAGAAATTAAAGAAAAAAAATGTTTATTAATAAAGATAAAGATCATTTTAAGTATGGAATTAACCAGTGGACTGGTGAACCAAACAAGCCAGTTTTCTATACAGAAGAAATGAAAAAGGCAGTACATCAAGTCAAGAAGCCTTCTATGCTTCTAATGGATATAGTAATGTATCCAGACTTCTTAGCATTAAGACTATATGAAGATAATTTTTTGCAGTTTGAAGGAACCAAAAAAGAAATGGTTATTGATTACGTAACAAAAATCAAGCGCCTGCTTGAGTCATATGGAGTAAGATGCGAGTTGGAGGGCAAGCCTAGTGAAAGAGTACTATGATGTTACACATATTGTCTATATTCATGGAGAAGATTCTCATGGGACAGTTGAAAAGCTTGGTGCATACGCATCGGTTGTTAAATATACAAAAGATGGGATAGAGTACAGCGAACTTATGGAAAATGATGAATTTACTATAGTAGATGAAATAGTATTTAAACATATTGAGGAATCAAATTAATGGAAAAAATTTTATGTTACAGTTGCAATAAGTCTAAAAATAAATTAGACGCAAAGAAGTCTTCTTTACTTCCTATCAACCTACTTATTTGCGAGACTTGCATTTCTGCTAAACTAGAACCACGCTGGGTAATAATTTTGGCAGGAAGATCTCAGGGTCCAGATTACGTTAAAGAATTTATTATTAAAAGACGTTATATAGGCAATGAAATTACTGCATCGGAGCTTTTAGTTTAGGTTTAAAACAAGGTATAATTAGTTATACAATGAACATGGATTATACCTCTATCGTAATAGCTATTTCTGCAGCAGTTTTATCTGGCATGGGAACGGCTATTATTGCTGGATTAAAAGAAAACAAAAGAGAAAAAGTCCGTAAGTATGAACGTGAGCAAGATCAACTTAAATTAGAAGTAAAAGATTTAAAAATTGAATTATATAAAATTGAGCGTGAATTGACTGAATGGAAAGATAAGTACTATAATGCTATCCAGGAGCTTATTGGGGTCAAGGCGGAGCTTGAAGAAACGCTGCTTAAACTTACATTTATAGACCATCATATAGAAGATTTGCAAGGACTGGACAGAGAATTTTAAATTTAGTATACTAGGCATATGACCTGTATAGTAGCCCTTATTAATGAGAACAAGGTTTTTCTAGGCGGAGACGCAGCCGCCTCAGATGATAAATCTGGTTTGATATTTCAGCGTACTGATCCAAAGGTTTTTAAAGTGGGTCAGTTTGGGATAGGTTTTGTAGATTCATTTAGAATGGGTCAGATTCTTCAATATTCTTGGACACCTCCAGTTTATAAACCTACAGCAGGATATAGAAATTTAGATAAGTTTTTGCGTACCAGATTTGTTGAATCTATTAAAGAAGCTTTTAAAGAACATGGATATGGTAATCAAAATCCTGGGACTGAAGATGGTGATGAAGGCGGAATTTTTATAATTACAGTACAGGGTGCTGGAAGGATATTTACAATGGATTCTGACTTCCATATCGGAGAAGCGGATGTTCAATACATGGCAGAAGGAGCAGGTCAAGAGCTGGCCCTCGGATCTTTATATTCTACAGCACAGATTAAAACACCTCGTAAGCGTGTTAGAATGGCTTTAGAAGCAGCTACTAAGTTTAACATGTCAGTTAGACCTCCCTTTACAATTATTGAAGTCTAGAGTATAATAGATTTATGAAATGGGTTAATCGTTTAGCAGCAACCCTAGTAGGTTTAATAGGTATTGGGGTTGTAAGAGAGTTTTTTAGCAGGTACGACGTGCTTGTATTTAATAAAAATGATGTAGAAGAGGCTAGACAGGAAAAAGACTGGAACCCAGTTGATCTTAGAGGAACCCCTACCCATGCTTGTATATGTGGATCAACTCATTTTTATGTAAGAACAGTTTTTGAAAATTATGAAATAGCAACATATTTTCTAGACATGCAGTGTACTGAGTGTGGAGCTCTATTAACAGCCCCTACTCCCTTAGACAGAGAGCCAACAGAGTGAGGAAATCAGAAAGAATTCGACTTCTTGAAATGGAAATGCTTAGAATGCAATTTCAAATTGAGTATTTAAATACAGCAGTTAGACTTTTATTAGATAATAATAAGGTTGCGGGTCCAGAAATGGACGCTGGAAAATGGTATAAAGCTAAACTAGATAAAGATAAATAGACTATTGACAGGATTGCCTGTATTTAGTATTATTAGTATATGAATAAAAAAATAACAGCGGCTTTAGTAGCCGTACTATTAGCAGTTCCTGCAACTGCACAAGCAAATCTCAAGAACCGCACAGTCGGTTCAACACCTACCCTAGCAGTTATTGACACTGCTATTAATTCTAGCGATCCAATTTTTAATGGCAAGGTAATACACGAAGTTTGTATACTTGCAGTATCTGTTAATAATTGTGCCAACGGTAAAAATTACATGGAAGGCCCAGGAGCAGCATTAGTTCCAAACAATGTTCTTTACAGTAGTAAATATCTTCCAGGACTTGGCTTTGATCACGGAACAGTTATAACTAATTCTGCTATCACTTCAAATTCAAACATGAATATTGTTTTTATTAGAATTGTAGAGTATAAGTCAGACGGAACTCGTGGAATTACTGGAACAGACGTTGTAATTAATGCAATTAATTGGATTATTAACAATAAGGAAAAGTTTAATATTAAAGCTGTAAATATGTCACAAGGACATAGTCGACTGTTGTCTGGCTCAAACTACTGCCCTAAAGTTCCAGAGCTTGAGTTGTCAATAAACAATTTATCTTCTCAAGGCCTGCCTATTTTTTTCCCAACTGGTAATGGTTTTAACCCATCAAAAATTGATTTCCCAGCATGCATACCAGCAGCAATTGCTGTTGGAGCAACGGAGGTTATAGACAAGGGTTTTCCTACGGAAAAATCAGTTGTGGCATCATTTAGCAATAACGATAATTCTTTAACAGATTTTTTTGATAATGGATTTATTGATATGACTTTAAATGGTAAGCAAAGCAGACTCAAAGGAACTTCTATATCTTCCGCAAGATCTGCAGCAGGGTGGGTAATGCTATCTTCATTAAAACCTAATTTAAAATATAATGAAATTTATGATTTATTAGTAAAGACTTCTAAATCTTCAAATAACTCTAGGGTAAAAACTAGTCGTGTTATTAATATACAAGGAGCAATAAATGGATGAAAATATGTCAGGCAAGATGACAGTTCTTGAAGAGATTATGTCAGATGTTGCAAAAGCTTTGTTTCAACGATGGGCTAATGGGCTTCCAGAAGATCAGCGTGGCGAAGAAGCGCTTGCAGTATTAAATAAAAATGCAACAGAAGCAACTTATTTTATTATTCAAATGTTTATGAATAGGTTTAATGAGGCTGCCGAAGAATTAAAAAACAAATCAGAGTAATTTTGATGGGGTAGGGGTTGACCTACCCCACATTATTTAGTAGAATAGGTATCATGCAAACATTCTTACCAGAAGCGGACTTCGATCAAACTGCAAAGCACCTTGATCGCAAGCGTTTAATTAAACAAAGCGTAGAGAATCTACAAGTACTAAAGTCATTAGCTGGTCTCTATGGGGAGACAGGCGCTTGGCGAAATCATCCAGCAGTTAAAATGTGGCGTGGTCATGAAGATTGGCTATTCCTTTATAATGAATCAATTATTAAAGAAATCATTCTTCGTGGTTACAAAAACAGCACTCATGAAAAATTCGATGCTATATTTGAAGAAAACTTTTTAGGGCTAGAATCAGACAAGCCTTGGTGGTTGGGAGATGAAAAGCTTCACTACTCTCACAAAGGCCGTCTGCATGAGAAAGATCCAGAAAAATATTACTTCTACAGCGAATACTCTGATTATCGTGAATTAGGGTACACCTGTTGCAATAAATGCCAGTACTTTTGGCCAACTCATGTGGACTCATTATGATAATCACAGACTCAATATTTGATGAATATATCAAAAACAATAACAAAATTCTTGTAGATTTTTGGGCAGAATGGTGCGGACCCTGTAAAAGAGTCTCCCCAATCTTAGACGAAATCTCAAATGAGACTGGGTTACTTATCGGTAAATTAAATATTGATGAAAATCCAGAAAAAACTCAGGAATACTCTGTACATTCAATACCAACTATGGTATTATTTGTAAATGGAAATCCAGTCCATACCGTGCTAGGCGCAAAACCCAAGCATCTACTCTTAAAGGAGTTGGCGGAATGGCTTTAGATTACGACGAATGGATGACATATGGGATTAAAAAGGGTTGGTGCGGACCTCCTGTATGTTATACACACGATGGACTACCAATGTCTGAACAAGAAGATGTAGAATTTGGCGAAGGTCAAGACCCCTGCATTCATATTGTTCGAATGTATGAAGACATTGATACGAAAAAAGAAATTGAGTCTAATCACTCACCGACCCAATGGCGGAACTCATACATAAACTAGAATTCTGACTCAAGAAGATTCAGAATAAAGAAGGAGAATAAATTAAATGAACTCATTTAAGAAAGTATCGCTAATCATCGCTGCAGCCCTGACTAGCACAATGCTTGTATCGCCAGCAGCTAACGCTAATGCTGGAACTGTCACACTAACAGTGGCGGGATCTGCAGCAACGGGTGGAACAGTTGTAACAACACCTGTATCACTACCAGTGCCAGCAGACAACAGCATCGACGCAGCAGATGCGTTAAAGATTGCTGTAACAAGCGTAGACACTGGAACAGTAGTAACAGCAGTTGCAACAAATGCAACAATTGTTCCTGCTCTAGCAACATCAACAGCACCAGTAACAGCTTCAAATGGAACATCAACACTTTCAATTGCAACTGGAACTGGAACAGCAGCAGACTTTTATGTATATACTAAAAGTACAGCAGTAGGATCAGTATCGATTACTCGTGCTGGAACTACAACAGTTTACTATGTGCAGGGATCAAACTCAGCAGCAACAGCAAACTCTATTACACTATCTGCACCAGCATCAGGAGCAGCAGGTACATCACAGGTACTTAAGGTATCTGCATTTGACGTATTTGGTAATCCAAAGAGCGGTGTAACAGTTAATACTTTGGTATCTTCAAACGGTGTTGCAACAGCAACAGCGCTTACAACAGATACAGTAACAGCAACAATTGGAACTAAAGAGCAGACAATTACACTTCCTGCTTCAGGTTCAGTCGTTGTTACAGCATACGCAACTGTTGCATCAGCAGTCACTGGTCTTTCAACACCAGTTGGTGCAGTTACAGCAACTATTACAGTGCGTGATCTTGCAGGAGAACTTGCTTCTGTAACAGCACAGCTTGCAGCAGAAAAAGCAGCACGTGCAGCAGATAAGGTTGCAGCAGATAAGGCACTAGCAGATGCTAAGGCAGTATCAGATTCAGCAACAGCAACTTTGAAAGCAGAGAACGAAGTCCTAAAGAAGACTATCGCAGATCTAAAAACAAAGTTTAATGCTTTGGCTAAAAAGTGGAATGCTAAGTTCCCTAAGCTAAAGGTAAACTGGATTAAGTAATCCAAATATTGTTCGTGGGGCAGGGGAAACCTTGCCCCATTGACATATAAATGGTAGAATATGTTTATGAAAGATAATGATCTTTATAAACTAGAAGAATATTTTGAAAAGAAATATAAAAAAGAAATTATAGATCAAATAAAAAATTTTGAGTTTCCAAATGAATGGACTCCAAATCAGGTAGTAGATTATATTACCTATAAAATAGATAGGAAATAAATGTTTAATAGATTAAGATTATGGTTATTGGAACAACAAGTTAAGGTTATTGTTGACCAAGAATCGGGAAAGAAGGAATCAGGTATGTCAACAGCCAAGAAGCCAGCGGCTAAGAAACCAGTGGCTAAGAAGAAAGCTCCAGTCAAAAAGACTGCTCCAGCTAAGAAGACTGCTCCTAAGAAGACCACAAAGAAGAAGTAATGTCATTAGAAGAGTCATGTGAAATACAGGGGTGTAGCAACCCTGCAAGCCGTTTAACTAGTACAGAATCAAGGTATATAACGATTTGTGATTCATGTTGGCACGAGAAATACAAAAAATGATATAATAGTAAGATAGATGGCATTCTAGACCCATCTAAATACAACCTATAGGAGATTAAAATGGATAAGAACAATGTTCCAGCAGCAAACTACACAGAGGCTCCAAAGCCAGCCTTTCCAGCAACAGATAAGTCATCACAAGATGGCGCAGGACTTGGCAACGGCGGTAAGTAATAATGTGCGTTGAATGTGGTTGTGAATCAGTTGGTAGCGAATCGGGAATTGTAAATATTCCTGGAGGAATCCTTGATGTTTCAAGAGATGGGGAAGCAGGTTTAACATTAAACATGACTGCAACTCCTTCACAGAGAGAAAGCTTTATATCTGGTGAGTGATAACGGAACAGGTATGGCAACTCCGCCAAATAATCAACCATCTGGCGCAGTAACTTCACAAGAAGCAGCAAGAAAAAATCCTTCGCAAGGTAAGTTTAGATCTGGAGTTAATGGTCCAAGACCAGCGACAAAGATCGATAGAAACAAGCATGGTATTCGTAGAGAAACTACCATAGGTCCAAAAAAGACCAAGCCTAAGAAAGTTTAATTAAATATTCCCCACTAAGCCCTACAAATTAGGGCTGGTGGGGATCTTTATTGGAGAAATATGTGTAAAGAATGTGGATCATGTGATAAAGAGCACACTTCAACAATAGATGATGCTATTGACAAAACCCTAGACTCTCCTATATAATAGATAGATAGAGAAAGAGGCGGAAATGTTAGAATTATTTTTTGTTGTACTATCCTTTTTAGTGGGAAAATGGATGGGAGCAGAACGAGCTAATAGTGTATTAGATAGATCTAATATAGATGAGTTAGAAGCTAAAGTTTTAAATGCAGAATTAAGAGCAGAAACATGGGAGCGCAGATACAACAATCTACTCTCAACTACACAAGTATCGTTTGAGGAATAATAATGTTGTGGTCTTGGGTACTAGCGGTAATAGGTGTAGCTGGCATATATTTTGTGGGAAGAAAAACAATTTGGGGCTGGCTAGTATTACTATTTAATGAGTTACTCTGGATAACATACGCCCTTATAACAGATCAATACGGATTTATATTCAGCGCATTGGCGTATGCCATTGTGTATATTAGATCATATATACACTGGTCTAAAGAAAAGGTAAACGAGATACCACTATGAACAAGAAAGCAATCACAATAGTATCGCTAGGACTAGCCCTTGTGGCTATTGCCTATGTTGCATACAATACTCTTAGCCAACTAAAAGATATTGACTATGATTTATTCGATATTGAAGAAGATATAGACCACGAATAGTGAAGCGAAAAGTGCGGCGGAAAGAGAGACCCCATGACTAATCCTGATCGAGATCGATCAATGCGTCTTAAATTAGCTATAGAAGAGATGCTTAAAGATATAGATATGAGCGGGGAAGAGTGGAATGACTACGATAAAGATGGAAAACCATACTGGGAAAAGTACGAAGAACGTCTAAAGTATATGGAGGAAAACGGCATATGATCAACTGGCTAGTAAATAGAATATTTCGGTGGGATCCATTGAGAGAAGCAGTCTTTGATGAGGTAAGGCTATATCAATCTGTAACCAGATCGATGTGGGAATATGAAAGAGAAGATCCAACTAATTTAACCTGGTCAGAAGGCGACAGGTGGTATGGATGGACATATAACCGTGAACTAAAGCGTTACTATTTTGATGACATTGGTAATGATTCCTTAATGGGCTTATGGGAAGATCAGTGGTTAAGAGAGGCTGATGAGCAGAGACCACTTTAAAAAGCTGTGGTCAACTATCCTGTCTAATGGTGTACGCCAGGATGCTGAGGGAAACTGGACAGTAATTAATTCTTCC
>Ga0209358_10003460_pt1 | contig 11653 bp, 13 predicted proteins | sample LauGreFa1BDMLBSN_2_FD_187574 | JGI IMG/M metagenome (GOLD analysis project Ga0209358, IMG submission 187574) | Freshwater lake microbial communities from Lake Michigan, USA - Fa13.BD.MLB.SN (SPAdes) (version 2) | ecosystem: Environmental > Aquatic > Freshwater > Lake | place: Lake Michigan, USA...
AACAGGTTATGGTGATATGAGTTATAGAGCTGCTTATAATCAACATAATAATGATATTAAATCATCAACGGTTATGAATAGACCAAACCAAGGAGGAACCCAAATATTTAACCAACAAATGCATTTAACTACAATTAAAAGCGATAGTGACCGTTTTGATGGAAGAGTCAATCCTGCTATATCAGTGACCCCATTACCACCTTCTACACAAACATATGGTTCTATTAATACACCACAGTATTACAATGAGTGTGCTGGTTGCGACCGTATTCAGCCGGATATTTTGAATGCTTTTAGAAATAATCCTTATACACATTCTTTAACAACAGCTGTTTAAAAGAATTTAAAAAATTATAAAACTTTTTATTTAAAAAAAAATTGAAATGATTTTTTAAATAAAATAAAGAATATAAAAGCAATAAAGGTTATACAGTTAGTATTGAAAATGAGCAACAACATCAACAATAGCAGCAACAATAATAATATGTTTAAAATTATTACTTTCAAGGAAGTATTTACTATACATAGTCGTGACTATTATATTAATCCATATTGGACATTAGAAGAATTATATACAAATATAGGGCCTAAAATTAGTGCTGAATTTGGAATAAATGAAGATGAATTAGAGTTAATAGATACATGTAATAGTTATATTATATTTACAGGTAGGCCAGTAGAAACATATCCAGCTTTGCCAAAATCAAGTGTGACACAATTGAAAGACTTATGGGGGATTGATATGAAATATTTATCTATGTATATTCGTAAAAGAAATAGTGAAACAAGTGAACAAGGACAATGTATGGTTTGCTTGGAAGACAAGGTACTTGAACCGTATTATCAATGCGGTCATAAAATGTGTTGTCAATGTTATGCCACTTGTTTATTTAATAATAGAAAATTTTGTCCTATGTGTCGTAATGAAAACCCATTATAAATGTAATATAAATGTAATATAAATGTAATATAAATCTAATATAAATTTTGCCGTTTATATATTAATTTCGTTCTATTAAAATATAAAAACACTTATTCAAATATAGTAGACAACATTATGTTAAATATCCATCAAAATATAAAAGAAAAATTAGACTTTTTTTATACAAGTCATAAAATCCCTAATTTGCTTTTTCATGGAACAACAGGTAGTGGCAAACGAACAATAGTCAGTGAATTTATACATAAAATTTATGATAATGATAGAGAGAAAATAAAATCATTTGTCATGTATGTAAATTGTTCACAAGGAAAAGGAATTAAATTTATCAGAGATGAATTGAAATTTTTTGCAAAAACACATATTAATTCAAATGGAGGGAATACCTTTAAAAGTATTGTCTTGTTAAACGCAGATAAATTAACAATGGATGCGCAATCGGCATTACGAAGATGTATTGAATTATTTAGTCATAATACACGATTTTTTATTGTTGCCGAAGACAAGTATAATTTAATGAAACCAATATTATCGCGATTTTGTGAAATTTATGTACCTGAGCCAGTTGTAAATGGTAATATAATTAATCTTTATCAATACAATTTAAATAATGTTTTTAATATGAAAGAAATAAAAACAAATAGGTTGGATTTATTAAAAAAAGAATTAATAAAAAATGTCACTAAAAAAATAACAATGGAAAATCTTATGTTATTATGTACAAAATTGTATGAAAGAGGCTATAGTGGTTTAGATATAATAAGTGTATTAGAAAATCATAAATTTTTAGAGTCAACAATAACAATTGAAAAACGATATGAATTACTAATATCATTTAACAGGGTAAGAAAAGAATTTAGAAATGAAAAAATATTAATTTTATTTATTTTGAATTTTCTTTTTTTGAGTTCAGAACTCTCTTTAGAAAATATAAGTTTTATGTAAATGGATGATTTTAACGTGAGTTCACTTCATGAATCGAAAAATGAATGGGGAGCAAGATTGATTACTATTTTGACACCTTTAATTATTGATGGTTATAAATCTATTTTAGATGAAGCTATAAAATTGTGTAAGGAGAATGGTGAAATGGATAAATATTTGATGACGTTTCAAAATTTTATTTCAAGAATTCCAAAATGGAATCAAACAATTATTGAAACAGAGAGAAAAAGGATTTGTGATAAATCTGGTTGCGCATATTTAGAAGATTTAGTAACATGTGTTCACATCATTCAGTTAAAAATTCTGACTGCTATGCGCGTAGGTCAAAAACAAAAAAAGGTTGATATTAATGTTCCTAAGTTAGATGATTTTATTCATAAGGTATATGTTAATGTAGCGAGAAAGGTATATAAAAATGTCTACTTGTTTGAAATAAATATTCCTCCATTAAACATTCAAAAAAATTATAGAGAGGTAGAAATAATTGTACAAGAATGTATTTTAAATACATTAAGAGAGAGTATTCCAGTAGAGGCAATATTGAAGGCTTATATGGATGAAACTGTGGAAGAAGATGTTATTGAAGAAATTAAAGAAGAGGTTATTCAACAGGAAGCAAAGAAACAACAGCCTGTACAAAATGTGAATTCTCAAATAAATAACAGCAGTAATTCAAGTAACACTAATAATAATACAAATAATAGTAGATTATCATTTAATGATGTCGATTATGTTTCTGGAGGTGATGGAAATATTGTACCTGTTACGGTTCCAAAAACAGTTGAAAATTTAGAAAAAATTAGTAGTATGAGAGCAGAACAGAGAAAATTAGACAATGATGATGACGACGATAGTAATGAAAGATTAAACATTTCAAACGAGACTATTAGCTTAGATGATTTAGATGTTCATGTAATTGAAGAGCCTAAATTAGAATTATTTCCTGATTTATTAATTGATGCCGAAGTTTTAGAATAAATAAATAAAATTTGCGTAAAAACAAAAATAAAATATACAATAAGTATTTTAAATGGATAATATTTTTATTATAGCAGCAATCATCTCGGTTATTTTTATTATAGCAAAATTTATCGAAATGAGGTTTATTGAAAAAGAAGCAAAACCATTAAAATTACTAATTAGAGATGCTCTTGTAGTATATATTAGTGTTATTTCAGGGTATTTTATTTTAGAACAATTGAAGCCGATGATTCAGGATGGAGGAAGTAGTTCTGTGATAACTCATGTTTTTACGGATAATCCAGAATTTTAAATCATTTCAATCATATAAATAATATAAATACATATTATTTATATAAAATTATGGCAGACAAAACATGCGCAAAATTTTTTGAAGACTTTATATTATCAAGCGGAACAAATTTGCTTTTATGTGAAAATAATCTTGGTCCAGAAAACAAAGAAGATTTTATATGTTATAATTCAAATTTAAATACACTTTGTAATGATACAATGAGTCATGATTATTCTAAATATTGGAAAAGAATAAAAATAAATGGACATAAATTTAATACAATTCATAATTTCATCAATGAATATAAATTTACTGTATCTGTAATTAAAAAAAATTGATTCATCTACCAGTCCACACCTTTACAACAGGTCTAGTTATATTTTTATTTTTAACATCATTTTCATATGCTTCATATGTATATCCACTGAATTTTTGATACGTAAAAATATTTCCGAGTAGTGCCTTTTTTTCAGTAATTAATGGATATTCACTACAAAAAATTACACCAAATACTCGTTCTAAACAGCATCTATCCTTTCTACATTTAACAGCACTAGTCATATTGGTTATACTATATTTTCTCTCTAAGTGAAGTAAAAAGTTATAATTTATAAACGATTGTGACCCAAAACACCCAAACCATTTAAATATATTTAATCCTAAGATTTTGTTCTGTAATGTAAGTTTATTTTTAATTTCAATAGAATTTTTTAATGTATTAGCAATATCAATTGAATTACTAAGTGATTCATTATCAGAATGAAAATACCAAAATGGCAATACTTTAATTCCTAATAATTTTTCAAAATTTATTCTAATATGAAAAAAAACACTATCATGTATAATTACAGCATTATCGAAAAATTTATTTTTAACGAAATAATAATAAGGTAATAATTCGCCTCTTCCTGGGAATTCCGATTCAATAATTTCTACATTATTATAATTATAAAATGATTTTACAAAATCTTTGTTACTATTATCATCAATGATAACAATTTTTCTATATGGATAAAAAGTTCTAATACATTTGACACAATTATTCCAATACTTATTTGTTAATTCGGAATTAACGTGTCTTGTTATTATAAAACCATAATCATTCATTAATAATATAATTTATAATATTAATGAAAATTAAACACTATTATAATTATTTATTACTAAATTAAAACAGGTATTTTATCAATATCGATAACATCACTTGGAACATCTCCTTTAAATTTGGCATATGCTTTAAATTCAGGTCTTTCTAATTGGGCTTGTGGCGTATGATTATGTACACAACGTGCTATCATTTTATACAATTTAAAATCAGGGTATCTATCTATTCCATTATTTTTATACAGCATATTGATACCTTTATCATCAAGACACCATTCTACAATTAGTTTCTTCACAGGGTCGCATTTTTCAAGACTTTTAATTTCACTAATGTCTTCTACAACGTAATCAAAAATAGAACAAGCAAGACGACATAAATCAAAACTAAAATTAGGCTCTAATCTTGGTTTCTTTTCATTGAAATAAGGTTCAGTATTATATTGGGTTGCAGCATCATTACCATTTTGAAAACTGTCGCTACAAAATAATTTACCATCAAATTTGTAAATACTTCTACCAAAATCAATTATTTTAAAAATTCTTCCAAACGTAGGTACTTTGTAATTTTGTTTTTTATAACAATAATAAATATATTTTTTATCCGTGTGATTATACATTACATTATTGGAGTGTAAATCATTATGAGTAAAAGAAAATGCCTTTTGATATGTTATTAAAATCATTATTATTTGCATAAAAGCAGAAAACCATTCTTCAGGTTTTAAATCATTTGATAGGATTAAATCATCGAATGTATTTTCACAATATTCCATACCAATAACTTGAACAGGAAATTTTGGTATAATTACATTTATCACCTCTTCTTCTTCAAAACTTTCGTCATCTACATCTTCCCAATTTGAATCATCATTATTATCATTTTTATCATCATTTATATCTTCATTTTCATCATGATTTATATCTTCATTTTCATCATGATTTATATCTTCATTTTCATCATGATTTATATCTTCATTTTCATCATCATTTATATCTTCATTTATATCAGATTTTTTAGTATTACAATTATCACAATCATCACAATTATCTTCTTTCTCTCCGTCAACAGTATACGATGTTCTAGACGAACATGTAGAACTAGATTTTAATGTAACATTATTTTCATTATCGTGTGATAATTTTGAGTTTGTAATATCAACTAAATCAAAATCGCTGTCTTTTAAATCCTCTAAATTTATTAATGTGTTATCATTATTAAAAATATCATCAAATATTTCATTATCAAAAGATTTTATTGATAATGTTGATTTTATAGATGAATTATATTGAATCTTAATTGGTTTTAATTTTTCTTCTTGATTTTGAAATAAATGCTCATAATTATCAATTTTGAATAAATTATTTTTATTTTTATTAAAAAAATCCGAATTATTTAAATAGTCAATATCATCATAAACATTTAGTACAAAATTATTTTTTAAGGCTAAAAATGAGCCATAATAATCTACTCCATGATGAAAATTATGTTGATGAATAAGATTACTAGATAAAAATAAAAATAATCCATCTACATAAGCTGAATTATTCAAATCTAAAAATTTATGATTACATATTGTCTCATCTAAATTAATACTAGGTAAATTGAAAATGGTATCATCATGAACATTATATTTTCCAATTAAATATTTAAATGGGTCTAATAAAGGTGCCATTTTAAAAAATACATCCTTATCCTTCACCTTATTATTATTTATATTTTTGATACGACAATTATATATTTTGATGTCCTGTATATATTCTTCAGAATTACTATCTTTTTCGGAATTACTATCTTTTTCAGATTCAGAAGTATCATCATTATCTTTATTTATAGATGAAATGTACCATTTATGATTTAAATTTATATTATTATAATTTGATTCATTTAGTTCAAAAAATTTCTTATAAATAGGAATGTAATTTTGAGTTTTAGAGAGAAAAAGTGTATTGGGTTCTTCTAAACTTTTAAAAAGTTCAGTATTCTTCCTTTTTTGATAATTTACTTTTATCATTATTAGGTAATTAATATATAAATTATATGTGTTTTTAACTTATTATTTATTGTTATATTATAATGGCATTTAGAATAGAATTTAATAATTTAAATGTTCCAATACCTGATTCTACAGGATTAATTCCTCAATTTGATAACCCAACTTATCAGGAAATATTTAGACGTGTTCAAACAAATGATGCTCCCGTATCAAGATTTAAAAAAGGTTTTATAGGTTGTAAAATATCACAACTAGTAAATACATTAATTTGTTTAATATGGAAACCTGAATTGAATAGTGAAGTACCTCCAAAAATTTTAAATTATATTGTAAGATTTATAATTATAGCATTTGATAAATGTATGACTTCATCAGTTAGTAACAGGCCGTTATTTCATTTTATTATGCAGAATCCAGCTTATATAAATTACGAAATTTTAAGTGATTCTAATTTAGTTAGAACTATTAATCCAGAGCTACGTTCTTTTTTTATTATGGGACTTGTTAAAGACCCAACAGAAGAACATCCACATGGAATTATATCTCATTTTTTTACTATAATTAAACGTAAACGTGGTTTTAGTATATTATCATCTTATGGAAGTGTTTGTGTTGCAGTTCCTCAAAAAGAAACACCAATAGAATTATCAGAATTATCAGAATGTATTCAAGCATTAGAAAATCAGCGTAGTCCAAATACACAAATAAAACAACACGCTGATAGAATCGTGATAACTTTTATTCAAAAATATTTTTTATCTGGTGGAGAAATAAAACGCCATTCTGAAAGAGATGAAGAGACAAGAAGAATGGGATATGAAAGTTATACACCTGAAAAAGGTGCCGAAATGGAAATTCAAAATTATACTAATTCTTTTCATCGTTTTTTTTATTTTCCGGATTATACTGATTTAGTAAGAAGAAATGCCGAAATTGCTTTGAGTGAAATGCCAAATCTAGGTGGTAGTAATAAATATTTAAGAAGATATAGAAGAACAAAAAAAGTTAAAAGAGTCAAACAAACTAGAAGAAATAAAAATAAGAAGTCTAGAAAAAATAGAAAATAGAAAATAAATTCGTTTTTTATTATATTTAAAAAATTAAATATAATATATGACACTTGAATTAAAAAAATTTGATATGAAAAGCATTAGTTTTAAGCCGAATGAAAATAAAGGCCCTGTTGTTGTATTAATAGGAAAACGTGATACTGGTAAATCCTTTTTAGTGAGAGACTTACTTTATTATCAGCAAGAAATCCCAATTGGCACTGTTATTTCTGGCACTGAAGAAGGTAACGGATTTTATGGCAAAATGGTTCCCAAATTATTCGTTCATAATGAATACAATACTGCGATTATTGAAAATATTTTGAAACGACAACGCACTGTTTTGAAGCAAATTAAAAAGGAAATGGAAACATATAAACGCAGCACTATTGACCCACGCGCATTTGTTATATTAGATGACTGCTTATATGATAACACTTGGGCGCGCGACAAAATGATGCGTTTACTCTTCATGAACGGGAGACATTGGAAGGTCATGTTAGTCATCACAATGCAATATCCCCTCGGTATTCCTCCCACACTGAGAACCAATATTGATTATGTTTTTATTCTTCGTGAAAATTACATTGCAAACAGAAAAAGAATATATGAAAATTATGCGGGTATGTTTCCAACTTTTGAGAGCTTTTGTCAAGTGATGGACCAATGTACTGAAAATTACGAGTGTCTAGTTATCAACAACAACTCAAAATCAAATAAACTACATGACCAAGTGTTTTGGTATAAGGCTGACAACCACGGTGACTTCAGATTAGGCTCAAAAGAGTTTTGGGAATTATCAAAAGGAATGAAAGATGAAGACGAAGAGGAACAATATGACCCTAATTCGGTTAAGAAGCGCGGAGGAGGACAGAAAATCAGCGTTAAAAAAGCTAATAAATGGTAGTAGTGCTTTATAAAAACCGTTTTCAAAATAAATAAGCGGTTTTAACAATTTAACATGTAAGAACTAAATATTGTCTTGATTTTTCATCACAAACTATGCGATTCATTATTTTCTATAATAATTTCTTGACTAGTTAAAACAGGGATTTCAATATCAGTTTTTTTATCCTGTATTTTTAATAATTTATCTGGGTCAACATCATTATATTGAATCTTACCTTTTAAATAAGCAGAATAGAATATGTTTTCTTCAGTATGAACAGTAGCATATATATCTGAAAGTTTAGTAATCATAAATAATATATTTGTTATGAAAGTAGTCGTAGTTTGATTATCCAAATAATATTCATATACTACAAAACCACTAACAATGCTATTTAATAAAAACATAAATAAAACAAAATATCCGATTTGTTGATAACGCTTATCCAAAGTTAAAATAATAGTTCTTTTTTCAATAGGTAACAATTCTAATACTTTTCCAACAGAAGTATTATCAAATGGAATGCGTTGATTAACTTCTAAATAAGCTATTAATCTGTTCTCTCTTTTAATCTCACAAAAATAAAAAATAATAAATGAAAACATTGTAATAAAATTTAAAACAAGACCGGTGTTATATAATTCATTATCTAGAACTAAATTTTCATTTAACTGACATACATGGTCGCCACATTTTTGTGGAACAAATAATATCAAAAATGACGAAACCATAACTTTATATAATTCAAAAACAACAACCGGAACAATACTAAATTTCTGAATTAAATCTTGGTTTTTTAAAACTGAAGTATTTGGTGGTTTATTTGTAATACTTTTTTCTACAACAATATCTTTTTTATCTTCTTTATAATCAGACATTATATATATTATAATAATATTAAATATATATAATTTATTAACCTCTTTAATTCTTCTTGCTAGCAAAAGGTCCGCTAACCAATTGGCTCTGTCCATTATCCGTTTTACCAACAACAATGTTCTCTCCTTCAAACAATTCCATTTGAATATCAGCTGAAGAAATATTCTCCTTCTCCTTCAATCCAAACTCTTGTGTATTGGCATTATTGACACCAATCAAGTTACCTTGTTCGTCAATAGTTTGAGTCAAAGCATTACCTGACTTTTCAGCGTTCTTGATATTTTCCTCAATTGCTTTTTGCTTTGTTTCCTTTACACGCTGGTCAAACGCAGTCTTGGCATTTGACTCATTCTTGTTCTTCTCAAGCATCAACTGGTTAAGCTCCTCTTCCATATATTCGACACGACCTGTCTTGTAAGCTTCAGGCTCCCAAGGCATCCACATACCAACAGGTCCTACCATGATGTCATGATTTGGGTCAATTTCTCGGAGCATCTTACATCTCAACTCGGCTTCCTCCATTGTAGGATAAGAACCGCGAATCTTTAGACCTCTTGTACTAGTCTGAAAATTATGAGCAATTCCAAACTCCTTATCTAGAGTCTCTTCATTATTATCCAAAAATGTTTTGTAATCATCCTCCATGGTAGTTTTAGACAATGTATCCTTCTCTTCCTTAACAAACTCTTTAAAATCATTCGTCAAATCATCAAATGACATATTGTATTTAAATGAAACAAAATTTAAAAACTGAACAAATTTTTCCATAGATTTATTTAAATCCCACTTCTTTAGGAATTGTTCGAAATAAAAAATTTGTTTTTGTTTAATAATATTTTCGGGAGATACAAAAGATACACATACAAACTTTTGTCCAGCAATAGGTTTATCTTCTTCTAGTAAATCAACATATTTAGGATTATTTTTACCGTTGATTTGTTTTCTTTCAAATCCAGATTTTTTGGAGTTCTTGTCTTTAGAGCGATCCATTTTAATTAAATTAGATAATTAATTTTAAGTTTTTTATCGCATATATTATTTTTTTCTTATTATTTAATATAAATGAACGGTTTAATTAACGTTGGAGAACTTGTTAAAAGAATCATTAAGTACCTTGTTGAAGGTTTAATGGTTGCCATTGCTGCTTATGCTATCCCTAAACGTTCCTTGAATATTGAGGAAATTATATTGATTGCTTTGACTGCTGCTGCCACTTTCAGCATTTTGGATACTTATATCCCTACTATGGGCGCCACTGCTCGCTCTGGTGCTGGTTTCGGTATTGGTGCTAACTTGGTTCGTTTCCCTGGTGGGTTTTAAATTCATAACCAAACTTTAATAACATAATATATTTAATCTAAATGTAATATATTATGTCAAATAGTAATACATTACGTTTATCTGATTTAAATCAATCTCAAGGACCACTACGTTTATCTGATTTAAATGAATCTCAAGGACCACTACGTTTATCTGATTTAAATGAATCTCAAGGACCACTACGTTTATCTGATTTAAATGAATCTCAAGGACCACTACGTTTATCTGATTTAAATGAATCTCGAGGTCCACTACGTTTATCTGATTTAAATGAATCTCGAGGTCCACTACGTTTATCTGATTTAGATGAATCTCAAGGTCCACTACGTTTATCTGATTTAGATTCAAATGATAATAATGAATCTCAAGGTCCACTACGTTTATCTGATTTAAATAATGGCGGTAAATCAAGAAAACGAAAAAGAAATAAAAAACATAAAAAGAAAACAAGAAAAAGTTATAAAAAAAGAAAAACTATGAAAAAACGTAAAACGCGTAGAATAAGAGGTGGTAATGTGGACACATTAGGTAGTGCTGATTTTAATCCAAATCTTGCTTATGATAGTAAACAAGCTGGTGGTCAAAATATAGGTGCCAATTGTAGTGACCCTAATTTTTCAATTTATAATACAAGAGAACTTACTCTTTTCCCATATAGACCAAATTAAATTAAATTAATATTGACATTTCAATAAATGTAAATATTATTTACTATGCTTTGCTGTCAATAGTTACTTCTTTTGCAATATTTTTAATGATTTTATCTTCTTTTTCCAAATCATTATCTCCTTTACCTCCCATAGCTTCAATAACCAATTTATCATATTTATCCGAATATCTTGATTCACTTTTTACACAATCTGGATGTTTATTTTTAAAATCATTTAACAATTTTGAATTTTTATGAGCAATATGCTTTATGACCTTCCTCATTTTCTGTTTGTTTTCATTTTCTTTTTCCCATTTATCCTCATCTTTTACGTACATTACTTCTCTCTTTGCGTCCGTACAATGAACTGGTCTTTTGGTTTCATCAAGTGAATTTAGGTTTTTAACAATAATACTAGAGATACCTTCTACATAACCAATTTTTCCAACATTTTCCAAGTCTGACAGCTGGAGTTTTACTGAATCAACAAAATCCATAATGTTCATGGCATCTTTACATGTTTCATTTAAAAAGAATTGTAGGTTAAATGTCTTATTATGTGAATTCGTATGAGTCGTATTGTGTGTACCATTTTTAATCACTTCCATCATCATATTTTTAAGTTCAGA
>Ga0209358_10003463_pt1 | contig 11648 bp, 18 predicted proteins | sample LauGreFa1BDMLBSN_2_FD_187574 | JGI IMG/M metagenome (GOLD analysis project Ga0209358, IMG submission 187574) | Freshwater lake microbial communities from Lake Michigan, USA - Fa13.BD.MLB.SN (SPAdes) (version 2) | ecosystem: Environmental > Aquatic > Freshwater > Lake | place: Lake Michigan, USA...
AAAAATTTCAAATTTGGCTCCCCCCTGCTGTGGGGACACGCGGTCAAGGCGTGCGGGGCTCCTGACCACCCCCTCTCAGCGACGTCATGCGCACCCTCATCCGAGCGCGCAACGCAGTGGTGAGCGCACGCCTCAGCAGGCGACGCGAGCGAGTGGGGCAGTAGTAGATAAGTCGGCATCACGCAAGGCGAGAGCAGGTGCGTACACCTCGGGCTCGGGTTTGGGTGAGCGCAGGCACGTGCGAAGGCGATGCGATGCGACACGCCGACAGCACGCAAGCAACGCAGTGCGACATGCGAACGCATCACGCAAGAGCAACGCAGTCGAACGCAACACGTCAGCACACGCAGTGCGACGCACACGCAAGCACGCACGAACGCAGGGACATCACAGGCACACTTGACGCATGAGCAAGCGCAAGCACATCGCACAACCGAAGTGGTCAGCAGACGAACGTCGTTCGTTTGCCGATGGTGTGCGCATGAAGGCAAGCACTATCCCCGACGCACGCAAGGCGCAGAGCAAGCGAGAGTGTCGCGCATGGCGATGGCACGCAGGCACGAGCGAGTGACACGCACGCACGCCGGCACGCACGCATCACGCACGCACCGACCCGAGTAGATAACCCACCCCCATCGTTGCGCCATGCGAGGCGCAGTGTGTCAAGCCTTGCGATGAGCGCAGGTGCCACGGGTAGTTCTACACACGCCCGATAGAGAGCAACACCATTACCCCCATGACGAGGCACACGATGGCAATGGTCAGCGCAACAGGTTCGAGCCCGATACCATCGACCCAGCGCACCCACCTCACCCACTGAGCATCGCACCACCTAGCCCACCCCACCCATAGGCGCATGAGGGGAGAGGTAGAGCGTGAAGGTTTGCGAGGTGCCACGGGTGTCATACGGGTAACCCTACCCCCTTGACATCACTCATCATCATGACACCCCTTGACATGTACCACCCCTCGTGTAGTGTCATACCCATGAACGCATCAGACCTACTGACCTCATCCATCAACGACCTCTCATCAGAGGGGACAGTCACTCACGTCAATGCCATTGGAGATGACGTGGAAGTGTGGTTGTCCGTGCCCACCTCAGAGGGGACACGACACGTCATCAGACGCATCCCATGTCAGACCCCTCAGCAGGCACAGAGTGTCGCACGCCTGTGGAAGGCTGTATGGTACTGAGCATGGAGACATACCGAATCACCGTGGCAGTGCGCAAGCGCAATGACCTCGACGCCCCAGCCAACATCGACGAAGCACTGTCAATGGTGCGCTCACTACTCACGCAGGGAAGCATGCTCGAAGTGCTTGCTGTCGAGCCGAACGACAAGCAGACGAAGGAAGTGAAGTGGGGATAGAGGGACACACACGCACATAGCGTGTACTGTGTCATTCGTGTCAGGCATCTACATACCTCATCGCAAGGTGTATCAGAGCATCCGCGTAGCACGCCTGACGAATACCCACATGACAGACGAGGACGAGTTGGAGCAGATGCTCGCCGTCTCTCTGTTCATGACCAAAGTGTTTCAGGCCTGCCGTGACGCAGGCGTGACACCGCGAAGTGCCACGGGTGTTGAGGTGAACCTCCCCTCCCTCATGATAGAGGCAGAGATGGAGCTCGGCATCTACCGTTCTCCTGCCGACCTCGACATGCTCAGTGGTTGGCGACGATACGAAGTGGAGTTGGAGACGACGCGACGCCGGAGGTATTGCTATGCCATTCTCCTCCGCATGACCTCAGGACGAATCGTCTCCTAGCCTCACCTCGCCAGCACGCAGGAACGACCCAAGTGCCACGGGTGCCCTACGGGTGAGTAGTAGATAAGTGTGCGAATGTGGAAGTCTGTACATCTCGTGGTACAGTCGTCGTCATGAGCGAAGCACAACAGCAACCCGAGTTCACGCCACTCATCAGGCAGTACAACACAGCGACATGCTCAGCCTGTCGTAGCAGTCTCCTGTGTACACAGCAGACCCACTACCCCGACCATGGTTGGGTGCTCCCCTTTGACACGTTCGGCTACTACGGTGGATTCGATGACAACGTTGGTGTCCTGACAGGAAGCCAGCGCAGCCGTGAGTGGATTCTGTGTCACGACTGTGTGGTCAAGTTCCTCGACACGTTCCCCCTCCTCGCCCAAGACATTGGTCAGAACTGTCATCCAGCAGGACGCGATGACGCACTGCCGTGCTGTCGCCATGCTTGGCAGGGAACTGCCATCTTTGGCAAGAACATCCACGGAGTACATACACGCACCGCATGGCCTGACGCGCAGTGGCATGACGACGAGCCACACAACCCCTACGATAGGGAGAGACCCATCGCTGTTGCCGATTCACCACAGGAGACATCATGACACTCAACCTCGAACGAACATCTGCCGACTGGCTTGTATGTGAGTGCGGAAACGAACCCGACATTGACGGCTACTACCACTCAAACGCAGCAGGCGAGATAGTCACCCCAGATGCCACGGGTGTATGGGACGGCCGTTCGTACCTCTGCTACCGCTGTGGTGCCATCTATGACATCACGACATTCGAGCAGACCGGCGAAGCCACAGTTGAGGTCATGCGCGCGAACTACCTACGCGGTGACACCGAGTAGTAGATAAGTTCCCTCGCCACAGAAACGCGTTATTTCGACCGCCGTCACCCAACTCAAAGCGGGGCTCCCGCAGGGAGGAGCAAAGGGGTGCGCCCTGTGTCGGGGGAGTGGTAGATAAGTTCGGAAGTCTGTCCCCCTCGTGGTACTCTCATGGTGCCACTCATTAACGGAAAGGGAATCCAATGGCAAACATCATCAACACTCTTGACCGCGCAGACGCACGGGTCACTAACTGGTTGGACGACAAGTATCCGACTTTCATCTACCGATTCGTCGTCGGCATGTTCACATTCGCACTGCTCACGGGTGTGTTCGCCATCGCTAAGGCGTACATCACGCGCAACGCGTTTGACCTGTGCTTCGGAATCGCGCTGACGGTCGGCTCTGCCATCGGCGGAACGCTCGCCACACTGTGGGCGCGCAACGAAATAGCGTCGCTCCGTGACAAGGGGCGACGCGAGCACCCCTCCTACCCCTACAAGCGGAAGTAGATAAGTCATGGACGCACTCACCACACGCACGCGCGAGGTTCTCGCGGAACTACTCACGGAGCCTACGGGACGGCACATCTTGGACAGTGGCGGTGCCTATGGGCGACACTGGGAGCGCAACGCTGGACGCACGCTCGCAGAGTGGGACGCTCAACCGCGCGCATGGAGTGACCGCTGGGGCGTGACGCTCTCGGTCTATCACTATCTCGCGGAACGCTTGGAGTACGCGCCAACGCTTGACGCAGAGTTCCGCGCTTTCTGTTCGGAGAATCCCGATGACGGCTGGCTCTCTCTTGCGGAATCGTTCGCGTTCGAGAAGGACGACAGCGCGCACACATGGAACACCTACAACGGTGAGGACTCACTCGCGCAGACGCTACAAGGCGTGACATTCTCGCATGACGGAGAAGTGTTCACGCTCTTGCAGATTCACGGGGGTTGCGATGTTCGCGGTGGCTACACGGCACCACGCGCGTTCCGTGTCACGGTGGACATGGCGGAGTCATTCCCCTATGACAACGCGAACTACTCACTGACCTGTCCGAACGATGAAGAACACTCGGTGGAAGTTGTCTACGGCGAGGCACTGTCACTTGTTCACGGGTACTCACTCGCGGACGATGAGACACCGCTTTACGGCGAGAGCGATTCAGACTCGCCCGTCTGCCGTGCGTGTCGCGCTCCCATGACAGTGGACGCACCGCACGCGTACTGATTCGGTACACGGCGCACGCACCGTGTCGGCACCGTCTATGAGAGTAGATAAGTGTCGGCACGGTGTCTCTGCCGTTATCTACTCTCACTGTTGCGCGCGACTCTCCTCGTTCAGCGCGAGGACAACCGAACGAAGTGAGGGCGTCAGGGGCGGGGCTCCCACCGGAGCGCACACCCACTTTGGGAAGTCTGTCCGATGTGTGGTACTGTCTTGGTGTTGCCGAACGAAAGGGGTTCACAGTGGCATCACAAACATTCATCATCAAGCGCACCGCGCGTCTCACGGACGGCCGTATCAGCCGAACCGTTCTCAACGAGGTGTTCGCCACCAAGCGCGACGCAGAGAAGTACCTCGGCCTCGCGCTCTACTTCCCTGCTCCGAACATCGGAGAGGACACGGTGGAATACTCCATCGTCGCCAAACGCGCCTAGCGACGCTCTGACACTTATCTACTCTTACTCACTGCCCACGGGTAAGAGTAGATAATGTGTCGCGCGCCCTATCGGTCTACCTTGATGATTCGCGGACGGGCTGTCACTTCATCGCCAGCGTTCCCACCGCGACGGTGTGCGCGTATCCACTTCGCACGGTGTTGCTTCTGCGATGGGTACCACTGGTTGCGCCAGTGGCCACGGACGAGATGGGCGAGCGTGACCTTGTGGCCGACACCGCCTCCATCTTCGTCATCGCCAAGCGCGCGACGCAGTGAGAGAATCGTGACATTCTTCGTGTCGCCGATTCGGCCTCCACGGGTAGCGCGTCGGCCGTGTGCGCGATGGAGAGAGGACTTATCTACATCTACATACTCCTCCATCAAGCGGAACAGAGCGACGAGGAAACGACGAATGGAGCGTGAGCGTTCCCACGACGCTTTGAGCATCTCATCTGTCACGCGTCCTGTCGGCTCGTACAGTGCCGTCTCCTCGCGCAGTCCGTCCTCTCCGTAGAAGAACGCGTAGATGTCCATCAGTCGCAACTCGCGCGAGATGGCAGGAACCTCAATGGTCACTCCGTCCACACTTGTGGCCGTCATGGAGCCGAACACGCGGACATACAGTCCCTTGTCTCCGTTGGGGGCGAGCATCACGCTCCGTGCGAACGCGTACTCGGGAGACTTCGTGCCGAATCGCTTCTCAATGTCGGCCAGTGCTTCGGGCTTGACCTTATCTACATCAGCCCAAGCGAACGCGCGAACCTCCCAGTGTTCCGCGCCGATGTAATCACCGAACTGGTCGGGCGTTTCATGTGTGCGCGTCCCTGTCACGGTTCCGCCGTGCTTGTGAACGAGGGCGAGCAGGCTCTCAAACTCGCTTGCCTTCGTGCGCGACAGAACATCGTATCGCAGTGGCGTTTCCATCACGATGAATCCGCACGGGGTGTAAATGTCCGTGTCAAACAGAACCTCGTCGGGCATGGTGGCCTCTGCGGTCTTGACCAACTCGCGCAGGTCGTCGGTGAGGAACACGGTGTCAGCACGGGTGAGAATCGCATCGTCAAGCGTTCGCGCGACCTCGTGGTAAGTGTGGCTTTCCTTCATCGCCACTTCCAGCGTTGCGCGTGACACGGTGTCGGTGGTTTCTCCGCCGACAAAGGCGCGGTAGTAGCCGTGGTGTAGGAGTCGGTCGGCCGTCGGGTGACTGGCGCGGTACTCCACCAACTGCGTGTGGAGGTCAAAGGCAAGTGAGGCGGACGAGATTTCGTTCATGCCTGAACTGTACCACCGTGGGGACAGCCTTCCCAACCTGCCGACTTATCTACTACCACCCCGTATGCCATGCGCCAGTGCGCCCTTGCTCCGGTGGAGCCCCGCTCGTTTCCTCGCTTTCTCCCGCCTCGCTTCGCTCGTTGGGCTGGCGCACCGTGCTTCGCACGGTTTGCCCTCTGCCTGTGTGGCGTGGGTTGCCGTGGGTGTTCGGGCGTGTGGCGTGGCGTGTGGGTGTGCGCTTGGGGTGTGGGTGTGGTTCCTCCGTCGGGGTTATCTACTCCCCCCGTCACCAGTCCCCGTGTTCGGTCGGGTTCTCGTCCTCCCGAATCTCTGCGTCGTACGCCAGCCAGAATCGGGTCGTCTCGCACGCCTCCAATGCCTGCCACTCGTCCCACGAGACGCTTCCGCAGTAGGTCGTGGGCGAGAGCGAGTAGTCGCTGATGCCGTGGCGGTCGTCCGACCCCGTGAGCCTCTCTCGGGTGAGCAGGACTTGGACGACGATGCGGTCGCCCTTCTTCGCCTCCGTCTTGGGGAGGGTCAGGGTGACTTCTGCGCCAGCACCGTGCCAGCCCCAGTCGTCGTACGGGAACTCGTCCACGAGGCAGGTGGCGCACTCGCAGGCGAGCGTGTTCGTCCACTCGCCGTTCTCGTCGCACGGCAGGGGCTTGCCCTCGTACTTGCACGGGGTGTCCAGCACCAGCGCACGGGCGGTGTTGCGCTCCCACCAGTCGGGGCGGAACCAGCCCGTGACGGACTCGCCGTCCACGCTGTCCACCGTGAGGACAATCTCGCCCTCGTACAGGACACGCCCGTCCCTCAACTCGCACTCCGTCTCAATCCTGAGCATGGCTCCCCTTTCGTCGGGGAGACCGTCCCCCCGACACCGCCAGCGTACCACGGGTGGGTCAGGCTTCCGAAAGATGAGACTTATCTACTACATCCCCGTTGCGTGGGGTGGGGGTGTCCCCTCCCTGCGGGAGCCCCGCATTATTTCCCTTCCCCTACGAGGCGCACCTTTCAGATAGATTTATCTACACGATAGAGAGACGGAGACATCATGGCTCATCAACTAGAAATCAACGACGACGGCACAGTGCGTATGGCGTACGCAGACCGAGAGATTCCGTGGCACAGACTCGGAAGACCAATGAAAGGGCTGCAAACGGCGGAAGCAATGCTCCAAGCGGCGCAGGCTGATTTCGACGTAGTGACAACGCGCGTTGCGGTATGTGACGATAACGGTGAGCCGATACGACAGCCTGATGGAACTCCGATTCTTGTCCCCGACTCACGGGCGACAGTACGGGTGAACGCAGATGGTTCATTCGATGGTCTCGCCACTGTCGGCACGCGCTATGTGGTGCAACAAAATCGTGAATGTCTTGACTACGCACTCGACATTGTTGGAGCTTCCGGCGGAGACGCAGTCGTGGATACTTGTGGAGTTCTGCACGGTGGGCGTGAGTTCTTTGCGTCTATTGACATGGGCGCACTCATCATCGACCCGAACGGAGTGAATGACTCCATCGAGCGTTATCTACTCGTGCATAACGGACATGACGGGAAGACGGCGATTACATTTGCGAATACCAGCATTCGTGCGGTGTGCAAAAACACAGTGATTGCTGGCGTTTCATCAGCGAAGCGAGTATTCACCGCACGACACACTCGAAATGCCGACAGGGCAATCGAGCAAGCGAATCAAGTACTCAACATCTCGACAGAGTGGGCGAGAGAGTTCTCAGCAACGGCAGAGCGATTGCTGTCAATAAACGTTCCAGCATCATCGCAGATTCTCGACAAGACACTTGACGCTGTGTTCCCAACATCGAAAGATGCAACGGAGAGACAGAAGAAAAACCGAGATGATGTCATGGGCTTAGTTCGTGCGATTTACGTGAATGACAACAACGCAAAGAACTATGGCTACAACGCTTGGTCACTCGTAAACGCTGTGGGTGAATACCTCGACCACTATCGCGACGCAACACAGACAGAGCGAGCACTTGCCTCGATGAGCGCAAACTCATGGGTCACTCGGGCGAAAATGAAAGCCCAGGATTATCTCTTGTCAGCGGTGTAACGATTGACACTGTTATCATTTGTGTAAAGTTCTAGTTACGGGGAGGCGTCATGAGAGAAGACGGCGATGATGACGACTTTATTGACTCCGCCTCAGATGATGTTAGTGACTTTTCTAGTGGCGAACTCGCGGTGTGGCTCTCTGAGTTCATGTCGCAATCACAGAAGGCTAAGCGCTTGTACCGGTCACACTTTTGCACCATTGTTGTAAACCGTCTCTATGACGAATTCGGTGTGGAGGGAATGTGCGAGTTGATGATGGCCATCGACAACCGTGCTGGCTGGATTTCTGACATTCTCATAGAGGACACTGAACTACACGACGCATTGTTTAACATTCATGGCGTGTTCGATGACGACGCGATTATCAAAGCGCGAATGAGCAAAGAGCTTGTAGAGATGAATCGAAAGATTTGGAGACTCCGCCGGAAGTACGCAAAGTTGATTGCCCATGAAATCATTTCCGGCATCGACACCGAAGGCGAAGAAGCGAAGAACGATTAGCCGAGTTTGTCGAGCAGGCTGAGAATCATCTGCGTAGATAGGTCAGAGTTATCTACTTCCCCTCCATCGACCGCCGCACCGACAACTGAGCGTTTCTTCTCGATGATGTCATAGATTTCTTCGTCTATCGTCCCAGATGTAAGCATGTATGTCGCCGTCACGCTTCCCTTTTGTCCAAGCCTATGAAGCCGACTGTATGTTTGGTCTACGTCGGCGGGTGTCCACGGGAGTTCTAGGAAAAGACATTCCTCTGATGCAGTCAGAGTGTGTCCCGTCTTCGCCGCCTGTATTGAGAGCACCATAACAGGCGCATCCTCAACGCTCTTAGTTTGGAAGAGGCGCTTGTTCTCCTCCACTTCCTCGACCGCCATCCCACCCTGAATGCGAAGATTGCCGTATTTACGAGCGAGTTCATCAACGATGTCACGATGGTGAGCAGCGACAACAACTTTCTTGCCGTTCTCGATTCGAGCATTTATCCACTCCTCTGCTACGTCCATCTTTGCTTTGGCGGCAATCTTCCTGAGTACGGACAGGCGAACAAGGTGTTCGTTAGCCTCTGCCCTAATCATCGCGGCGATGGCTGCACCATACGATGGCTTACCCTGCTCGAGCGCCAACTGCCGCGCACGCTCGGCAATGTACAACAAGATGTCCTTTTCCGCCTTTGCGTATTCTTTCATCACTGACGATGCACCCTCGACAAGAAGCTTGCTGTGAATCACTGGTGGCAGTTCAGAGAGAACTTGGTCTTTGGTGCGTCTGATGTAGCACGTTCCACGTAAACGCTCATTGAGTTCGTCTAGGTGCGAGTGGCCGCTGATGTTCCACTGCCCGAAGTTGTCTTGATAGGCAGCACAGTAGCGCCGGTAGAAACCCCACAGCCCGCCAAAGTCTTTCAGGCGACCGAGAATCTCCAATTGAGACGCGTACTCGTTCGGGCGGTTTGTAACTGGTGTCCCAGTGAGACACAGTACTAGTCCGTCTTTGTGTGCCGACTTTGCCATCTTCACGGCCGCCTTTGTGCGCTGCGCCGTTGGAGTCTTTGCGTAGTGACTCTCGTCGAATACATACGCGCGATGGCCGGCGAGGCGCTTTTCCCAATGTGATATGTTGCTGTATCCAACGACGACAACATCGTAAGAACCGCGCTCCGGAAAGTCTTTTCTATTCGTAACGGGGACAACGCGTCGGTTTGGCAGCCACCGGTTCCATTCAGATACCCAGTTGAGAACAAGGCTTGGCGGACACACAACCACCGCCGGATACGAATCCATAACATACTCGAGCGTTGCGATAGATTGGAGCGTCTTTCCTAAACCCATGTCATCCGCGATGAATGTCCTGCGAGCGTTTGATGCGTAGATAACCCCGGCGCGTTGGTATGGAAGCAACTCCCCCTGCAATGTAGGGATATCTACTTCTGCGTCTACCGAGCGAGACGCCTCGATGAACTCGTTCATTCGCGTAGTCACTTCGTCGGATAAGGCCGCCACATCGGGTTCCACGGGGACGTCGAACTTCTCTGCCCACTCGATTGCATTTAGTACGGAAGATGTTGGCGCTTGCCAGTAGTGCTTCTTCGCGTTCCACGATACGGCCGGTATCTGCTTCACCGCTTTGACGATTACTCTTTCGTACGGGACACGGATGGCAATCATCCCATCGTCTAGGGATACGCTTGCTGTTCCGGTTCGAGGGCGAGGCGCACTGAACGTCAGCACGTCTATTGTCACGTCGAAGTCATACTTGATGGCGAACTCTCGCGCCTCGGCGAGGGACGTTACTGGTACACGCCATAGCTTTGAGCTCTTGTCCCATCGTGCGCCCCTTATTTGTTTGAGTTCGGCAACTTGTTGCTGGTCATACGGGAAGTCCAGCACTATCTCGTTCTTGTCTAGGTACAACCTCATCGTCTACAGAATAGTAGAAACCGGCGAGGCTCGCACTGGGGATGTACCGAAAGGAGAGAGGTTGCGCGAGCCCCACCGGTCCTAGGCACATACTAACCACACATAGGGCCGGCGAAACAAACTGTTGCAAATTTCCCCGTCATGGGCTATCGTGTCGGGAGTACCAACTACTAGACATTTTGGAGAGAAAATGAGCAAGCCGGTATGCCCCCGATGTGGGGGATTTATTCCCAATAACGACACCCCTGGGGCCTACATTGGGGCCCTGTCGCGACTGGATGATAAGACAGAAATCTGCTCCTCCTGTGGAACCGACGAAGCGATGGAGGACTACATGGACGGGTTCGTAACGGACTGGCGCAAATGAGGGGCACCGTACTTGGCGTTGTGGCCCTATCGTTGTTTTATCTACTCATCAAGCAGTCAAAGAGATTTGAGGATTAAATGAGCTCCCTGCCGCCACTCTTCACGTGTACCGTGTGTGGGCTGTCGCTCCGCCCCGGAGACAATACCGTCGAGCGAAAGACGGTCGTTTGGCTGAAAGCGAACGGGAAAACCGTCAACCGCATCGTCGAGGAACTCCACGAATACAAGCACGAGTTCTGTAACGACAAGCCGGTCAGCACGGATATCCCACTTTTCTAGCGACTCGACTTATCTACTACGTACCCATAGCGCTCTCGGAAATATGAGAAAATAGCGATATGGGAAGAAAGAAAAAGCAGTCGGATGAACAGAGACAACCCGGGCAACCTAAAACCCGGGCCATCCCTGTTTCCGAAGCTCCTAGTTCGCGAAGACTCCGCCGCGGTCCGCGACGGTCTTGCTGCCCCTAGTTATCTACTTGGTGTAATGATTTCGCCACTGTGATGGCGAGTGGGCATCCTCGATTGACTTCTTCTGCTCATCGCTTTCATACATGCGAATGACATGAATACACGGGTCTCCGCCCTCATCAAATTCATCGTCCTCTTCGGGGGCGGTCGGTAACCCGTCGTGCACGTAGCACACGGGAGGTCCGCACCACCCTTGTCCGATTCCGTAGGCCATCCATTCCTCGAATGAAGGACCCTTGACAGTCTCGGGCTCGCTCACTTTTTGATGACTTTGTAAGTGACCTTCGCGCCAGGGACGGACGACGTGGTGCTGGTCTTCGTGATTGGAGAAATCTTCACACGTGTAGCGCTGGATGACGTGGAAGTTGCGGTGGCAGAGCTTGAGATGGTCTTTGCCTTTCTGCTGGGGATAGCCGCCTTCTTAGCGGTGGCTTTCTTCGCGACAGCCTTCTTGGCCGGCGTCTTCTTGGCGGGAGCCTTCTTGGCGGCGGCCTTCTTTGCCGGTGCTTTCTTCGCCGGCTTCTTGGCTGCTGGCTTCTTCTTTGCTGCGACCTTCTTGGTCGCGGGCTTCTTCTTTTGTGTTGCCATGTTCTTCTCTCCTTGAGTCTGTGTGGCAGCTCGGCTTGTGCCGATTGCGAAATCTTATCTACTACTCCCCCGTCATGCAATGCCCCCACGGGGGCAAGCCCCGCTTCGCTCCATTGCCCACAAAGAGGCGGGGCTTCTTGCCACTTATCTACTCTGGTTCGGGGTATGCCAAAGGGGAGTAGATAAGC
>Ga0209358_10003466_pt1 | contig 11642 bp, 9 predicted proteins | sample LauGreFa1BDMLBSN_2_FD_187574 | JGI IMG/M metagenome (GOLD analysis project Ga0209358, IMG submission 187574) | Freshwater lake microbial communities from Lake Michigan, USA - Fa13.BD.MLB.SN (SPAdes) (version 2) | ecosystem: Environmental > Aquatic > Freshwater > Lake | place: Lake Michigan, USA...
GTTATTGTGCTTGTATCAATATTTTCGGCAGTTAAATTGTTCACATTAATACTACTTACTGATAAAGAGGATACTTCATCATTCCATATTCCTTGACCATTTGAGCCTATGGATAAAATTTTTCCGCCTTCTACAAAACTTCCATCTGGATTATATGCCGTTATATTCCGAAGTGTTAAAAAATCAACATCTATTGATGTTCCAGACATATCTAATAATACTAAAAGAATTAATAATATTAGATATTTATACTCAGATTACTTATTACATATTTACAATTAATGTATTATATTTTTATTATCAGACTAAACACTAAAGATTTGTATCCAAACAGCTCCATCTCCTCCATAACCCCCATTTCCTGTTGAAAGTGGGGAAATTACATATGAACCACCACCCCCTCCACCACCATTATAGCCTTTGGACCCATCAGTATTTCCACCATCTCCACCAACACCTATAGAAGAACATCCACCACCACCACCACCATAATCTGTTGTAGTTGAACCATTTCCACCAGAACCAGGTTTTCCAATGGCAACAGTTATATTATTACCTGCATAATAAGGTCCATCTCCATCTCCACCATAAATTCCTGAAGAAGCATTTCCATTTCTTATTCCAGAAAATATAATAGAACTTCCTCCACCACCCCCAGCACCTCCACCACCCCCATACCATCCACTCCCACCATTATTAGTATTACCATCTTGTCCTCCAGCACAAGATATAATTATATTATTATTAGAATCTGTAATTCTTGTTATTCTTCCTATACTTGTCCCTGAATTTTGTCCTAAATTAATAGTTAATGTAGTTCCTACAACAGGAACATAATATAATCCTGATACTTCTTGCCCACTACCACCTCCTCCACCACCATAAGGAGTAGTGCTTGATGCACTTACTCCATTTCCACCAGCACCAACTGCTACTATTTTAACTTTTACATAATTTATAAAACTAAAAGGGAGGACATTTTCAAAATTAAGTGTATAAGAAGTATTAAATGGGTTTTGAACTATAGCACCAGGAATAATTGGGTCATAAGAAGTACTACTCGTTTGATATAAATAATTTAATAATAGTTGCCCACCTATTATTAGTCCCTGTGTTACAATATTACCACCTGCTATAATATCACCTACAGCACGAATAGATGGTTGGCCAAAACTAATATATACCATTCCATTTTGCCCTGCTCTTCCATAAGATGTTAGCAAATAATTTGGTAGAGCTACACCTGAATATTTGTTAAATTCTGTATAGGAATAGGAAGAGAATCCAACATTTGAAACAGTTCCATTTACAGAACCGCTTGAACCATTAGTTGCTACTATATTATTACTCGCATCCAGATAAATAAATGATTCAGGATAACTTGAACTATTTGATTCTCCAACTAATATAACTAAATTAGAACCTGTTATGGTCCCTACATTAATTGTTCCAACAACATAACCTCCATTTCCTCCACCTGATGGGCCTCCTGCACCCAAAATCTCAAAATACATAGTTAAAGCTCCTGCTGGAATAGTAACTGTATAACTACCAGGTGTTATAAAATATTGTCCCAGAGTATTACTTTGCCCACCTTCAGCATCTAAAGAAGCCAGGGGTGTAGTTGTTCCAATTCCAACTTTACTTCCACTTCCATCTGTATAGGAAATGCTATTTGTAGTAGTATTTGTAACCCATTGAGAAGCTCCACCACCATTCACATCAATAGTAATGGAAGAATCAATTCCGCTTGGTACCAGAGAAATATGCGTTCCAGCTTTTAAATTTGTTCTAACTGTTGGAGCTGTTAGCGTTCCACTTATATCAATACCAGACCCATTACCAGCATTTGAAACAGAATTTACAATTGTCTGATTCACTCCGTTTTTTTGTAAATTTCCTGTAAAATTCAAGTTTGTTGCTGTAAATGTCCCGTTTCCTGAAATATCTCCAACCTTTATAATATTATTTCCAGATAAATCCAATGTATCATTTATAACGACATTGCCTAAACTATTACTGATTGGGCCATTTACATTTAATGAACCACTTATATCAGTAGCAGCAACCAATGATAAATTACCCCCATAGCCATTTATTGCTGTTACTTTATTTATATTATTACCACTCATATCAACAGAAGTTAGAGCTGGAACAGTATACCAAGCTGAACCAGTATCCGTATTATTGATAGTAATTGTGCTACCAACCTGTGAAATACTGATACCAGTTCCAGATTGAATATTTGTCGCAATATTATAGGATTTATTCCCACTTCCATCAAGGCCTGAAGTAAGTGATATACAATTATTAGTTCCACCTGTAGATGTTATTTGTGATACCATATTAGGACATTTAATAATAGAATTACCACTCATATCCACATTTGTTTCTGCTGGAACAGTATACCAGACATCTCCACCGCTATAGGCTTGATATGTCATTAGCCCACCAGGGCCAGTAACTAATACTTTACCCGATATTTGTGGAGTTCCATCATTATTAACGGCATATACATTGTTTATAACAAGATTATCCGTTATTTGTGTAGTAGCCCCACTTGAACTCATCTAAATTCCTCTGATAAGTATATTCTTATTTCCTTAAATACATTCTTCTATAAATTATTCTAAAAATCAGATAAATTCATATAAATGGATGAACTCTATAAAACTCAAAATAGATGATAATTATATAATTGTGTCAAACATTATGAATCTTAAATATCCGGAACATTTAACAGGATGCCAGCAGGTGGCGGTTTATTACAATTAGTAGCACAAGGAAAGCAGGATGTCTTCTTAACAGGCAATCCACAATTGACATTTTTTAAGATGGTATATCGTCGTCATACCAACTTTGCCATAGAATCACAAGCTATGTATTTTGATGGAACTCCGAATTTTGGTCAGAGAGTTACTTGTCTGATACCTCGTCGCGGAGATTTACTTGGAAAAGTGTATTTGGATGTGACTCTTCCACGAATTCTGGACCAATCTGGAAATCCAGTTTCCTATACAAATGCTGTTGGACACGCACTCATTACGGAGATTACATTTGAAGTGGGAGAACAACAGATAGATAAACAAACGGGAGAATGGATGGAAATCTGGACTCAGCTTACAACTCCTGCCTCACAGCGTCAGGCTCTAAATGAGATGATAGGCCGTGTAGAACCCTATGTTCCTCCGAATCTAATTCCTGGTCCTAACTCTCCTGGTCTCAGACTCCAGGTTCCACTCCAATTCTATTTCTGTCGTAATCCTGGTCTCTATTTACCACTCCTTGCCTTACAATACAATCCTATTCGTATTAATATTACTTTGTCACCTTTGAATACACTTCTTTACATTCCTCAAAATTCCAATACACTCTGTACAGTCCAACCTGATTGTAGTAAATCTATTGTGAGTATGATGTTATGGGGTGATTATGTTTATTTGGATACGGAAGAAAGACGACAATTTGTAAGTGCTTCACATGAATATTTGATTGAACAGGTTCAATATACTCCACCTTATGCTATAACAGCAAATCAGGCTACGGCATCCATTGATGTAGAGTTTAATCATCCTTTGAAGGAGTTTATCTTTGTATGCCAACGAGACGAAATGATTAATCGTAATGAGTATTTCAATTATAGTAGTTTGGCGATTGGAGAACCTGTAGCACCTCTTGTTCAATCTTATTTGAATTCTGGACAAACAAGAACAGATTTGATTTCAACAGCGCTATTACAATTAGACGGTCAAGATAGATTTACGGTTCGCCCTGCGCAATACTTTAGACTCCAGCAACCATACGATTATCACACCACGACTCCGGTTAATTCCTATATTTACAGCTATAGTTTCGCATTACGACCCGAAGATGCCCAGCCAACAGGAACAATGAATGCCAGTCGTATTGATAGTATTAAATGGCAAATTGAAATGAATCCGATTCTAAGTATGCAACAGCTTTCTCCTGAACAACAAAGGGGTAATTGTCATATTGTTATTTATGCGACGAATTATAATGTATTCCGTGTTATTAATGGATTTGGCGGAGTTCTATTTACTATTTAAACAGTAAGTGAATTTATAATTATTTATATTTTAGTGTAATTCTCCGAATACGAGATAAAGAAAAATGAAAGCAAAAAAGTTCTATTAGACAGCAGTAATGGGGCTCTTTGATGGAACTCAGTATTCCTATTGGAAGTTAAATCAGTCATACAACCTCTTTTGGATATTATCCATATTAGGTGGTATTTTAGCGTTGGACCATTTATATTTACGGTCACCTCTAACATTTTTAGCGAAGATTCTTATAAATATACTCTGCTTTGGTGTTTGGTGGATTTATGATGCTACACAGGCTTCTTTTAATAAAGATGTTGTAAAAGTCTATGGGTTGAATATTCCAGGGATGGGTCCAAAAGGAATTGGAGCAGGTTCATTGGCATCAGATGGTAAACCAGACCCTAAACATGCGAAATTCCTAATTTATTCCTTGGCACTCATATTTGGAGGAATATTTGGATTAGATTCATTTATAACTGGAAATACAAAATTCGGATTTATTCGCTTAGTTGCTCTTTTTTCTATCATTTTCACTCCTTTTGCAATTGTTTATTGGATATTTTCATTGGGTAAGTTTTTCTTTAAAACGGAGTCCATTATTGAACAACATTGGGAATACTTTGGAGCACCTAAACCTGAGCACTTAAAGAAATCCTTTTTGGATATAATTGGAGAGAAGTTCCCTTTTTTGCGCCCTTATTTAGGTATTGCGACAACATTTAAGGAAACCGTTCAAAACTTAGCAGAACATCCCTTGTCAGGCCTGGAGAAACTAAAAACAGAGGCAAAGGCTGCAATTCAAGTTCCAATTAATGAAGTAAAGAAGTCAATTTCAGATATAAAATCCGCTATAGAAAAAGAAGCAGAAGTTCCAATTGATGAAGTAAAGAAGTCAATTTCAGGTATAACATCCTCTATAGAAAAAGAAGCAGAAGTGGAACTAGAGAAAGGCGAAACTCTATTATCAAAAGCACTTGGACCTATTGATTCAGCTATTCAGCAAATAATTCAACCTGTTGTTCAACCAATTACATCTACAATTCAAGGCGCAGAACAAGTTGCTACGGAAGCACTTGGAACAGTAGATGAAGCATTAGCTGTTGGAAAAGAAGGATTATCAACAGTTAAAACATTGGGTGAAGGTGCTATAGAAGCATTGAAATCGGTGGGGCAATTGGCAGTTCTTCCGAGTATGGCAGCAACAACAATTAATTCCGTCACTCCGAATGCTATAAAACAAGTAGCGCAACAGGCGCAACAGCTACAAAAGGGTGGAAATAGTGTAGAATCTTCACCTTATTTGGCATATGCTTTTATGGGAACAATAGCATTAATTGCTGTGTCTGGTTTAGTGAGAACATACCGAAGATTTAAGAAGAATAATGACAGCAAACCATCACGGAAAGATGATATCCCTCCAAACCCAAGAACAGTTTGAACACTTGTTAGGTAGAAATACAAGTAAAAAACCCGACCCAATCGCAATTATAAAATTTGGTGCTACCTGGTGTGGGCCTTGTAGAAATATTGATGTTTCAACACTACTTGGGCTAAGTGATAAAGTTATTTGGTATGAATGTGATGTAGATGAAAATGAATATACTCCTGGATACTGTGGAATAAAGACGATTCCTGCTTTTTTAGCGATTGTTAATGGAAAACCTCAGCCTCTTTTTTCTAATTCTAATACTCAGCAAATAATTAACTGGATTAAGAGTGGATTTAAACAATAAATATTCTGTTTTATTACTATAAGTATATTTTCAGAATATATAAATATTATAATAAAATTTGAAATATATTTTGTTCTAATATAAATCCAACCTAATTAGAATTTAGTTATTCATAAAGAATTACTGTTAAAATGGAACAATCTATTATAACTAATATAAATAAACCAATTAGAAAACTTCGGTTAAAAGTAGCACCACCCAGGCCTATTGATTATGAACATATTAATATTGATTTAATTCAATCTATTCCTGAAAAATACCCAGATGAATTTATTACATTTTGTAAAGATAATGAATTAAAACCACCAAATATTACAACAGGTAATGGAAAAGCACTATCTATTATGTTATCTAACCCATATAAATATTGGACAAGAGAAACTTGTGACTTATTTGTTAATAAGTTTGATATTAAAACAAAAGATAGTATTCAATTATTTAATAAACATTCACAATGGGGAATACAAACAAATAGTGGAAAAGAAAGAGGTAAGCTATATATAATATATCCTTATTGTTTATCAAATAAACATAAAATGAGGAAAAATTTTAAGTTTGATGGTGATAAAATGCAACTGAATAGTGAAATAGATAAGATTAAATCAACAATAAAAGAAGATTATATAGATATTGATAATGATAAATGGCAATTAGGGCATAAAAATCCAGGTTCAACTGATAATACATCTAATAACCTTGTTCTTCAACCACCAATTCAAGGAAAATATAGGGATGATTATATATTTATTGATACATTGACAAAAATGCCATGTCCTAAAAAATTAGAGAATATGATTGATAAAAAAGAAATTATAATTACAAGTGAACAAATAAAAAAATATTATGAAATATTTAAAAAAATATTAGAATCAGATAAATAATATTTGAATAAATATTTAGGCCTCAGCAACCCTTCTATTAGCTATATCAATATATTCACGATTAATATCAAATCCAATATAATTTCTATTTGATTTTTTACAAGCAACCGCTGTTGACCCACTTCCAATAAATGGGTCAAGGATAATTGAGTTTTCTTTAGTAAATAATTTAATAAGATGCATTATTAGATGAACAGGTTTTACTGATAAATGTGTATTATAGTCACCTTTCTCTAATTTGGATGGTTTTGATACAAGAAATACCTTATCAAGTGTTTCATCAATATTATCAGTAGTTATTATATTAGAAGGGAAATATTTATCACCTGTCTTAGTCTCATCTGATGTATTTATCAGGCCCGTCCCATAATTTTTAAAATTATCAATATAACGACCTTCTATAGGCTTAACAGCAAGACACATTGGTTCAATAGCAGGTTTAAGTTGTGGAGTTTTCCAATTATTACATAATTCTTTCATTCTTTTTTTTTCATCTTCAGATAATTTTTTATCATTATCTATGATATGATCTTGAGAAAATGCTTTTACTTGAGATTGAGTATAAATCCATCCTAACATGTCTCTAATTTCAAACCCATTGTCTTCAATTGCTATTGTCATAGAGTGATACAAACGAGGGCTACTAAATGATATAAATGCCCCACCTGGTTTTAATACTCTATATACCTCTTTAGAGACTTTATTGTAAAATTCTCTAAAATTTTTTGATTGATTTCTATCAAACTTCATACCTTTTGGAAGGTTACTAACAATTTTTGATGAACCTTTATTATCAATATTTTTTTTATCCCAATCATTTCCTAAACCATCCAGAAAGTAAGGTGGGTCAGTGCATACCATATCAATTGAATTATCAGGAATTTTTTTCATTAATTCAATACAATCACCGCATATTATTTTATTATAAATATCCAATATATTACAATTAAATAATGTATTTGTAATAGTAGTATTTGAACTAGCAACAATAGAATCAGTAACAATAGAATCAGTAACAATAGAATCAGTAACTATAGAATCAGTAACTATAGAATCAGTAACAATAGAATCAGTAACTATAGAATCAGTAACAATAGAATCAGTAACTATAGAATCAGTAACTATAGAATTATTATTAGCTACAGATAATAATGTAACAACGGGAGCAACAGTTAGTTTTTTTCTTTTTTTATTAGATGTATCTATAATAGAATTATTTTTAGAAATAGTTTCTTGTAATATTGTAATTAAGCTATTTTTTCTTTTTTTACTATAACCAACAATATTATATTTTTTACAAAGTTCAATTAATTCATCTTTTGTTTTAGAAGTAATTTCCATTTTAATATAATATACTATAAAACTTAACATTTAATCACAATCAAATTTTATCAAATGTAATAATTTATTCAATACAGTAATTAATTAGCAAACATTAGTCTTCCACGGCCTTCACGGAATTCATAGATAGCCCAACCTTCTGTAAACACTTTCATTTCTGATTGCCGTTGTTGCGAGAAATAACCAGCATTAATATTTGTTAAATTAATGTGAAGAGTTGGCCTATCTGCTGTTGTAAAATTTACAGTTCCTTCTGGTTCTCTTGGAGCTGGATAAGCAGTTCCATATTTCTCACCGAGAGACCATTTCATAGAACCAATATTATATCCTGTATCTCTTTCATCTTTACTAAAAGCGTTAATAGAATCCCATACATCAGGTCCCCACCATTCTTCTCGGTCTTTACCAGCAATAACAAGTTTTATTTCTGAATAGAACTGATTGTATATTTCACCAGAAGAACCATTAGGAATTTGACGATTATTTAAAAAGTTATCTAATTGATTCCTCAAAAGAGCATTATAATCTCTAAAAAAGAAAAAGAGTCGTTCTGTAGGATGTCTACCATCTAATCTGCGTGTTACAATAGCAGTTCCACCAGTATCAAGAGGTTTATAATCTAATTCTCCAAATGTAAATATATTTTCAAATTGTCTTCTAAATGGAATCGTTATAACAGATGAACGGAGTTCAGCCTGAACATTAGGAGGGACATATTTCTGAATTGTGGATAATAAAATAGTTGGTTGTCCAATATCTATAAGGGAAATAGGTTGAAACGATAAATTAGACCCATCTTCTCCTTTATAATACATTGTTGGAACGGCCCATGGAGTAGGTTTCTGATTAAGTGTATATGTATTTGTTGAATTATTTACAGCAACAACTAAATCTTCTAATCTTCTCAGAGTAGCCTTAATACGATATGTCTGATGTTGAGCAGCGATAAGTGGAAATCCCCCATCTTTTGGACATTGAATACCTGGTAAAGGAAGTTTTATACGCAGGTGTCCAGGGGTTGCCCTTAAAGCAACAGCACGAGGAGAAAAGGGGTCCGTTAATCCACCAACAATCTGATTTAAAAAGGAGGAGTTCCATGAGCCCTCAGTCAGAGTTTTTGCTAAAAGCCCGTCCCCACTCCATTCCTGGATTAACATCTGGTCTTGAAAGAATTGGATTCGTTCAAATAGAAAATATCCAATATAATTAACATATCCATAGGAGTATCCTGAAGGGCTTGTCGCAGAGTTTAGATTGGAGTCTGAAATCCAACAGAGTTTATTTACTCGTTCAGCGCTACATTGTTGCCCATTTGAAATTAAAGGGATAGGAGGAATCCATGAAGGTAAATCAATCTCAAAGGAACACTCTGTTAGGACATCTCCATAAGCATCAATTTCAACCTCAAAAGTGCTACCGAATTTTACCTGATTCAACGGAACAAAACTTCTTCGTTCTGCCAAATGATGACAGGATGATTCATAACGACCATCGTAAGGTAAAGTAGAATCTTTGGAGTCTCGGACAAAGAATTTATCTTTATTGCCGCGGGCAACGAGTTCAAAAAGAGCCCCTTGACCGCTACTTTGTTGTATAATATTCGTAGCCATCTATCTAATAATCTCTATTTCAGATTAATACGAGTTTTATTTTTATATTGTTATTTTATAATATTTATATTATTAAAATATTATTATTAAATCTTATACTAAGAAGTGAAATTTATTTACATATCACGAATAACAGCGCGAACAAAAGCAGAGAGGCCACCGCTAAGGAGAGCAATGCCGAGTGCTGAGGGAAGGCTGTATTTCATAGAGAGTATGACGAGAACAGCAACAGAGGAGAGGCCAGCGACAGTGAGGATACTGGTGGAATCAGATAGCATAACAGTAGCAAGGCGCATATCACTCTTGGCGGAGAAGAAGTGTGCGAGCCAGCCAGAGAGGATAGCAACAGCTGCCATTAGAACAACCATGCCTTCCCATGAGAGTTTGTAGGTGAAAGCACCCGCGTAAACAGCAAATACATTCACAGCAGCGATAACAAGAGCTTCAAGGAATATACGATTTAGGCCCATCATTTTTCTTTTATATTTATTGCTCGGAGAATTAATTTATTTAATAGTCGGAATCAGAATTGGAATCGGAATCAGAATCAGAATCAGGAATATATAATTCATTTTCTTCAGTTAAGAATGTATCAGGTTGATTCCAAGAAGTGCTAACTGTTTTTTCTTTTCCGTTCTTAATATAATGAACAAACACGCCTTCTTTATTATTTTCATTAGACCATAGTAGTTTTACCCAACAACGAGGGTATTTTTGAACAAAATGTTTTAAAAATGGGATAGGGGGGCCATAATCTGTATTAAACTTTGCTTCAAAAACATTTTGATTGTATCTTTCATCATGAGGGTCATTACGACATTTAATAAACATAAACGAATGGTCTATTTTGGTTCCCCAGTTTTTAATACACCATGTTTCCTTTTGACTCTCTGTCAATCCTTCAGGAATTGGAACAAAGTGTGAAAATGACAAATTATAATAACAGGCATTATCTAAATCCTCTTTATGCCCAATAATTGTTACATCATTCCAACAACAATCATCCATATTATATTCTATAAGCAGTATATTCAGAAAATATTTAAGTTCTTAATATAAATTATATTACAAACATTATTTTATGAGCCGGTCTATAATATAATAATGATACTCTGAATATCAAAGCAAAATTTGAAAAGGATTCATTCATATATCATATCAACACAATATGAAGCTTGTTATTGTAGAATCTCCCGCAAAATGTCAAAAAATCCAAGGATACTTGGGGTCAGGGTGGAAGGTTATTGCTTCTATGGGGCACATAAGAGCACTGGAACCATCAGTTGATTCAATTGGATTAACAAAAGATTTTGAACCAATATATAGTTTCTTAAAAGAAAAAGCAAAAGCAATAAAGCAAATAAAAGAATTAGCCAAAGAAGCAGATGAAGTGTATTTGGCTGCGGATGATGATAGGGAAGGAGAAAATATTGCATATTCAGTATCATTATTACTTAAATTAAATCTTAAAACAGCAAAACGAATGATTTTCCATGAAATTACAGAAAAGGCAATAAAACATGCTGCCACAAACACAACGCTAATTAATATGGATACAGTTTATGCTCAGCAGTCAAGAGCTATGATGGATATGATGATTGGTTTTACAATTAGCCCTATTTTATGGAAGAATGTTGGCCCAAGTTTATCAGCGGGTCGTTGCCAAAGCCCTTCTCTAAGAATTGTAGTAGAACGCGAAGAACAAATAGCATCTTTTAAGCCATCGTCAAGTTGGCAATTATTAACAGAATGGAAAAACAAAGGGGGCTTTAAGTTCCCCGCAAAGTTGGAAGATGAGTTGGATGATGAGGAGTCTTCTAAGAATTATCTGGAGAATGTATATCAAACTCTTTGTGGTTCAATCATTTCAAAAGAAGTAAAAGAATGGTTTGAAAATCCACCTGACCCACTTATAACTACAACGCTTCAGCAACAATCATCAGCACTTTTCAGAATTAATCCGAAACAGACAATGAGAATAGCGCAAAAATTATATGAGGCAGGTAAAATCAC
>Ga0209358_10003469_pt1 | contig 11639 bp, 10 predicted proteins | sample LauGreFa1BDMLBSN_2_FD_187574 | JGI IMG/M metagenome (GOLD analysis project Ga0209358, IMG submission 187574) | Freshwater lake microbial communities from Lake Michigan, USA - Fa13.BD.MLB.SN (SPAdes) (version 2) | ecosystem: Environmental > Aquatic > Freshwater > Lake | place: Lake Michigan, USA...
GCGCCCGATATGCGGCCGGTCGCAGCACCCGCCAAGCGGGCCGCGCAGCAAATAGCATCGGGCGTGCAAAGGGAGGCATCCGAGCCGCAGTCAGTTCGTCACCCGTCAGCTCGTCAGCCGTCAAAGCAAGATGCCCCTGTCGAGGTGACCGAGTTCACATTGGATTGCGCGTGGTCTGAGCTTGCCACGAGGATTCCCTGTTCAGGTTTTGTTCGTCAATTTTTAGAGCAAAGCGAGTTACTCGCCATCGAGGGTGTGCACATTCGGGTGCGCGTGCCAATTCGACCGCTTGCTGAACAGGCAACCGTCAACAAAGTCAAAGATTTGCTGGTTGGGCACTTTCAAGTGCCGCTACGCTTATCGGCCGAAGTCGGCTCGGTTGGGGTGCAGACGGCCGCCTCCATTCATGATGCGCAACGACGCGCCGAGCGTGACGCTGCGCTTCAGGGTTTGCAGAGCGATCCTTTTGTGCAGGCGATGGTCAACGAACTCGGCGCCCAAATCGATCCCGACTCAGTCCAAGCACGTAAGCACTAGAATCACTTCGGAAAACCTTGAAAGGACAATCCCATGATGAAGGGTCAATTGGCGGGCTTGATGAAGCAAGCCCAGCAAATGCAAGACAATATGAAAAAGGCCCAGGAGCAACTGGCCAGTGTTGAAGTTGAAGGGCAGTCCGGTGCGGGCATGGTGAAGGCGGTTGTCACCGCCCGTAATGAGGTTCGCCGAGTGATTATCGATCCCTCGCTGCTGACCGATGACAAAGACATGCTTGAGGATTTAGTGGTGGCCGCGCTCAATGATGCGCTTCGCAAAGCAGACGAAACGGCCCAGGCTCACATGGGTAAGCTCACCCAAGGTTTACCGCTGCCACCTGGGTTCAAGCTTCCCTTTTGATGGTTCAGGTTGTGCTTTTGATTGTGCAAGCTACCCAATTGATGGGCGATAGGCTGAACCGATTCAACCACCTAGGCGATTTGGGTGTCACCAACGCTTGATGCGCTCATCGCAGCGCTACGCAGGCTTCCCGGCGTTGGTCCAAAATCGGCACAGCGTTATGCTTTTCATATGCTCCAGCATGACCGAGAAGGGGCGGCTTTGCTTGGACGCTCGCTTGCCGAAGCGGTGCAAAAAATAAAGCACTGCGAACGCTGTAATACGTTTTCTGAACAAAGCCTTTGCGACACTTGCTCATCGGCCCGAAGAGACCCTGGCCTTTTGTGCGTCGTCGAAACACCGGCAGACCAGCTCATGCTCGAGCAAACCTTGAGCTATTCGGGTTATTACTTTGTGCTCATGGGTCGTCTTTCACCGCTTGATGGCATCGGTCCAGATGACTTGCATATCCAACGCCTGCTGAGTCGCGTTAACGATGGTTTGGTGAGCGAGGTCATTCTGGCTACCAACTTCACGGCCGAAGGTGAAGCGACCGCGCATTATCTCGGCATGATGCTTAAGCGACAGGGGTTGAAAGTAAGCCGTCTTGCCCGGGGTGTTCCGGTCGGAAGTGAGCTTGAATATGTCGATGCCAGCACCATTGCCCAGGCCTTGAGAGATCGAAGAGGTTTCTCCGGCGCCTAACTTGCGGCTTCGGCTAAAATAGAAAGGTTTAACTGCGCCAAGTCAAGTAGGGCTTTCTTTGCTCTCCGCCTGCGCCACAACCTGGTACCTATCATCGTGTCTTCTTCCTCACCGTCATCGTCGCACCAAGCAAGCCCTCGTCTGCTACCTATCACCACGCCCGCAGTGCTCGCGCTTGCAAACGGCCAGATTTTTTACGGCGAATCGATCGGTGCCGATGGCTGCGCAGTCGGCGAGGCTGTCTTCAACACCGCGATGACCGGTTACCAGGAAATTTTGAGTGACCCGAGCTACGCCAGGCAGCTGGTCACCCTAACTTATCCGCATATCGGTAATGTGGGTAGCAATGAAGAAGATGACGAGGCGCCCCGGGTTGATGCAGCGGGCTTGATCATCAAGGCGCTTTCGCCTCGAGCCTCAAATTGGCGCTCAAAGCAAGATTTGCCGGCCTATTTAAAGCAACGCGGGATTTGCGCGATTGCAGGCATCGATACCCGAAAGCTCACGCGCATACTGCGAACCGAAGGAGCACAGGCTGCTTGCTTGCTTGCGGGCGATGAGGCCGGCCATCGTGAAGAAGCTGCGCTAAAGGCCTTGACCAAAGCGCGTGAGTTCCCTGGCATGGCAGGGCTTGACCTTGCCAAAGAGGTCACTACCCATGAGGCGTACTTGTGGCGCGAAGGCAGCTGGACTTTAAATGACGGCCACCAACACGCCCAGACGCCCGCCCGGTTTCGGGTGGTCGCGCTCGATTTTGGGGTCAAGCGCAATATTTTGCGAATGTTGGTCGATCGAGCCTGCGAGGTTCATGTGCTTCCAGCACAAAGCACTGCAAAGGCTATTCTCGCGTTAAAGCCCGACGGTGTATTCCTTTCGAATGGTCCCGGCGATCCCGAACCCTGCCAGTATGCGATCGATACGGCCCGAGAATTGATGGCACAAAAGCTTCCCTTGTTTGGTATTTGCTTGGGTCACCAGATCATGGGCCTAGCGTCGGGTGCTAAAACCATGAAGATGAAGTTTGGCCATCATGGCGCAAACCATCCGGTGAAAGATCTGAAAAATGGATCAGTCATGATCACAAGCCAAAATCACGGTTTTGCTATCGATCCTGAGACGCTACCGCCGAATTTGCGGATTACTCATGTCTCACTATTTGATGGATCGATTCAGGGCATAGAGCGCAGCGATTGTCCAGCCTTCGCTTTTCAAGGACACCCTGAGGCAAGTCCAGGACCTCACGATGTTGGTCCCTTGTTTGATCGATTTATTGAAGCGATGCTTGAGCGTCAGACCCAAGGAAAGATCTAAAATGCCTAAGCGTTCTGATATCCATCGCATTCTAATTATTGGTGCAGGTCCAATCATTATTGGCCAGGCCTGTGAATTTGATTATTCAGGTGCCCAGGCCTGTAAAGCACTCAAGCAAGAGGGCTTTGAGGTGATTTTGGTCAACAGCAATCCGGCCACGATCATGACCGATCCTGAAACGGCCGATGTGACTTATATTGAGCCGATCACCTGGCAGGTACTCGAACGAATCATTGCAAAAGAGCGGCCTGATGCGGTGTTGCCAACCATGGGCGGGCAAACTGCGCTCAACTGTGCGCTCGAATTGCATCAGCGAGGCATACTGAGCCAGTACGGTTGCGAGCTTATCGGCGCATCCCCAGAGGCTATCGAGAAGGCTGAGGATCGGCAAAAATTCAAGCTGGCGATGCAAGGCATCGGTCTTGGTTCGGCGCGCTCAGGCATCGCGCACAGCTTGCAAGAAGCGCAAGATGTCCAAACAACCATCGGATATCCAGTCATCATCCGGCCTAGTTTTACCCTTGGTGGTACAGGTGGCGGGATTGCATACAACCAGGAAGAGTTTCTCGAAATTTGTAAGCGTGGTCTTGATCTTTCGCCCACGCGTGAATTGTTGATTGAAGAGAGCCTGATCGGTTGGAAAGAGTTTGAGATGGAGGTCGTGCGTGACCGAAAGGACAATTGCATCATTGTTTGTTCGATTGAAAACCTCGATCCCATGGGTGTTCACACCGGCGACTCCATCACGGTTGCACCTGCTCAAACCCTGACTGATAAGGAATATCAGATCATGCGCAACGCTTCGATTGCGGTGTTGCGCGAGGTTGGCGTCGATACCGGGGGTTCGAATGTGCAATTTGCGATCAATCCGGCCGATGGTCGAATGATCGTGATCGAAATGAATCCGCGGGTCTCTCGATCCTCGGCGTTGGCCTCCAAGGCAACAGGCTTTCCGATTGCCAAGGTTGCAGCCAAGCTTGCCGTAGGCTACACCCTCGATGAGTTGAGCAATGAAATTACGGGGGGGATGACACCAGCTTCCTTCGAACCTTCGATCGATTATGTCGTTACCAAGGTCCCGCGCTTTGCCTTTGAGAAGTTTCCTCAAGCCGATTCACGCCTCACCACCCAAATGAAGTCGGTGGGCGAGGTAATGGCCATTGGTCGAAATTTTCAGGAGTCGCTACAAAAAGCATTGCGAGGCCTTGAAACTGGGATCGACGGTTTTGAAGAACGTTCTACTGATGAAGACGAAATTACCCGTGAGATCGGAGAACCAAGGCCTGAGCGGCTACTTTATGTGGCCGATGCCTTCAGAATTGGCTTATCGGTTGAGGAAGTTTATGAAGAAACCGGTATCGATCCCTGGTTTTTGGATTACATCGCCGAATTGATTGATATCGAAGGTCGACTTAAGCAGCGTAGCCTCGGATCCCTAACGCGCGATGAACTCAAAGCGATGAAGGCCAAAGGGTTCTCGGATCGGCGCCTTGCCTTTTTGATGCAATGCACGCCTGATGAGGTTCGTGAGGCAAGATGGGCCTTGGGCGTGCGCCCAGTCTATAAGCGAGTTGATACCTGTGCTGCCGAATTCAGCACCAACACTGCTTACATGTACTCAACTTATGACGATGAATGCGAGGCTGCACCGAGCGATAAACCTAAGATGATGGTGCTTGGCGGTGGGCCGAATCGTATTGGTCAGGGCATTGAATTTGATTACTGCTGCGTACACGCTGCTTTCGCGCTTCGCGAGGATGGTTATGAAACCATTATGGTCAATTGCAATCCCGAAACCGTATCAACCGATTACGACACCTCAGACCGCCTCTACTTCGAACCACTAACGCTTGAAGACGTTTTAGAAATCGTTGCGATCGAAAAACCCAAAGGGGTCATTGTTCAGTACGGGGGGCAAACCCCCTTAAAGCTCGCTCTTGCATTGGAAAAGCACGGCGTTCCTATTATCGGTACATCACCTGAATCGATTGACATTGCAGAGGATCGCGAACGATTCCAACAGTTATTGAAACAGTTAAATCTTTTGCAGCCGCCTAACCGCACAGCACGAACTGAGAGCGAAGCCCTTAGTCTTGCCGCTGAGATTGGCTATCCCTTGGTTGTGCGGCCAAGCTATGTCCTTGGCGGTCGCGCCATGGAGATTGTCCATGAGCAAAAGCAATTAGAGCGTTATATGCGAGAGGCGGTAAAAGTCTCCAACGATTCGCCAGTTTTACTTGATCGATTTTTAAACGATGCGATCGAGGTCGATGTAGACTGTTTAAGCGATGGACAACGCGTATTCATCGGCGGTGTCATGGAGCATATTGAGCAGGCAGGTGTCCACTCGGGTGATTCGGCTTGTTCGTTGCCCCCTTATTCCCTGCCTCAAGCCTTGATCGACGAGCTCAAGCGCCAGACCGCTGCGATGGCTAAAGCGCTCAAAGTGATAGGGCTCATGAATGTGCAGTTTGCAATTCAGCAAGGCGATGCTGAGTCAGCGCCCAAGGTCTATGTACTTGAAGTCAACCCGCGTGCCTCGCGCACCGTACCTTTTGTATCGAAGGTAACCGGACTTCAACTTGCCAAGATTGCCGCTAGAGCCATGGCAGGGCGCTCACTTGCTGATCAAGCCATTGGTGCGGAAGTAACGCCGCCTTACTTTTCAGTAAAAGAGGCAGTCTTCCCCTTCGTGAAGTTTCCAGGCGTTGATATTTTGCTTGGGCCGGAGATGAAATCGACCGGCGAGGTTATGGGCGTTGGGAAGACTTTTGGCGAAGCCTATGTTAAGTCTCAGCTCGGGGCAGGCACGCGGCTTCCTGAGAAAGGTACGGTCTTTATATCGGTCCGAAATAGCGATAAACCTAAGGCGATTGCAGTGGCGCGAGGTCTTTGTGAGCTTGGCTTTCGGCTGATTGCAACCAAGGGAACGGCTGCTGTCTTGCGAGAGCAGGGGATCACCGTTGACGTGGTAAACAAAGTTCAGGATGGCAGGCCTCACATTGTTGATATGATCAAGAACGGTGACATTGATCTCGTTATTAATACAGTGGAAGAAAAGCCTAATGCGATTGCCGACTCGCGTTCTATTCGTACAACCACGCTTGCCCAACGAGTGACCGTTTTCACGACGATTGCTGGTGCCTGGGCTGCCGTTGAAGGTATGCGTGCCATGAAAGCACTCGATGTTTATGCCCTGCAGCAATTGCATGCTTCACTTGTTCATTAATCAGAGGATGAAATGGCTACGATTCCTTTAACAGTTGTTGGTGCTGAGTTACTCAAAGAGGAATTGCAGCGACTCAAGCATGTCGAGCGTCCTGCAGTTATTACAGCCATTGCTGAGGCTAGGGCGCAGGGCGATTTGTCCGAAAATGCAGAATACGACGCGGCTCGCGAACGCCAAGGCTTTATCGAAGGGCGTATCGCTGAGCTTGAATCTAAATTGAGTAACGCTCAAATTATCGATCCCAAGTTGCTTGATGCTGATGGTCGAGTTGTTTTCGGGGCTACCGTCGAACTTGAGGAAGTCGAGTCGGGTCATACAGTCACCTACCAAATCGTGGGCGATGATGAGGCCGATATCAAAAAAGGAAAGATTTCGGTGTCTTCACCGATTGCTCGCGCAATGATTGGGAAGTACGAGGGCGATCCGATCGATGTTCAGGCCCCAGGCGGCGTGAAGTCCTACGAAGTACTAGCGGTTCGCTACGAATAATCCTTGGGCCGATAAAGCACAAGAAGTTTGCCAATGGACTGCACGGCAGCACAGCCTAAGGCCTCGCAAAGGGCTTCCAAGATGGCTTGGCGGGTCTGTCGATCGTCGCCCGCCACTCTCACCTTGATCAATGCATGGGCTCTCAAAGACCGGTCCGTTTCGCGTATGACGGCTTCGCTTAGACCTTCTTGGCCGATCATGACGACTGGATTGAGGTGATGAGCAGCTGCTTTGAGCGACTTTCGCTCGGCTGCGCTAAGAATCAGGGCTACGCCACTGCCTTGTCCGTCGATCTGGCGATCGATCAACAGTGCGTTACGAGCTCGACCTTCGGCGGTTTCAGCGCGGTTGCCAAGGGTTTTTTTCTGCGTGCTGGTGGACTTTGCACCCGTCCTGCTGCTGGAAGGTTTTTTGGAGACCGTGCGAGACGTCTTCGTTGGGCTGCTTGATCGCGATGAGTCGCTTCTGGATGAAGCGCTACGCGATGAAGTGCCTCGTGATGTAGAGCGTTTGCTTGCGGGTGTTGTTCGTCGATTCATGAGGTGATTGTAAAGCGATGCAAAAGATCTTAGTGACAGGCGGTGCAGGCTTTTTAGGTTCGCACCTTTGCGAGCGTTTGATCGAGGGCGGTCATGATGTGCTTTGTGTCGATAACTACTTCACAGGCAGTAAAGCCAATATCAAGCATCTGCTCGATCATCCTCATTTTGAGTTGATGCGCCACGACGTAACTTTCCCACTTTATGTCGAGGTTGACAGAATATTCAACTTGGCCTGTCCGGCGTCGCCGGTGCATTACCAGCACGATCCCGTACAAACCACCAAAACAAGTGTTCATGGCGCGATCAACATGTTGGGGCTAGCCAAGCGGGTCAAGGCACGCATTTTGCAAGCATCGACAAGCGAGGTCTATGGTGATCCGGAGGTTCATCCTCAGCCCGAGTCCTACTGGGGAAAGGTTAATCCGATCGGGGTCCGAAGCTGTTACGACGAGGGCAAGCGCTGCGCCGAGACTTTATTTTTCGATTACTGGCGCCAGCACCAGTTACAAATCAAAGTGGTCCGCATTTTCAACACTTACGGACCAAGAATGCATCCGAACGATGGCAGGGTAGTGAGTAATTTTATCGTTCAGGCGCTCAAGGGCGAAGACATCACCATGTTCGGTGACGGTAGCCAGACCCGAAGCTTTTGTTATGTCGACGACTTAATTGAAGTCATGCTTCGAATGATGGATTCGCCCGCTAACTTTATTGGTCCAGTCAACATAGGTAACCCGGGCGAATTCACTATGCTTGAACTTGCTGAGATGGTCTTGCGCCTGACGGGTTCGCGCAGCAAGATCAGTTTTCAGCCGCTGCCTTCGGATGACCCTAAACAGCGCCGCCCCGATATTTCGCTTGCCAAGCAAGCACTTGATTGGGAGCCCAAAGTCTCACTCGAGGAGGGGCTCGTGAAAACAATCGCCTACTTCAGACATTTGCTTGCAGCGTCCTGAACGCATACAGCGTATTGGCACTTTAGGTTTTCAACATAATTTTCTTAAACGCTGTATAAATATGCCTGCTGGCAAAAAGCATCGCTTTAATCAAAACTGGATGCATCGGCATCTCAACGATCCCTATGTCCGAAAAGCGCAACAAAAAGGCTACAGGTCTCGAGCTGCTTTCAAGCTTGCCGAAATCGATGATCAGGATAAATTGATCAAGCCAGGCATGTGTATTGTTGAGTTGGGCGCAGCCCCTGGTTCATGGACCCAGGTTGTGCGCGAACGTCTAGGCTTTGCGAGCCAAGCCCTGCGAGGCAAGCTCATTACACTCGACATGTTGCCGATGGAGCCCCTCGATGGGGTTTTAAGCCTGGTTGGTGACTTTCGCGAGGAAGAAACCTTGCAAGTCCTACAGAAGGTCTTGCCCGACGGCGGTTGTGATCTTGTGATTTCCGATATGGCGCCCAACTTAAGCGGTGTGGCATCAGCAGATAGCGCTCGTATGGGCGACTTGATTGAGCTCACACTAGCGTTTTCAACCGTCCACCTCAAAACCGGCGGTTGTCTTTTGGTGAAGTGTTTCCAGGGCAGTGGGTTTAGTCAGTGGGTTGAGTCGTATAAGCGTGAGTTTCGGCAGGTTCTCATTAGAAAGCCGAAAGCAAGTCGCGAAGAGTCGGCCGAGACCTATTTGTTGGGTAAAGGATTACTGCCGAGAGCTTGAGCGACGTGAAGGCGCTTTGCGAACCCTTCAGTGGCGAAGGTCATTGAGATTACGTACACTGCAAGATCCAGGAAGGAGTAAATCGATTGAATAATGTCTTCTCCAAAGCCGCCATTTGGCTGGTCATCGCGCTGGTCTTGTTTACGGTTTTCAAGCAATTTGATAATCGGAGCACAAGTTCAGGTAATTCAGTGCCTTACTCGGAGTTTCTCGACGACGTGAGAAATGGCCGAATCAAGAGCGTTGTGATTAGCGACACCACCGGTACGGCTGACATTAGTGCAGTCACTGTCGATGACCGTCGGATCCGTACAACAGGCACTTATCTCGACCGTGGCCTGGTTGGCGATTTAGTGACCTATGGCGTGAAATTCGACGTTAAGCCGCGCGAAGAACAATCATTTTTAATGAGCGTGTTCGTGTCCTGGTTCCCGATGCTTTTGCTCATCGGTGTTTGGGTCTTTTTCATGCGCCAAATGCAGGGCGGTGGTAAGGGCGGCGCCTTTTCCTTCGGGAAATCACGCGCGCGGATGCTCGATGAAAACAACAACCAAATCACCTTTGCCGACGTCGCAGGTTGCGACGAAGCCAAAGAAGAAGTGCAAGAGCTTGTTGATTTCTTGCGCGATCCGTCGAGATTTCAAAAGCTTGGTGGACGAATCCCACGTGGTGTTTTGATGGTTGGTTCACCCGGCACCGGTAAAACATTGCTGGCAAAAGCCATTGCAGGTGAGGCCAAGGTACCTTTTTTCTCGATCTCAGGCTCTGATTTCGTGGAAATGTTTGTCGGCGTGGGCGCAGCCCGTGTTCGTGACATGTTTGAAAACGCCAAAAAACAGGCGCCTTGCATTATCTTCATCGACGAGATTGATGCGGTCGGTCGGCAGCGTGGTGCTGGCTTGGGTGGCGGTAATGACGAGCGCGAACAAACGCTCAACCAAATGCTCGTTGAGATGGATGGCTTTGAGACCAACCAAGGCATTATTGTGATCGCCGCGACCAACCGGCCCGATGTGCTTGATCCCGCCTTGTTGCGTCCTGGCCGCTTCGACCGTCAGGTGGTTGTGCCCCTGCCCGATATCCGTGGACGCGAGCAAATCCTCAATGTCCACATGCGCAAGGTCCCGATTTCGCAAGATGTCAAGGCCGATATTATCGCGCGCGGCACCCCTGGTTTTTCAGGTGCCGATCTCGCTAACTTGGTCAACGAAGCTGCGCTTTTTGCAAAGATGTCAAGGCCGATATTATCGCGCGCGGCACCCCTGGTTTTTCAGGTGCCGATCTCGCCAACCTGGTCAACGAAGCTGCGCTTTTTGCAGCCCGTCGTGCGGCGCGCTTGGTCGAAATGACCGACTTCGAAAAAGCCAAAGACAAAATCATCATGGGTGCTGAGCGACGCTCGATTACGAAGCTGCGCTTTTTGCAGCCCGTCGTGCGGCGCGCTTGGTCGAAATGACCGACTTCGAAAAAGCCAAAGACAAAATCATCATGGGTGCTGAGCGACGCTCGATTGTCATGCCCGAGGAAGAGCGTAAAAACACGGCCTACCATGAGTCAGGCCACGCAATCGTCGCACGCATGCTCCCAAAAACTGATCCTGTGCACAAGGTTACGATCATTCCGCGCGGGCGTGCGCTTGGTGTCACCATGCAGCTGCCCACGGAAGATCGCTATTCGATGGATCGCACCCGTATGCTGCATATGATTTCGATGCTTTTTGGCGGGCGTATCGCCGAAGAGCTGTTCATGAATCAAATGACAACTGGGGCAAGTAATGATTTCGAGCGCGCCACATCGCTTGCCCGCGATATGGTCACCCGTTACGGGATGAGCGATGTACTCGGTCCGATGGTTTATGCTGAAAACGAAGGTGAAATATTTCTGGGTCGATCGATCACTAAGACGACGCATATGTCTGAAGAGACCATGCGCAAGGTCGATACTGAGATCCGCAAAATCATCGATGATCAGTATGGGGTTGCGCGCAAAATCCTCGAAGACAATCGCGATAAGGTCGAAGCCATGACCAAAGCTTTGCTCGAATGGGAAACCATCGACGCAGACCAGATCGACGACATCATGAATGGCTTGCCGCCACGGCCTCCTAAGGAACCAGGCAACAACAAGCCGAGTGCGCCGAGCGGCACTAGTGGTCCGCAAGTTCAGCCCACTCCAAGCGATGTGCCGGAGGCTCCGGCTGCCTGAAGTTGAGTTGATGGGGGTCTTGAATCTGACCCCCGATTCGTTTTCAGACGGCGGGCTTCTCAGCCCCGATCAGGCGCTTGCCAAAGCCTTGAGGCTTGTCGATGAGGGGGCTCAGTGGATCGATTTGGGTGCTGAGTCAACCCGCCCTGGGGCCCAAGCAGTGTCCGAGCGCGACGAACTCGATCGCTTGATGCCCGTCTTGAGGCGCCTTGCGCCTCTTAAGCAAAAGCAGGCTTTCCGCATCTCAGTCGACAGCATGAAGCCCGCCGTCATGGCGGCCGCACTCAACGAGGGCGCTGACATGCTCAACGACGTTAATGGCTTTCGCGCCGAGGGTGCTTGGGCTATCGCTGTCCAAGCGCCTAGGATCTGTCTGATGCATATGCAAGGGCAGCCTGCCAGTATGCAAGAGGCACCCGATTATCCAGAAACAGAGGGGGGCGTCGTTCGGATGGTGCGCGACTTTTTTGAGCGCCAATTGCAATGCGGTGTGAAGCATGGCCTTGACTTGAGCAAGGTGGTTCTTGATCCGGGTATCGGCTTTGGGAAACTTTTTGAACACAACCTGATACTGTTGCGATCTCTACGATTACTATCACGATATGATTTTCATG
>Ga0209358_10003470_pt1 | contig 11637 bp, 26 predicted proteins | sample LauGreFa1BDMLBSN_2_FD_187574 | JGI IMG/M metagenome (GOLD analysis project Ga0209358, IMG submission 187574) | Freshwater lake microbial communities from Lake Michigan, USA - Fa13.BD.MLB.SN (SPAdes) (version 2) | ecosystem: Environmental > Aquatic > Freshwater > Lake | place: Lake Michigan, USA...
ATCCAAGATCATGGACTAAGCGAGCAAAGAAAGATTTCTAATCAATTAGTAGAGATAGCGAACAAAATAGGTGCAAAGGTTATACCTACTGGAGACTGTCATTATGTAGATAAAGCTGACGCTCAAGCTCACGACATAATGCTTTGTGTAGCGACCAACTCTAATATAAATACTCCAGATAGATTTTCTTTTTCTGGAGACGCATTTTACCTTCAGTCCTATGACGACATGAGTAAAACATTTCCCGAAGAATGGCTCACTAACACAATGCACGTTAATGATATGGTTGATATAGATCTATCATTTGGCCAAATACACTTTCCAAATTTTCCCATTCCAACAAACGAACCTTCGGTTGATTATTTTGAAAGATTAGCTTGGGATGGTCTAAAGAAAAAATATGGCGATCCATTACCTCAACACATTTTAGATAGAGCCAACTATGAGATGAGGGTAGTTAAGGAAATGGGGTTTCCTGAATACTTCTTGGTTGTATCTGATCTGGTTAGATGGGCTAAAAACAACGACATCAGAGTTGGATGGGGAAGAGGTTCTGCAGCGGGTAGCGTATTGTCGTATGCCTTTGATATTACAAATTTAGATCCAATTAGATTTGGTCTTATGTTTGAAAGATTTTTAGTTGAAGGCAGAAAGTCAATGCCAGACATTGACCTAGACTTTGATGATAGACATAGAGAAAAAGTTATTGAGTATGCTCGTTCAAAATATGGCAATGATAGAGTTGCTCATATATGCACCTTTAATAGAACAGGTGCAAGGCAGTCTTTAAGAGACGCAGCAAGAGCTCTTGGGTATGACTTTAATGGTGGAGATAAGATAGCTAAGCTTGTTCCTCCACCTGTTCTTGGTGTGTCAAAATCACTATCAGAATGTATGGAAGTTCAAGAATTTGCAACTGAGTATAAAACTAGCGCAGATTCTAAAAAAATTGTTGATACTGCGTTTGGATTAGAGGGTTTGGTCAGACAAACGGGCATACACGCTGCTGGTATCGTTATTTCAAAAGATCCACTAACAGAGTATTTACCAATCATGCAAAAGGGCGTGGATAGCCCTGTTGTCACTCAGTGGGATATGGGGAGAGTTGAGCAATGTGGTCTGTTAAAGATTGACTTCCTTGGTCTTCGAAACCTAGGGGTTATTGATTATTGCATTAAGTTGATTAAACAAAACTATGATCTAGATATAGATGTTGACCTAATACCATTAGATGACAGGTCAACCTTTGAGGAGCTTCAAAAAGGTAATGCTATAGGAGTCTTTCAGCTTGAGTCTTCTGGAATGAGACAGCTTATGGTTCAGCTACAACCACAAAACATAGAAGACATAATGGCGTTGATATCGCTATACAGACCTGGTCCAATGGGTTCTGGAATGGATAGGCTTTACATAGATAGAAAGCACGGTAGATCAAAAATATCTTATGATCATCCAAGTCTAGAAAAAGTCTTAGGCCCGTCTTTAGGTATTATGTTGTATCAGGAAGATGTTTTAGGTGTTGCTAGAGAGTTAGCTGGATTTTCTTCAGCGGAAGCTGATGATCTTAGAAAAGCTATCGGCAAAAAGCAGATGGATAAAATTTCTCTGTTTAGAAAAAAGTTTGTTGAAGGCTGTGTAAAACATTCTTCACTAGCTGAAGATAGGGCAAATAAAATATATTCTGACATTGAGTACTTTGGTGGTTATGGCTTTAACAGGGCTCACGCAGCAAGTTATGCGATGATTTCCTATATTACTGCCTACCTTAAAGTTAATTACACTTCAGAATATATGGCTGCTCTTATGAGTTCTGTATTAGGTAATAAAGAAAAACAAGCATTATACCTTTCAGACTGCAGGAAGCTCGGCATTAACGTCTTGCCACCTTCAATCAATAAATCAGATAAAGACTTTAAAGTTTTAGAAGATAACAATATTATTTTTGGATTATCCGCTATTAATGGAATTGGCGATTCTATAGCAGAATCAATTATTGAGTGTAGAGATGAAAAAAAACCCTACCTTACAATATATGACTTTTTCAGAAGATGTGATTCATCAATTTTAAAGAAATCTACCTTAGAACACTTAGCTATGTCTGGCGCTTTAGATGAGTTGATAAATGATTGTCCAGAAGAAGTCTTACAAAGAAGAGATGAACTTAATCTTTTAGAGAAAGAAAAAGAAGAGCTGGGCATTTATGTTTCAAAACACCCTATGCAAAACTTAATGGAACATATATCGCCTCAAATAGATGCTGAAATAGCAGAAGTAAACGATATTCAAAGTGGTTATAATGTTAAAATAGGGGCAATTATAACTGGCGTTAAAAAGATCATAACAAAAAAGGGCCAGAAAATGTTCAAGCTACTAGCAGAAGATTTAACTGGAGAAATTGAGATACTTGTATTTCCAAGAGAAGCTAAAAACATAGAAGATAGCTTCTTTTCTTTGGGCGATGTATTTATTTTTAATGGATTTTTAAATAGAGAAAACGAAGACGAAAAGTCAATAGTTAAATTGTTTTATAATAGCTCAACAAAAATTGATACAGACAAAGCTATTGGTGTTAAATCCATAGTATTGGAGTCTAATATTTCTCCTTCTTTGGAAACTATTAAAAGACTGTATGATATAATAGAAAATACAAATGGATCTTCTAATGTATATGTAAAATATATAGAAGATAATAAAAAAATAACATTTAAGTTTAATAAAACTACTTCTCCGAAAATAGAAGATCAACTAAAAGAAATTATAAAGATAGGAATATAAATGGCTGTTAAAGGTACTTATAAGAATCCAGTAAATAACTGGTGTTGGGTATTTTGTCCGTCTTGTAATCGCTGTCAAGACAAAGGCAGGTATACAAAATGCAAAGGATGCTCTGGCAGATATGATCCTGAAGGGATTATTGAACCAGATACACAGGATTATTGTGACTGTAAAAATGGCACCTTGAGATGGAGAACTAAGCAGGGTAAATTAATCTTAACAAAATTTAAAACTAACCCTTTTAAGGGTGAAGTTAAATACGAAAAAAAGTCAGAAGACGAAAGAGACTGGGATTCTTACGTCAACGATATGAGAGAGAAGCTAAACGATCCAAATTGGAACCCTATTACTATAGTAGACGAGGATTAAAGTTATGGTTAAGAATAAAGTAGGTAGTGTTACCCTTGGTAACGTTTGTTTAACCGAATATGATGAGGGTACTCTAGGGTACTCTGATGTCTTCTTTGTCCAATCTGGACCAATAGGCTTTTGGTCTACTAGAAGCGAACTAGAGTCTCTACACACAGTGCTAAATTATTATTTAAATATAGATAAATTTACAGAATGCGAGGTGATTGTTGATGGAGAGCAACTTTCGATTCAATAACGAAGATGATTTTATGGAAATAGGAGAAACTGGTTGGGTTCCAGCAGGGCAGGGAACTTTTATTAATAGATATAACGGACATATTCTAGATGAACTTGGTAGAGAATATGACCGTGAAGGTAACTTAATATACGATCCTGAGGATAACAATGACGATATTAATTAAATCTCTTGATGAGGTTTCTGATTTTGAAAGACTAGCTCTTTCTGACTTTAGCTATTCTAGAATAGACACATATAAAAGCTGTCCTTCAAAATATTTTTACACATATATTCAAAAAGAACCCAGAGGATTTGCTCCAGCGGCCGTTCTTCGGAAATATAGTGCACTCTGTACTAGAAGACTGTATAAAGCCAGATGAAAAATTAGACTTTGAAGAAATAAAGAGCCTTTACAACGAAAACAAAAAATCATATGATCCTTCTGGTTTAATATCATCCGAATTAATATCTGCTGGCGAGCAAATTTTAGAAGAGTTCTATGATGAGTATCAGGATACGATCTTTGATGTTTATGATAAAGAATACGGATTTGCGATTGTTTTAGGTTCTTATTTAATAGTTGGATATATAGATAGACTAGATCTGATCGGCGATGATTTAGTAAAGATTATAGACTACAAAACTGGTAAGTGGGAAGTGGCTCTTAAAGATGTTCCAACCAACTTGCAGTTAGGAATATATGCGCTAGCAGCTTCTAAGGCATTCCCTGGTAAGAGAATAATTGCAGAGCTACATTATCTAAGATCTGGCAGAAAAAAGGGACATGAATACTCGGAAGAGGATCTAGAAGAAGTTAAGTCTTTAATTATTGAGTCAATAAATAATATTATTGAGGACAAATCATTTCATCCGACTAAAAATGAGAGAGCTTGTACATACTGTGATTTTGCGCAAAATGGAGTTTGTAGCACTGGAGTTTTTAGAATGAAAAAGAAAGCAAAGGCATAAAAAAACCCCCCTCTAAAAAGAGGGGGGAATTTTTATATATACAATCAGAATTCGAAGTTCTGGTCAATCAATGAATTGATAGCCTCGTCGGTTACTGGAAATGCTGCAGCGTCTGCAACGATATCAAAGTCTGAGTACTCATTGACAAGCTTTACTGCCTCGTCTCGTGAGTACCCAAGTGACGAGATACCGTCAATTACGTTTTCGCTGATTTCCATGTTGATTGTATTGATGAGTGTGTTTAATGTTGTATTCATGGTGTTTATCCTACTTTCTTTTTTTGGAGTTTGCAACTCTTTTTGCAAACTTTTTGCTTGTTTTTTCTTAAAATATAAATTATAATTAGTAGAACGAATATTACGTATAGAGGATACCATGAATAGCATCAATGTTGTCAAGCCAGAAGAATATTTTTTGCAGATTTCTTCTTTAAGAAAACATCCTGATTTTCAGGTTATAAAAGAAAAGGACATTGAAAAAAACATTATCCAAGATAAGGTTTTAAAAAAGGGTCGGCAAGGGTAACGCATATAGAAATACAAACACTGGATACAGAGAAGATCTAGGTATAAATTTGAGATCTAATTGGGAGGCAAACCTTGCCAGAATCTTAAATGCATACAAAATTCCTTTTGAGTTTGAACCAACTGTTTTTCCATTTCCAATTAAAAAAGGAACAAAGGCGTACACTCCAGATTTTTTTATCAATAAAGATCAATCATGGATAGAAGTAAAAGGCTATTTAGATGATAAAAGTAAAATTAAGCTTAAAAGATTTAAAAGATATTATCCAAAGGAATTTTCTAAACTAACTTTTGTTTGTAGCAAGTATTCGGCAGAAGCAAAAAGATTCTGCGAGGAAATAGAAATTCCTCAAGTAATATTTTACGAAGATATTAGAGCTGCGTACGCAGAAAATATGTTTTATTGGGAAGGTAAATAACTGTGGCTAATTACAAGGAGCAGTATTATAATTTAGAAGAACACGAAATGCAAGATCTGATTGCAAAAGCTAAGGCTGGTAATCAAAAAGCGCAAATGGAATTGTTAAAAGTATTCAACAATTTTTTAACAAAGTATACAACTATGATATATCATGGAAAATATAATTTAAGAGACTATGACATTAGAAGATTTACTTCTCTTTTTATAAAAGATTCATTTGTAAGATTTGCTTTGATGAAAAATAAGTTAAACCAAGCTGGATACAAGCACGTAAACGAATGTTTGCGACGGTATCACATATATGGCTAAAAGATATGGTACAGAAGAGGATGTTAGACAAACCGTAGATATGACATTTTTTCAATGTATAACTAGGTATGAAAGAAAAGATTCAGAAAAAGGGCCTATTCCTTTTAGTCGGATTCCTTTATAGTTACTTTTTTTACCTTCTTAAGAAAAATGTTGATACATTTCTAATAGATCAACTAGGAAGAAAGAGTTTTCCCCTTTTAGCTGACGAACCAACTGAAGGAGACGATGAGCAAGGCTCTTCTGTGGGATTTAGAGCGCCAGCAGAAGAAGTTGACATGGATAGAATGATGTCTACAGAAGATGTTAATGAGCTCTGGGTTTTAGGTGAAAATTGTGCAGAACCTTTTAAATCATTAAATGTTCAAGAAAGACAACTGTTAAAGTGGAGATACGTTGATGGACTAAGGTCTAGCGACATTAGCAAAAAAATTACGGAACATCCAAATACTGTTAGAGAACATATATCCAATATACGAGCAAAAGTAAAAGATATTGTGGTAAACTCTAACTTAGAAGATATTATGTACATGATACGTTAAAGAGGTTTTATGAATTTGCAATCAATGCAAAGATTAAATGAGTTGTTGTCGGAGTTTATAGATCCGCAAATCAAAGAAGTAGTAGAAGCTTATGCTACTGGATCAAAAGACAGTGAATATTTTATTTCTATACCAGACATGAATACGGTTGACTTAACTATTGCAGAGCTTGCTTCTTTAGTTGCTAGAAGTTCAAACGTATATGGAAGAGTAACTCGATTTGCCGGTATGGCAAGAGCTTATTATAAATTAGTTGAAGGTAGATATAAAAAAGTCTACAAGGCTAATAGAGTTGGCAAAAATGAAGCAGAGAGAGAAGCAAATGCTCTTGAAGCTGCAGAAAATGAATACACTGCTTTAATAACCGCAGAAGCTATAGTTAATTTAGCTGAGTCAATGGAAGCTGCAGCTAGGGTTTCTTCTGAGTCTTGTAGGAAGTTAATGGACAAAGTTCAGTCTATACAAATAGCTTCTTCTAGGGAGGAAAAAGGCTTCTATTCAGAATCGGATTTCAATACTTATTAAGGATGCACATGTATATAGCTCATTATAAATCGGTCTTAACTGCTGATGAATTTTATTCAAAAAAGAGAGAATCATTAGATTTTCCTACTCAGGTAGAACTTAGTGGACAAAGGTATTTACTTAAAAATACCTACCTTGTTTCTTCTCCTTCTGCAGAAAAAAGCTTAATTAATTCAGCAGAAAAGTACGGAATAAAAGTGAATGTAGAAATCGCATAAGTCATGCATATAGAAGTTTTTTGTGATGGAGCATCTAGGGGTCAGGGAAAGAAAAAGATAGGCGAGGCGTCGTGTGCTGTTGTTGTTTATAAAAACAGAAAAAAGATAGCACAATTTGCTAGAGGGTTGGGACCTAGAAGTAACAACGAAGCAGAATATGAAGCTCTTATAGCTGGGCTCTTGATTTGTTCAATGGCTGATTTTGTAGACCCAATTATATACACTGATTCCGCAGTCGTTGCTAATCAGGTAAATGGTAAGTGGAAATGTAGAAACGAATCTCTTATACCACTTTTAATGACAGTTGAAGATATAAAAGATGAGTTCAACTTTAAGCTAGTTCAAGTTGACAGATCATTTGTTTGGGAGCCAGACGCTTTAGCAAATGAATTTCTAGATACCTTAGAACTAAGAAAAGGTCAGATAACATCTGCAGCAAAAAAGGTGATACAATAGTATTATGATAAGCAAAAGTTTAATTAAAGATGAGACCCAGCCTATAATTATAGGTTTTGCAGGGAGAGCAGGAAGTGGTAAAACATCAGTAGCTGAACATATAGTCCCAAAGGGTTCTATTAATGTAATAAAGCATGATATTAAATGGGATCATTTATTTTTTGCACTACCGCTCTATGAGTTAGCATCAGCAAGAAGGCATATAGCAGGAATAAATGAGGATTCCAGAACTCTATATGCAATCCACGATGTTCTGTATGACCTTTTTGGCGGATCTCCAATAGCAAATGTACCTCACTATGACGCTTTAATTGATATGGTTAGATTTATATATAACATGCCCATAGAAAAAGAGGGAATAAAGCCGAGAACATTCTTGCAGGTAGCGGGAGACGTTTGTCGTGCGTTTGATGTTAATTGTTTTACAAATTGGGCTATTAGGAAAAGTAAATCTATTTACAGATCCCACATAAGGGAATTTGAGTCTAACCTAGATAATGATTTTGATGTAGATCCAAATCCTATGGCAATTATTATTTCTGATGTTCGTTTTTTAAACGAAGCAGAATCTATTTTATCGGAGCCAAATGGAATATTAGTTTGTTTTGACGCTTCGGATGAAGTATTAAATGATAGAATTCTTAAAAGAGATGGAAAACCTATGAGTAAAGAACAGCTATCTCATAAGTCTGAATCTTACATAGAAGATATAAAGAAAATAGCAACATTTGTTATTAATTCTGATAATATGAATATTGAACAACAAACCGACGCTACACTAGAAGCACTAGGGATAATTAATCAAAAAAAGGAACAAAATGCCTAAAATTACACAAACTGCAGAAGAACAGTACAATGGAAGTCCTATAGATGGAGTAATGTCCACAATTGGTGGAGAGCTCAGTATATCTACTAATCCTGTTTTAATTTGTGGGGTAAACAGAAAAGTTAATATTGGAAACTTTGAAAATGTTGATGTATACTCAGCAATTGCCCTACCGTTAAATAACGTTTCTTTAGAAGACCAGGAAAAGCTTACTGAGGCTGTAAAAGAAGCTGCTTCGTACGGTTTTTCTCTTGTCTCTAAGGAAACAGGAGAAAGATATCAAATAATTAAGGACAGTCAGCAAGGGAGATAACATCTTGCATTATTCATATCTTATGTGTTACAATTAGATATGAATTAATTCAAAAAAGAGGTAATTATGATTAAGAAACTAGCTAGCAAATTAGGTAAAATCCTTCTTAAATTTAAGAGGAAAAATAAAGACGCTTCTTCAGCAGCTATAAACGCTGCGATTGATGCAATTATCAAGGATGTGGAAGAAGTCGCAGTTATTGTTGACGATTCTATTGAAAAAGTAATTGAGACAGCAAAAGAAGAAGTAAAAGTAGTGGAAGACGCTGTTGAAGAGCGAGTTCCAGAACAGGTTAAAAATGTAGCAAAAAAGGCTCCCGCTAAGAAGGCTGCAGCAAAAAAGGCTGCAGAGTCAAAGCCTAAGGGTAGACCTAAAAAAAATAGCTAATTTTTACACAATTTAAAGGTATTTGCCCCATTATGGGGCTTTTACTTTTTTGTATAGACAGTTACTATAGTTTTTATACTTGTATCAAGGCCTTAAAGTTATGCAGAAAAAAATACCGTCTAAACAGATCAAAAATATCATGTCCAAAAAAGAGTGGACATATGTTCCAGGTCCAAGAATGGGAACTAATAATTTTATGTATGGAATAGAAATTTCTTCGTTTCCATCATCTAAAAAGCTTAAAGTTATTACTCAAGGTGGAAAGAAGAAATAATGGCAAAAGATTCTAGATTAACTAGGGTTCGGAGTTTCTGGTTTTAATAAACCGAAAAGAACTCCAAGTCATCCCACAAAGTCCCATGTTGTTGTAGCAAAACAGGGTTCTCAAGTAAAGACAATTAGATTTGGCCAACAGGGTGTTAAAACAAACCAGACAGTTGGTCAAAGGCAGGCTTTTAAATCTCGCCACGCAAAAAATATTGCTAAAGGTAAGCTTTCAGCTGCATATTGGGCCGATAGAGTTAAATGGAGCCCTAGTAAGACAAAGTCTTCTTCTAAAAAATGGGTAAAAGGATCTTAAATGGAAGCCGTTACAGTTGCAATTATTGCTGCAGTAGGTACTATATTAGCAGCGCTCGTTCAAAAAGGTCGTAAAGAAAATAAAGAAGATCATGGAATGGTCGTTAACATTCTTAGTGATGTTAAGGATGATATAATTAAACTTCATCATAAGATTGATCACGTTGATCTTCAGGTGGATAAGGTCGAAGATAAGATTGATGATCACCTTCAATCTCATCGGAGAAACAAAAAATACTAGTATGAAAAAAAAGAGGAGTCACAATGGCTAAGAAAATGTCAAAGGGTGGAAAAGGCCTTTCCGCTCCAGACCCAACAGCTTCAGCTGGTCAGGCAAAGCAGGGGGTCCGTCCAATCAAGAATACCAAGGGTAAAACAATTGAGAAGAAGGGTGCAAGCGCACCAAAGCCTTCAGCTTCTGCTGGTCAGATGAAGATGGCAAAGCGTCCAATTAAGAACACCAAGGGTAAAGTTATTGGCTGATAGTGCCTTAATAAGCACTTGAGATCTGTGCGGGAGTGGTACTATATATGTATCGCTCCCGCATTTTTCGTTTAAGGAGAAAATAAATGGCTACAAAGAAAAGTTCCAATAAAAACTGGATTCAAGGCGCAATTAAGAGACCTGGCGCCTTTACGGCAAAAGCCAAAAAAGCTGGCAAGTCAGTTGCTGGGATGGCTGCAGCTGTTACTAAGAATCCAAGTAAGTACAGTAAGTTAACCGTAAAGCAGGCAAATCTTGCAAAAACTTTAAGAAAGATTAATAAGAAGGGTAAATAAAATGGCTGCAAAAAAAGCAAAATTTTCAGTTCTTAACAACGCTAACAAAAAGCTAGACAGAACAATGGATGGTACAAAGAGCGTACCCAAAGAAAAGAAGAGTAGATCAGAGTCTGCTACTTCAAAAACATTTAGTTCTAAGATTAAATCTTCTAAGAGAAAGTAAAAAAGAAAATGGCAGCTAAAAAATCATCAAGCAAAAAAATGACAGCAAAAGACATGAAGCCAGCATCAAAGGCTACTGGAATGACATCTTCTCAAAAGAAGCTTCCCCCATTTATTCAAAAAGCTATTATGGCAAAGAAAGCAGCAAAGAAAAAGTAATGGCAAAGGTAAATAAGCCAACAAAACCATCACTTTGGTCTTCTGCTAAGTCACAGGCTAAGTCAAAATTTGACGTCTACCCATCAGCTTATGCTAATGCTTGGGCTGTTAAAAAATATAAATCAATGGGCGGATCATGGAAAACTGTTTCTGCTAAGAAGTCTTCAAAAAAGAAATAGGAATTACTATGGCTGGTCCAAAGGGCGTTGGTTTAACTAAGTGGTTTGATCAAAAATGGGTTAATATAGGCGCTCCCAAGAAAAAGGGAAAATGGCAGGATTGTGGCACTTCGGGAGCCAATGGCACAGGATATGCTAAGTGTGTACCAGTAGCAAAAGCAAATTCAATGTCAAAGCCTGAGAGAAAAAGTGCAGTCACTAGAAAGAGAAGATCTGGCACTCCTGAAAAAGGAGTTAAGGGTCAAGTTCCAAAAAATGTCTCTACTTTTTCAAAGTCAAAAGGAAAGAAAAAATAATGGATGAAGACACTTCGTTTAGTGGCTTCATGCAGATGATTAATCAAGTGTACGTAACTCAAGAGTCTACAATGCTTGACACACAGGGCGGATTAGTTAGCGCCCATTCCATCAAACTAAATACCACAGATGGTAGTGAATACATGTTTAGTATCTCAAACCATGATTTATTACGTTTTGCGTTTTTAATCTTTAAGGTGATAAATAGTGAATAATTTTATTTTTTTTCTTTTAATATCTATGATGTATGCTTCCTTTATCATAGGTAAAAGAAAATAGTGTGCTATAATATCTTGTATGAGTGAACAATCTTGGACATGGTTATTATTTGCAATGGAGCTAGTTGGGGTAGCTGGAAGTTATCTCGTTGGCAATAAAAAATGGTACGGACATCTAATTGTTGCCCTACATTCTTTTCCATGGGTGATATACTCTATAGCGTTTAACAAGCCAGGATTTTTGGCTATGTGGGCTCTATGGCAATGGGTGCACTGGAGAAATATGTGGAAGTGGCGAAATGATGAGTCAAAGTAATATTAAAGTATCAGTTGTTTTAACTAGCTACAATAATCCAAAGTATTTGCGAAGAGCTATTGATTCAGTTTTAAATCAAACATATAACAACT
>Ga0209358_10003472_pt1 | contig 11635 bp, 10 predicted proteins | sample LauGreFa1BDMLBSN_2_FD_187574 | JGI IMG/M metagenome (GOLD analysis project Ga0209358, IMG submission 187574) | Freshwater lake microbial communities from Lake Michigan, USA - Fa13.BD.MLB.SN (SPAdes) (version 2) | ecosystem: Environmental > Aquatic > Freshwater > Lake | place: Lake Michigan, USA...
TATTTAACCAAAATTGGTAGAATTTATAAACCGAAGTTTTATCGGCAGTAAGCCAAACATTTCCACCTTCCGATTTTCCAAATTTAGATCCGTCCGCTTTTGTAATTAAAGGGCAAGTCATAGCAAATGCCTTGGCTCCTTCGGCGTTCATTCTTCGCACTAATTCCGTTCCCGTAGTGATATTTCCCCATTGGTCTGAACCTCCCATTTGAAGCAAACAGTGGTATTCTTTATGCAAATGATAAAAATCGTAACCTTGAATTAATTGGTAAGTAAACTCTGTAAATGACATTCCTTCTCCTTCGCCTGAAAGTCGTTTTTTAACCGAATCTTTCGCCATCATGTAGTTCACAGTGATTCGTTTTCCAACATCACGAGCAAAATTGATAAAGGACAACCCTTTCATCCAATCGTAATTATTCACTAAAATTGGCGCATTGGAAGCCGAAGAATTAAAGTCTAAAAATCGAGATAATACCTTCTTAATTCCCTCCACATTATGATTTAAAGTAGCTTCATCTAACAAGTTTCTTTCGTCCGATTTTCCCGAAGGATCACCAATCATTCCAGTGGCGCCTCCCACAAGTGCAATAGGTTTATGACCAAAATTTTCCAAGTGAACCAACAATATTATAGGCACAAGGCTACCAATATGCAAAGAATCCGAAGTTGGATCAAATCCAATATAGGTGGTTGTCATTTCTTTCAACAATTGTTCTTCAGTTCCTGGCATAATATCGTGAACTAGTCCACGCCATTGCAATTCTTCTATAATATTCTTCATTTTCAATCAATTTGTGCAAAGATAAAATTTAATGTTGATTTGTTGATTTGTTTATTCGGTAATTCGAAAAAAAATATGTTTCCTACTTCCTATTTTGTACTTTCGTACTATGATATTAATAACTGGCGCAACGGGTTTAGTAGGTTCTCATTTGGCATTACAATTGCTTGAAAATGGAGAAAAAATTCGAGCTATTTATAGAAATCAATCTTCTATTTTGGCCACTAAATCGCTATTTGAAGGGTATAAAAAAAGTCATTTATTTGATAAAATCGAATGGATTAAAGCCGATATTACCGATATTCCTTCCTTAGAAATCGCTTTTGCAAATGTCGATTCGGTATTTCATTGCGCCGCATTAATTTCCTTTGACCCTAATGACGAAGATTTACTAAGGAAAACCAACATTGTAGGAACTGCAAATATTGTAAATCTATCTCTTTCCTATGGCGTAAAAAAAGTAGGTTATGTGAGTTCAATTGCCGCTTTGGGAGATAGAAAAGAATACGAAACGATTATTACCGAGGAATCCGATTGGAATCCGGAAAAACACCACAGCGATTACGCGATTTCAAAATACGGTGCCGAAATGGAAATTTGGCGAGGCCAACAAGAAGGACTTCAAGTGGTGGTTATCAATCCTGGGATTATTTTAGGCCCTGGATTTTGGAAACAAGGTAGTGGGAAACTTTTTTCGGCAGTAGCCAATGGTTTAAAATTCTACACCAAAGGGACTTCTGGGTTTGTATCGGTTATCGACGTGGTAAATTTATTGATTTTGGCGATGTCAAAAATTGATAAAAAAGAAAACGGACAACGCTATATTGCTATTGAAAACAATTATTCTTACGAAACTATATTTAATGAAATTGCCCTGGCTTTAAATGTTGAAAAACCAAAATTCTACGCTGCTTTTTGGCAAACGGAATTGGCTTGGAGATGGAATTGGCTGACTTCAATTCTTTTGAATAAAAAAAGATTGATTTCGAAAGAAACAATGCGCTCCTGTCACCAATTGGATTGCTATTCCAATGAAAAAGCAAGAATTAAATTTAATTACCAATTTAAAAATGTGCCTTCGTATATTTCAGAAATGGCAAGCTATTATTCTAAATAGAAATTATTGAACTGGTGCAGGAACCGGTGAAGTATTTTGTTTTTTTGACGCTTCCATTTGATCTTCGATTCTTTTATTTACCGCATCAAAAATTTCCTTGTATTTTTTTACATCTGAAGCGTAATACTTATCACTATTGGCAAATTGAAGGCTATCGATATGGTGTTTTTTATAAATATAAGTGTTGGGATTGATTTTATTGTTCTCTAAAACTAAGGTCGTTTGAGATTTCATGGCTTCCAAAACAGTGATGTCAAAAAAAATATCGACCATTTTATCTTGATCAATTAAATTGTCAGGTTTTTCAATTGGAGTATTCTGGCAACTTACAAATAGTGCAAAACAGAAGAATAAAACACTTAACTTTTTCATATTTGAAATAAATAAAATATTAACGATCAAATAATAATCTTTTTCCACGACGAATATCTTTCACTTTAAAATTGTGATATACTAATTCGCCATTCACAAAAGTATGGGTAACTCTCGATCTAAAGGTAAAATCTTCAAATGGTGACCAACCACATTTTGCAAAAATATTGTCTTTATTAACAGTCCATGGCAAGCCCGAATTTACAATGGCTAAATCGGCATAATAACCTACTTTCACAAATCCTCTTTTTTCAATTTTAAAAAGAATCGCAGGATTATGAGCCATTTTTTGTACGATTTTCTCCACAGAAATTTTCCCTTGAAGATACGCCTCAAACATTGCAACGACTGCGTGTTGCACCAATGGACCACCAGAAGGCGCTTTTAAATACGATTGTTGCTTTTCTTCTAAGTTATGCGGCGCATGGTCGGTAGCAATCACGTCAATTCTATCGTCTAACAAAGCGTCCCAAAGTGCATTTCGGTCGCTTTCCGTTTTCACCGCAGGGTTCCATTTAATAAAATTTCCTTTGGTATCGTAATCCGCATTGGTAAACCAAAGATGATGAATACAAACTTCAGCAGTAATTTTCTTTTGTTCCAACGGAATTTTATTGGTAAACAAATCCATTTCTTTCGCAGTGGAAAGATGGAAAATATGCAATCTCGCTCCCGTTTTCTTCGCCAAAGCAATCGCCTTGGAAGAAGATAAATAACACGCTTCTTCACTTCGGATTAAATGGTGCGCTTGAACAGGTATGTCCTCGCCATATTGGGCTTTGAACTTTTCTAAATTGTTTTTAATGGTCGTTTCATCTTCACAATGAACGGCGATAAGTAACGGCGTACTTGAGAATATGCGCTCCAAAACTTCTTCATTGTCCACCAACATATTCCCGGTTGAAGAGCCTAAAAATATTTTTATTCCAGCAACATTTTTAGGATTTGTTTTTAAAACTTCCGCTAAATTATCGTTGCTAGCACCCATCATAAAAGAATAATTTGCAAAGGAATTGTTCTCCGCAATTTGGTATTTTTCTTCTAATATTTCTTGGGTTAACGCATTCGGAATGGTATTAGGTTGCTCGATAAAAGAGGTAATTCCTCCGGCAACAGCTGCCCGAGATTCCGATTCGATATCGCCTTTGTGAGTCAATCCTGGTTCTCTAAAATGAACCTGATCGTCAATAGCTCCTGGAATTAAGAAATTTCCCTCTGCATCAATTATTTTACAATCGGAAGATTTTGCACTTATAAAATCAGCAATTTCGACTATAAATTCATTTTCTATTAATACATCACCTTCAAAAATTGATCCTTCATTTACAATTTTTGCGTTTTTGATTAAAATCCTTTTCATCGTTTATTGCTTATAATCTATTAAATAATTGGCGAATTCTCAGGGAAATAACTCCAAAAATAGCTTCTTTAATTATTGAATTACTCATTTTTGATTGTCCCTTAGTTCGGTCGGTAAATATAATTGGAACTTCAACTATTTTAAAATTTTTACAATACGACCGGTATTTCATTTCTATTTGAAAGGCATACCCAATAAATTTGATTTTATCTAAATTTATGTTTTCTAATACGCTTCTTCTGTAACACATAAAACCTGCAGTGGCATCATGAATTTTCATGCCAGTAATTTTCTTAACATAATAGGAGGCAAAAAAGGACAATAAAACTCGGCTTAACGGCCAGTTTACCACATTGACTCCCGTTACATATCTGGATCCAATAGCGACTTCAGCACCCTCCTCACAGGCTTTGTATAACTTTTCTAAATCAGTTGGATTGTGAGAAAAATCGGCATCCATTTCAAAAATATAATCGTACTTTTTGTACAAAGCCCATTTGAATCCAAAAACATAAGCAGTTCCTAGCCCTGCTTTTTTTTCTCTTTTTTCTAAAAATAATTGGTCTTTAAATTCCAATTGGAGGTCTACCACTTTATCAGCCGTTTTATCTGGAGAATTGTCATCAACTATAAGAATATGAAAAGATTTATTCAACGAAAACACCGCTCTTATGATGGTTTCTATGTTTTCAATCTCGTTATAGGTAGGAATTATAACAATACTATTACTCATAATTTTCGGTCAATTTCAATGCAAAAATAAACTTTTTATGTTTTATGAATCATAATAATACTATAATAAATGAATCGGTTAAAAAATTTAGTAATTTTGCACCCATATGATGGAACAGATACTACATCCCCGAATAGTTGAAAATAAAGATTGGGCAACCGCTTTGTTTCTATTTTCATTAGTATTAATTGCTTTGTCAAAATCACTTTTTGAAAACAGGTTTAATGAGTTTATTAAACTAATTGTATCGGATAAATACATAAAAGTTTATAAAGATTCTGGGCTTATGATGAGTTGGTTTACCATCTTTTTATTTATTGTTCAAATCGTTTCGTTTTCCTTTTTTATCCATTTACTATTAACAAGTTTTGGGTACATAATTAAAACCGATTGGATTTCATTTATTCAAGTATTTACTTTCTTAACTGTTTTTATTTTATCGAAGTATCTAATTGAAAAAATTATAGGCACTGCATTTGATATTGAGGAATTTGTGGAGCAATTTAATCTTCAAAAAGTGAGTTACAGAACTTTTATTGGGCTTTTTCTTCTACCATTTAATTGTTTTTTGTTTTATAACGACTCCATATCACATAATTTAATGTTGTTTTTTTTATTTATAATACTAATAATCAACATTTTAACTTACTTATTGTCTATAAAAAATTATCAAAATCTACTCATTGGTAACTTATTTTATTTTATTTTGTATCTTTGCGCACTTGAAATAGCTCCCTACTATTTTATGTATTATTGGTTTACAAAAAATTAGCATATTAGAAAATGTCAAGTATGAAAGTGAAAACAATTTTGGTGTCACAACCAGAACCTAAAGTGGATAATTCCCCTTACTTTGAGTTGCAACAAAAACACAAAGTTAAAATTGATTTCAGGCCTTTTATTCATGTAGAAGGGGTTAATGCAAAAGAAATTAGACTTCAAAAAATTGACTTAAATAATTTTACCGCAATCATTTTAACAAGCAAAAATTCTGTTGATCACTTCTTTAGAGTTGCCGATGAAATGCGTTATAAAATTCCAGAGGGGTTAAAATACTTCTGTCAATCAGAAGCAGTGGCTTTCTATTTACAAAAATATGTAGTTTATCGAAAACGTAAAATTTATGTAGGCCAAAAAGACTTTGTTGATTTAACTACTTTATTGAAAAAATATAAAGAAGAAAAATTCTTATTACCCGCTTCTGATCAATTGAATGTTGAAGCAAAAATTATTTTGGATAATTTAAAAGTGGATTGGACTCAAGCGATATTTTATAAAACTGTAATGAGTGATTTAACGGATTTATCAGATGTATATTTTGATATTTTAGCGTTTTTTAGTCCAACAGGTATTAAATCATTATTCAAGAATTTTCCAGACTTTAAACAAAATAATACCCGAATAGCTGTTTTTGGAAGTACTACACAAAAAGAAGCTTTAGAGCATGGACTTCGAGTAGATATTATGGCTCCAACTCCGGAAGCACCTTCAATGACTATGGCAATTGATAAATATATTGCTAAAGCAAATAAAGAAAAATAATTTTTTTCAAACATAAAAAAAAGCTTTCAGTTTCCTGAAAGCTTTTTTTATAAATAATTATGATCTACAATTGAGGACCGGCATTTATTAAGTTTTTACCTTCTTCGTTATCAGTATATTGAACAAAATTGGCAACGAATAATTGCGCTAAATCAGTTGCCTTAGAATCCCATTCTAAAGGATTTGAATAAGTAGCTCGAGGATCTAATATTTCCGAGTGCACCCCTTCTAAAGCAACTGGCACCTCCAAATTGAATATTGGAGTTACCTTAGTTTCGGCTTTTTCAATAGACCCGTCAAGGATTCTATCAATAATTGCACGTGTATTTTGAATTGAAATTCTTTTTCCCGTTCCGTTCCAACCGGTATTTACCATATAGGCAGTGGCTTGGTGTTGCTCCATTTTCTTTACCAATTCTTCCCCATATTTTGTAGGGTGCAAACATAAAAAGGCTTTACCAAAACATGCTGAAAAGGTAGGTTCTGGTTTTGTAACACCTCTTTCCGTTCCAGCTAATTTGGCCGTGAAACCGGAAAGAAAATAGTATTTTGTTTGCTCTGGTGTTAATTTTGAAACTGGCGGCATTACTCCAAAAGCATCTGCAGTAAGGAAAATAACTTTAGAAGCATGTCCTGCTTTTGAAATAGGTTTAACAATATTGTGAATATGATCTATTGGATACGAAACTCTGGTATTTTGTGTTACTGAACCATCTTTGAAATCAATTTTGCCATTGGCATCAAGGGTTACATTTTCAAGTAAGGCATTTTTTGTAATTGCACCATAAATATCGGGTTCGTTTTCTTTACTTAAATCGATTGTTTTGGCATAACAACCGCCTTCATAATTAAAAACCCCTTCCTCATCCCAGCCGTGTTCGTCATCTCCAATTAACTCTCTTTTTGGATCGGTAGATAAGGTGGTTTTTCCGGTTCCTGACAACCCGAAGAAAATAGCTACATCCCCTTTTTTCCCTTTGTTTGCAGAACAATGCATGGAAGCAATTCCTTTCAAAGGCAAATAGTAATTCATCATTGAAAACAAGCCTTTTTTCATTTCCCCTCCGTACCACGTCCCTCCAATTAATTGAATTTTCTCGGTTAGGTTAAAGGCAATATAAACTTCGGAATTTAAATTATGACTCTTGTACTCTTTGAAACTAGTTTTAGAAGCATTCATAACCACAAAATCCGGCTCTCCAAAACTTTTTAATTCCTCCTCTGTTGGTCGGATGAACATATTTTTTACAAAGTGAGCCTGCCAAGCCACTTCCATAATAAATCGAACTTTTAATCTTGTGTTTTCATTAGCACCACAAAAAGCATCAACAACAAATAATTTTTTATCAGAAAGTTGTTTGATAGTAGTCGCTTTCAAAGCATTCCAAGTATCTTGGGTAATGGCTTTATTATCATTTATCGCTTTATCGGAGGCCCACCAAATGGTGTCTTTGGTAATTGCATCATTTACGATATACTTGTCTTTAGGAGAACGACCCGTAAATACTCCAGTCATAACATTTACAGCGCCTAACTCGGATAATTGCCCTTTTTCAAACCCTTGTAAATTGGAATTTAATTCTTCTTTATATAATAATTCAAATGAGGGATTGTAGAAAATATTCTGGGTGTTTTTAATACCATATTTTTCTAACGAAATCGATATAGTAGATTGGCTGTAGTTATTCATAAAATCGCTTAATTATAAATATTTATTTTACAAAAGTAAATATTTAAAACAACCTATTTTACATTTTTGATAAAAATTAATCCTTTTTTCTGTAGAAATTAACAAATAACCAAAACCAAGCGGTTAAAAATAATAATCCTCCAATTGGTGTTACAAATCCAAAAGGTTTAAAGTTGAAAGGTAATAAGCTATTTAAGGCTAAAAAATATAAGGACCCAGAAAAAAGTAGAATACCTGATAAAGTGGCAAAATAAATGAATTTTTTGGCGGCAACTGAAATTGAATTTGTAGAACCAACAAACAACAAAAAAAGTGCATGGTACATTTGATATCTTACCCCTGTTTCAAAAGTATTGAGTTCTAAAATTCCAACCATTTTCTTTAACGTGTGAGCCCCAAAAGCTCCAAATGCAATTGCAATAAATCCAATAATAGCCGCTGCACTAATAATTTTTTTGTCCATGATCTTTAAAAATTTATAACAAAAATAAGCTTATATAATTTAATATTAAAACACTAGTCCCTTTTAACTATCAATTATAAACTTCAATTTTAAAATTTAATTTAGTTATAAATATAACAAATTCATACATTTGTGTTATAAATTTAAATATGAGAAATATCTTAATCATTGGAGCGGGACGATCTGCTTCTTCATTAATTCAGTATTTACTTGATAAATCGGTTGAGGAAAACCTACATTTAACCATTGGAGATCTCTCATTGGATTTAGCCAAAAGAAAAACCAACTCGCATCCTAACGCTACAGCAATTGCTCTAGATATATTTGATGAAAATCAAAGAAAATCAGAAATTCAAAAGTCCGATATTGTCATTTCAATGTTGCCAGCCCACTTACATATTGAAGTAGCTAAAGATTGTATCTCCTTCAAAAAAAACCTCGTTACCGCTTCCTATATCAACGATGGGATGCAAAATTTAGATGCTGCAGCCAAAGAAAATAATTTGATTTTCATGAACGAAATAGGGCTTGATCCAGGAATTGATCACATGAGTGCTATGAAAATTATTGACGAAATTCGGGACAAGGGCGGAAAAATGATCTTGTTTGAATCGTTTTGTGGTGGTTTAGTAGCACCGGAATCAGATACAAATTTATGGAATTACAAATTCACTTGGGCGCCAAGAAATGTGGTACTTGCCGGCCAGGGTGGAGCAGCAAAATTTATCCAAGAAGGCACCTATAAATACATCCCCTATCAAAAAGTTTTTAGCAGAACAGAGTTTATGGAAGTGGAAGGTTACGGCAGATTTGAGGCCTACGCCAATAGAGATTCACTGAAATATAGAAGTGTTTACGGATTAGATGATATTTTGACTTTGTATCGTGGAACCTTAAGAAGAGTCGGTTTTTCGAAAGCATGGAACATGTTTGTTCAACTTGGAATGACGGATGATTCCTATATTATGGACGATTCCGAAACCATGAATTACCGCCAATTTACGAATTCCTTCCTGCCTTATCACCCAACAGATTCTGTAGAAATCAAATTGAGATTGAACTTAAAAATCGATCAAGATGATGTGATGTGGGACAAATTAGTGGAATTAGATCTTTTTAATCCCAACAAAATAGTGGGATTGAAAAATGCTACACCAGCCCAAATTTTAGAAAAAATACTCTGCGATAGTTGGACGCTACAGCATGATGATAAAGACATGATTGTGATGTATCACAAATTTGGATTTGAAATTAATGGAGTAAAAAAGCAAATCGATTCCAAAATGGTATGCGTTGGCGAAGACCAAACTTATACCGCAATGGCAAAAACCGTGGGATTGCCCGTAGCAATTGCCACTTTACAAATCCTAAACGGTAAAATAACCACTCCGGGCGTGCAGCTCCCGATTACAAAAGAAGTTTATTTACCCATTTTAGCTGAGTTAGAAACCCTAGGAGTTGTCTTTAAGGAAATTGAAATGCCATATGAAGGCTACAATCCTACCTAGAAACAAGAAGAATCAACAAAGAAATTCTTCAGAATTAAATTCTTGAAAATTAGTGGAATTAATAGCTAAAAAAATGGGGAACAGAAATAATTCTGTTCCCCATTTTAATATTTTAAAAGTAAATTATCTTCTGTTCATGTAAATCATGATATAATACAATAAAGTAGCAATGGAACCAATTGCAGCAACTACATAGGTTCTTGCAGCCCATTTTAATGCATCTTTTGCGCCAGCTTGCTCTTCATTAGTCAACATGTTTTTGTTTTCTAACCAAGCTAAAGCTCTATTGCTCGCATCATATTCTACTGGTAAAGTAATTATGGAAAACAATGTAGTTGCAGCAAAAAGTACAATTCCAATTAATAATAAATTAGGGAACGTTTTCATCATGAAAATCCCTCCAATTAAAATCCATTGCACATAATTTGAAGCAATGTTAACCACAGGAACCAATTGGGAACGAAATTCCAACCAACTGTATGCGGTAGCGTGTTGGACTGCGTGACCACATTCGTGAGCAGCAACGGCAGCGGCAGCGGCATTTCTCTGATTGTAAACTGCCTCACTTAAATTCACTGTCTTGTCTGCTGGATTGTAGTGATCTGTTAAACGACCTGGTGTAGAAATTACCGTAACATCTGTAATTCCATGATCGGCGAGCATTTTCTCAGCGATTTCGGCACCGCTCATTCCATTATTCAATTGTAATTTTGAATATTTCTCAAACTTATTTTTCAATTGGCGACTTACCAACCAACTGAACAACATAATTAAACCTGCTAATAATAAATACATAATATTATATTTTAAAAAATAAAGTTACAAAATTCACAGCAAATTACAAGCCAAATTTTTTGGGTGTAATTTTGTCATTATCCAACTAGGTTGATTACTTTCCCGGGAACAATAATCACTTTGTTAGGGGTTCTCCCCTCTAATTGTTTAATCGTGCGCTCGTCTTTCATGATAATTTCTTGAATCTCTGCCACGGATAAATCCAAAGATAATTCTATAGTAAAACGCATTTTTCCATTGAAAGACACTGGATATTCTTTACTACTTTCTACCAAGTATTTCTCGTTTACTATAGGAAAATCGACCGTTGAAATAGATTCTGAATGACCTAATTGCGCCCACAATTCCTCAGCAATATGTGGCGCATAAGGCGAAATTAAAACTGCCAACGGTTCTAAAATAACACGCTCATGACAATTTTGGGCACTCAATTCATTTACACAAATCATAAACTGAGAAACCGATGTATTAAAAGAAAAATTCTCGATGTCTTCATTTACTTTTTTGATGGTTTTGTGCAAACTTTTTAAACTCTCTTTCGAAGGCTCACTATTGGTTACAATCCAACCCTTATTTTCATCATTATACAAACGCCACAATTTTTTTAAGAAGCCAAAAACTCCAGAAATTCCAGCGGTATTCCATGGTTTTGCTTGTTCCAAAGGACCTAAGAACATTTCGTACAATCGCAAGGTATCTGCACCATATTCTGTACAAATATGATCCGGTGTAACTACGTTGTATTTCGATTTTGACATTTTTTCAACTTCGCGACCCACGATGTATTTACCGTTTTCTTCATTAATGAAAATAGCGTCTCTGTATTCTTCCCGTGAGTTTTTAAATGCCTCAATATCTAATTCATCGGAGGTATTTACTAATGAAACATCCACGTGAAGCGGTTGAGTATTTTTATCCTTTATTTTACTTTTTGAATAAAAGGTATTGGTACCGTTTTCTCTATAAACAAAGGCGCTCATTCCCAAAATCATTCCCTGATTAATGAGTTTTTTAAAAGGCTCTTCAGTAGGTGCAAAACCTTTGTCTTTTAAAAATTTATTCCAAAAACGAGAATACAATAAATGGCCAGTGGCATGTTCGCTTCCGCCAATGTATAAATCGACATTTTGCCAATAATCCAAAGCTGCTTTACTCGCAAATTCCTCTGAATTGCTTGCATCCATGTATCGCATCCAATACCACGAACTTCCCGCCCATCCTGGCATCGTATTCAATTCAAGAGGAAAAATCGTTTTATTATCAATCCATTT
>Ga0209358_10003476_pt1 | contig 11630 bp, 6 predicted proteins | sample LauGreFa1BDMLBSN_2_FD_187574 | JGI IMG/M metagenome (GOLD analysis project Ga0209358, IMG submission 187574) | Freshwater lake microbial communities from Lake Michigan, USA - Fa13.BD.MLB.SN (SPAdes) (version 2) | ecosystem: Environmental > Aquatic > Freshwater > Lake | place: Lake Michigan, USA...
GTTTGCGAGCAATGATTGTATTTGTGGATTGGTATGGGCACATCATTTGAGTTTTGTGGATTTTGTAAGTAGACCTAAAATTCGGACTGGATAAAATTCGGCAAAAAACCCGAAATTTCCCCAGTCAAATGAAAAAAAGCAGATACACCGAGGGCCAAATAGTAAAAGCCCTCAAAGAAGAAGAAAGCGGCCGATCTGTTAACGACATCAGTCGTGAACTCGGCATCAACAAACAGACCTTCTACAATTGGAAGAAGAAGTATGCAGGCATGAGTGGTGAACATTTACGTCAGCTCAAACAACTTCAAGAAGAGAACGTGCGGCTCAAACAAATGTATGCCGATGTGTCTTTGGACAACAAAATGCTCAAAGATGTTCTTTCAAAAAAGTGGTAGGCACTGGTGATCGCCGCACAGTCGTGACTTATTTGGTACAGAACCACCAAGTGAGTATTACCAGGGCCTGCAGAACTTCTGGGTTCTCTAAATCGCAATATTATTATCAATCAAAGAAGGATGATTCGGAGGTGGTAGACAAATTGAATGCACTGGTTGAAAACAAACCCAACCGTGGTTTTCCATACTTCTTTCATCGCATTAGGAATGAAGGAATTGTATGGAACCATAAGAAAGTAAAACGGGTGTATAAGCTGATGAATTTGAACAAACGACGCAAGCACAAACGTAGACTCCCAGCGCGATTTAGAGAGCCGCTAACTCAGCCAAATAGTATTAACAGTACCTGGAGCATCGATTTCATGCACGATACATTGATGAATGGAAGGAAGGTTAGAATCCTGAATATCATCGATGATTTCAATCGTGAAGCACTCACCATAAATGCTGATTATTCGCAATCAGGAAGAACCGTAGTATCGGCTCTTGAGGACCTCAAATACTGGCGCGGCCGACCCATCGAAATACGTTGTGATAACGGGCCTGAATTCCTATCCAACCACTTCGTTGATTATTGTCAAACACAAGGTATTCACATCAAATATATCCAACCCGGCAAACCCACTCAGAACGCCTACATCGAGCGCTTTAATCGAAGTTATCGTGAAGATGTATTGGATGCTTACATGTTTGAATCACTGCGTCATCTCAGGGAACTGTCTTCAGAATGGCAAGATGAATACAATGAATTTCAACCTCATCAATCTTTAAATAATCTCAGCCCTAACAAATATTTAGAAATTAATACTTAAACTTGAAAAGTCTAATCTAACCCAGTTCGAAAAAGGGGGTACTTACATTTTGCCAAAAAACAAAAAAAAACTTTATTTGTATAATAGATATTTTATAAAAATGCAAATGATCGGTTCCGCGAGTATGGTTAAGCTAAATAAAACATTCAGAAACATTTTAATTTTGATATGTCCTTTCATTATCATGTCACTAATTAATGAAATTGAAAGACCTAAAATTGAATACAAATCCTACAACCAAAATAGTAGTGTCATTACAATTAATCCCAAGGATTTTAACACAAAAAAATGTACTTGGGCTTGCCACAATCAAACAAAGCACTGCAAAATAAACCATGTGAAGATTCTAAAACCATATTATGCTTATACAGACTCATCGTACATGTGGGTAATTAATAAACTAGAATCGACTGGCGATTATGGTTTGGCCAATATTGTTTTTTTAGTCCTATTAGTTCCTTTTATAATAATATATTTCCTTATTAAATCATTGGATTTACAATTAGAAATAAATAAAATTACAAAATCGTAAAATGAATATTGTCAATTATTTTTTCGATCAGATTTATGCCTATTGCACCGATTTCATCATCAATCTTTCAAATATTTTTGGACTATCATATTATGAAATCAATTTTATTATTTTCATACTGCTATATCCTATTTTATTATTAGCATCACCTACAATTTACTTCATTCAAAAAAGGAAGCTTAGGAAGCTTGAAAAATCAAAATCAATCACTTAGTCTTGTTCAACACTTGTCCTAATGAACTTGACGACGCACAAATATGCACAATCCTTGTTAGATGAAAATACTTAAAAACATATCATTAGTAATTCTTTCAGTTATCGGAGCGTCAATTTTGATATTGTATTCTATTGATTTAAAACCCTCATTTAACAATGAAGTTGATTTCAGTATTAAAGGCATTGATATTTCACATCATAACAAAATCAATAATTGGTCAAACATAAAAAATGAAATTGGATTTTGTTATATTAAATCAACCGAAGGTTCTACATACATTGACCCTAACTTCAAAACAAACTGGTTGTTGGCCAAAAAACATAATATTAAACGTGGGGCATACCATTACTTTTTTCCAGGAGTACCAGCTGAAAAACAATTTAACAATTTTAAAAACCATGTACAATTGTCACCCGGTGATTTACCTCCAGTATTAGATGTTGAATTGAAAGAATCAAATATGAATGAGGTTACTAAATGGCTTGAATTGGCAACAAAATATTATAAAATTAAACCTATTTTATATACCGAATTTATTTTCTTTAAAGTATATATGGATGGCAAAGTTGATAATCAATATCCATTATGGATTTATATTGATAAATCATTTGGATTTAAACCATCATTTAATAACTATAATTGCGTGTTGTGGCAATTTAGTCATAAAGGCAAAGTTGATGGAATCACTGGTGATGTTGATTTAGACTCATTCTTAGGGGATTCACTGCAATTTAAATCTATGATTGTAAAATAAATTATACAATTCTATGTGTCTGTAATTTTATTAAGTCTACTACCCCCTGTTGTGTAAACAGTCCGGATTTAACCAATACTAGTTGGATTTTTTTACAATCACAAAATAATGGCACAGGGTTTGACGTTATACCCTAAAATACGACCACTATGAAATGAACAATACTACCTCTCAGCAGTAATAGTAAATAACTGACCGTAAGAGGGCGTTTTATTGTTTAATTCTTAGTGATATGAAAAACAAAGTATTTTCTCCAATCGGCTTCAAAAAGCCATTTTCAACTCAAGTATTATTATTGTTCTGTGCTTCATTGGTTTCTTTTTTACCAGTGTTTGGTCAAGATCTTTTGGTAAAGGGAAATCCTTTTGGCAAACATATTAGCTATGTGAAAAAGACAAAGCTCAGTGAACAGTATTTCAATGTTTACGCTGGCGGAAAATATTCATTCTATCATTTCAACAATAAAGGCTTGAAATTCGATACAGGAACGATCAAAATTCGTGCAATTGATAAAAAAATTGTTTGTAAAAGTATTGCTTCGAGTCATAGTTTTAACCCACTGATTGCAGGGAACTACCAAATGACAGATGAATATATTTTAGACAAAAACAACAATAAAAAAATTACTTTTCGCCAAATCCCGATGGATTCACTGTTGGTCAAAATGTTACTTTACGACGGCCAAAAATTTGTAAAAACTCAACAACCAAATGGTGGGAATATTCAAAGAAATGGCGAATTGGATGTACGGGTTAATATATACAGAGGGGAATTAGATTCAATGATCAAATTACCAAATAAAAGTTCATTCACTGATGGCCAATTGGCTGCAGAAAGTGAATTTATGACCTTAAAAAAATACAAAAACTTTCTTGATCCCGAGTATAAGGAGATATATTCTTTGGCCAAATCAATATGTCAAGGATTACAAGATGATTCCTTAAAGGTTTTGAAAATTTGCCAGTGGATGGTCAAAGAGTTCAATTATGATTACGATGGCCCCGTTCGACCAGACCTAGTTCTCAAGGAAAAACGAACTGTTTGTGCAGGCTATGCTAGTTTTTTCGTTGAAATGTGTAAAGCGGTGGGTGTGCCTTGTATTTACGTTGTTGGGCTTGCCGACAATGGATCACAAGAGAGATACGATCTCGAAGACAAATCCAACCATGCATGGAATATTGTAAAAATTAAGGGTATTTGGCGCCATGTTGATGTAACATGGTTGGATCCAATTGGTGCAGGACAAAAAGAGGTTACTGGTAAATCATTCTATTTCTTAACCCCTCCTGAAAAAATGATCAACGACCATTTCCCTGAAAATGCGGCCTATAAATTTACCAACATGGGTCCTTCGAGTGTTTCTGAATCCGCCAAAAGTCCTGTTGTGTATCAAAAAGGGTTTGACTGTCAATTTCTTGGACCAAACAACAATATTATCATTCCCCTGGTAAACAATTTGATTGAATTCTATATTTATGCAAAGGAAGCAATGACCGGTACCTTGGTAATTACTAATTTAAATAGTGAGCGAATTGAAGAGAATATTGCCGTTAATTTAAAAGCAGGGATCAATAAAATATCCTTTTTTGCACCCAGTAAATTAAAGGAGATAAAATTTAATAGTCCTCTATTGAACTTGGTATTTTTGGTAGCTCCAGTTAATGGTCAGAAATCACTGATCAGATACCATTCTGAAACAGCCATTGGATACGACAAACTTTTCTATGATTTCATCCTTTCGTTGCCTTCGAATGCGGAATTCCCGCTAAAAAATGATATCGATTCAAACTTCAATGATCAGCGTGCTTGGAAGAATATCATCTCAAAGTACAATGGTAGAAGTCCACTTGGTTGTTGGTACATCAACGACGGAGAGGTGTTTATGAGGTTTTATTTTACCAATGAAAAACTCAATGGTAAAAAGGTGTTTGTGGAGTGTAAGGTGTATTGTACACAATCACAAGTGAGGATGATAAACCCCGTGGTTTTTGCTGTTGGTCCAATGTACTTCGATGTAGAATATTTCTGGTAGATTTAATTGTGTCACTAAATTGGAAAGTGACGAGATGGAAAACATATTGGAAAGTGTTGTACCCACCGCACAAATGCTTTTGCAATATTGTTGATTTGTGGATGATGGCTGTATTTGATCTTAGGCTGTTGAAGATTACCAAATTTCGCACTTGGAATAATTCAGAACCTCACAAAATCCAACGAAATAACTGTCTATCTGAAAAAACACCAAACAATTCTTGAATTAACAAATACTATCATCCACGAATTCGTACATGCCACTCAGAAAGGGAAAGGATTTGAAAAGAATTATGATGCGTTAAGTAAATCGCTTGGCTATTGGAATAATCCTTATGAAATTGAATCACGGAATATAGCCAATTCCAGGGATTCAGATTGTCTATCGTTCCTTTACAGACAGTATAAAATTGTGTGAATATAACTTATCAAAAGTAATATTCTACACCTAAACTTCACATTTATTGTTTCAATGCACGCCTAATATTTCTATTCCAATTTAGGACAGTAATTTTAATATCATCGTTGTCGATTTTTAATATCAATTGCCCATTTTAAGTCAAGGCAATTATCAAGTCTTTTTATTTGATTGCTACTTAAATCTTTAAATATTAAACTATCCAACGCAAACAACTGCAACAATTCTATTAATGTTCGAATATTCAACTCTGAATCCTTTAGTTTATTTAAATCTAATGTTTCATTACTGTGTCTAGCCAATTTCCCTAACGGCTTGACTAAATTTCTCACTTTAGAAATTAAATCTACATTGCCACAAGCTTTCCGCAGGAATTCTAATAATATCGATGCAGATTCGCTCTCCCAATCATAGCCTAAAATACCATTCTCAACAAAAAAATTATAGAGTAAATCAAATCTCAAATTTGAATCACTAATTTTCTCCATATTAATCAATACAGAATCCGATACGGTAAACTTTAATAACAAAGGAGTAAAGTATTCAATCATTAAATTATCTGACTTTAAGTGATAATATCTCGCACCAAGAGCCCAATCATACGAATTCAAACGATTTTTCAATTTTTTATAATTATCCAACACCTTATTAATTACATGGTAAGCTTTATCTTCTTTATCATACCTAGAATTTAAAATGCCAAATAAACAATGGCAATCAAATTCAAGTCGATGTAAGGGATCTTTAATAAAAAATCTTAATTCCTCTATCTTTTCAATATTTCCACTTTGAAGACTTGATTTCATGGAATCTAAAATCATCATTTCATTTGAAAGATCATCTAAATCAACGTAATTGAATAAATCAACTAACTTTTCATGATCATCACAGTGCATTTTAATCAAACTTTTTAGTGCATGACGAAATGAAATTGATTCATTTTTAATTTCATTCAGTGAATGTCCAAACAAAATGACTACTTCATTGTATAAACCATGCTGACACAGAAAATCTATAAATTTACTGAAGGTGCGCTTATTTCTGGAAATTTCCTTGTAATCACAGAAGGTGTCAAAATCACTTTTAATATTTAAATAACTATGATGTTCTATACTTATTATATTTAACGATCGAGTGAATAATTCAAATACAACATGATGAGTGATGATTTTTTCTTTGAAAATTAAAAATTCTTTCATCTCATTTCTTTTGAGATAGTATTCGCAGATATACATGTAAGCTTCACATTTTACATCTTGAAAATAAATATCATTACATAGTTCTATTGCATAATCTACTCTATTATGTTTTAAAAAAAATCGAATCAATTGAATAATAGCAGAATCCCTAGACTCCCTTGGAATTAATCTAATAGTCTTCATTCCTGAACTTAGTCCTTTGTTTGAAATTTCATATTTAGCTATTATGTTATATAGAACTGCCTTCTCAAAGGGATTGTTAAATTGCAAACATATTTTATGCGCCTCACTAATCTCTCCATCCTCGCACATTGACTTTATTATCAACTCCGACGCTCTCAATTTAATCAAGCTATTTGACATATCATTGAACAACTGAAGAGCTTTTTCTTTTCCTATTAGACAATAGACATCCGGAATTAGTTTATATCTCAGATTATCAATCTTTTTAGAATTAATCAATGACAGCAATTTAATCGATTTATTTAGCAACATCCTTGCTAAATGTGATTTATTTTGAGAATTAAAATACGACGTCTTTAATTGCCAATATTTACATTTTAATTCATCACTCTCGAATATTAAATATTCAATTTTATCGAACAAATTACTTAACAAAACAACAAGATGTTCCGAATAGGATTTTTTTAAATCTAACAGTATTCTATTGATAACTAATAGCTTATTTTCAATGCCCTTAATACTGTCAAAAAATTCTTCTGATTTATTAATTGAATTAGATTTTATATTTACCAATAATGCTGCTTTGAATATATAATCATGTTTGTTTGGAAATTTACTCAACAAGAGATAAATCATTTCTTCATCGCTCTTAAAACTGAGCAAAGTGTCAATAAATCTATCCGATAAATCATCTTCCTTTTTGTCATTTTCTTGAATTAAGACATCATAATATTTAATGTAGCTTTGAAAATTCGAATCATTTAATATTATTTTATTAAAATCAAATTGAGTAGTTCGTTTAAAAACACATTCAACATTTACATTAAATTCAATATTTTCAATTACGATAAATAAAACTAAATGACTTGGAAAGAAATCACTCCAGTTAATCAGATCCGGTTGATTCGCAGGAATGTGCTTATCAAAATGCTTCAACAACCTCTCAATACCAGATTTTGCGAATTTTTTATCCTTTGCATCCTTCAAGGTCAATTCCATCAAACAAAGCATATATAAAATAAACTTCCTGACCAAACCTTCCTTATCACCACCACCAAACTTCTCTATTCGTTCTAACGCCGTTTCAATATCTGCATCAGCAACTAATCGCAAAATTCTTGGTGCATCATTTTGCTCATTGTGAAACAAATCCACTTTATTAAGCGCGCACTCAATCACTTCCTCCTCATCGTATTTCGACGCCCAAAGCATCATATCGTTAAGCATTCGTTTACTCCATTCAAATCCCTTGCTGATTTCTACCTGCCGGTTCCAATGTTCATTGTTATAAGCCAGCGTTTTCATTATTGCAGCATCTTTGCTTTCCATGGCCTGTATGAGCAGATGTGTGCTTAGGTGCTCTAATGCATATTGTTCCCACTCATCTCCATTACGCCTTTCCAAAGCCTCGTGCCCCATTCTAATGATTGCTTCATTGCAGGATGTAAATTGGGTGTGGGATGTTTTTTGGAGAACAAAACTCCTAAAGCGTTCATGGTATAATACATACTTACCGGTCAATGGAGCGTTAAACCAATTGCTGTAATGGGCGATGTAATGTATAACTTGTTCTTCGGACCAACACAGCACCTGCGACACAAAAGCCGAACTCACTTCCTTTTTTAGCAAGGTCCATACGGCAAAAAACTCCAAGAATTTCTTGCGATTCCTTACATCGGTCTTAGGAGGCAATGCCTCTTCGTACATACCAACCAAACCTGTGGGCAGAGCAGAAGCATTGTCCTTATACACAGCTCCAGACAATAAGCCCTGATGAATGGTACGCAGGTAGGTCGGATCTATATAAGTTGATTTAATTGACATTAATTGATTGTTTAATATCAATGGCCCATTGGATGTCAAGGGTGCTATTGAGGCGTAGTTGTAATTTAATATCTAAGTTACCAAAGAAAATTTCTTGCCACGCATATTTTTGTAACAGTGCCTTCATGCTTTCAATATCACCGGCAATAATTGGCAATGCCTCCGCGACACACACTGCACTCACATCTTCAACCGCCACATGATTACTCCAACCCTTGAGGTAAAACATACGGGCTTCATAGCTTTTATAGTCGTGAAACCTATTCAGGGGCAAATTCCATGCTCCTTTTTCGAGTGCTACTTTTGCTATTTCCTGCCAGCAATCATTTCGCTTTGCTATTTGTGGTATTTCTAATCCCGTTTTTTCAGCAAGGTCGAATTTGCCTCGTTTAGCCAATTCGACACTAATAGCTTGAAGCGCGGTACTTTTATCATAATCATCACTTATCCCTCGGGCACAGACAAGGGCTACTTCTATTTGACCTTGTTTCGCAAGTTCGGCACTAACGGCACTTAAGGCGGTGCTCTTGTAATAATCTTCGTCTACGATGCTAATACAGACTAAGGCTTCATTCATTTGGCCTTTTTTAAGAAGTTCGACACTAATAGCTTGGAGCGCGGTACTTTTACAATAATTATCAGTTATATCATTAATGACAATTAGTGCTTCTTCCATTTTTTCTTGTTTTACAAGTTCAACACTGATGTCCTTGAGACTATCCCATTTATGATACACATTTTTTATCCGGCTGGCACATTGAAGAGCTCCCTGCATCGCAGTTGCTGACTCTATCACAAGTCCTTGATTTCTAAGTTCAGTACTAATAACACTTAGCGCCGTACTCTTTGCAGAATCTTCTTCTGTTGCATGAGCTAGAACAAGAGCTTCCTTTACCGCAGAAGCTCCTTCTTCCTTTTGGCCTTGTTTGGCAAGTTCGGCACCGATGAACTTGAGTCCAAGGCTCCTATAATAATCACTATCTATATCACGGGCGGATACAAGAGCTTCTTTAATTCGGCCTTGTTTAAGAAGTTCAAAACTAATAGCTTGAAGCGCGTTACTTTTATAATAATTATCAGTTATATCATTAATGACAATTAGTGCTTCTTCCATTTTTGCTCGTTTTACAAGTTCGACACTGATTTCTTTAATTGTGTCGTGCTTGTCACCATCATTAATTATAAAACTGACACAGGCAACCGCTTCTTCAAATAGGCCTTGTTTTGCGAGTTCGATACTGATTGCACAAAGAATGGTGCTCTTCTCCCAATCCTCACGTACCCCGCGGGCACATGCAAGAACTTCTTGAATCGCGAATATAGCTTCTTCAATTTGGCCTTGATTTACAAATTCGGCGCTAAACGAAATTAACAACCGCTTATTTGATTTAGGAACACAGGCAAAGGCTTCTTTCAGCGTTGTCGCTGCAAATTCCATTTGGCCTTGTTTAAACATTTCGACACTAATGGCTTTAAGCGCGGTACTTTTACGATAATCATCTCTTATCTCATGGGCGATAATAAGGACCTCCTGCATCGCAGTTGAAACTGCTTCGAATTGACCTTGCACTTCAAGTTCGGCAATAATTGAAAGAAGCCTGAAACACTTATCGTACTGATTGCTTTCTGCGCGAGCGTGAAAAAAGGCTTCCTCTATAGTAGATGATACCTCTTCCGTACGACCTTGTTTGGAGAGTTCGGTACTGATGGAACTTAGGGCAGATATCTTTAAATTAGAAGGCCACGTTCGGCGTGCGCAGGTAAGCGCTTCCTGTATCGCTAATGAGGCTTCAAACACACGACCTCGTTCACACAGTTCAGTGCTGATGGTCGCGAACGCAAAACCCCTTTCAACATCACCTATCCCGTGAGCGATGGCAAGGGAATCATCAAACTTGCCTTGTTTAGCAAGTCCCACACTGAACGCACTAAGTGCAGCATCCTTATGATAACTACTAGTGATACCAAGGATGCAGGCTTGGGCTTCTTCTATTTTGCCTTGTTTTACAAGTTCTATACTGATGGCACCAAACGCTGACTGTTTATCACTATCACTTAATCCCTGTATGCAAGTCATGGATTCTTGCAAAGTATATGCGGCTTCTTCCATACGACCCTGTTCCGCAAGTTCGGAACTAATGATATTGAGCGCAGAACTCTTCCAATAATCATCACTAATCAAACGAGCAGAGGATATGGCTTCTTGGATTGCTATCACTGCCTCTGCAACACGGCCGTTTTTAGACAGTTCAGCACTGATAAGTTTGAGCGTGGTGCACTTGTTTAAATTATCATTTATCGCGTGGGCGCATTTAAGCAACACCTCAAGCTGCAAACTGTTGTATGGACCCTTTTTGGCAATCCACTCATTTTCCCAATCATCCGTTCTTTTATACACAACAAGATAATCTAAGCCCATCTCAGCCAATTCGCAGACAATTTGAAACATCATGAAACTAGGGAAGAAATTGTTCCATTTCAAGATCGAATGATCAGTGGGCAATTGCTCGTCTAGGTGGCATAGTAGTTTTTCGATGGCCCCTTTGCGGTGGGGCTTGATTTTGCTTTCCGAGAGGGTAAGATCCATTAAGCAAAGCATATATAACAGAAACTTTCTTTGAAAACCATCCTCGTCATTTCCCCCAAAAGATTCAATACGTTGAAGAGCTGCTTCCACATCATTTTTTGCAACTAGTTCAACAATACGAGGTGCATCATTCTGTTCCATTTGATACAGATCCACAATGTTCAGTGCACATTCAACAGCTTCATCCTCTTCAAATTTCGAGGCACACAACATCACGTCATTGAGCATACATTTGCTCCATTCAAAGCCTTTGCTTATTTCAATCTGCCTGGTCCAATGGGCGGTGTTGTAGGCCAATTCTTTTAATAAATCCAGACTTCCTGTTTCCATGGCCTGAATGAGCATATGGGTGCTCTGATATTCAAGGGCATATTGCTCCAATTCATCATAGCTGCGTTTTCTAAGCGCCTCCTTCCCTAAACTAATAACATCTTCATTACAATCAGTAAATTTAGCATGGGATATTTTTTGAAGTACAAAACTTCTTAGTCGTTCGTGGTATAATGTATACTTACCAGTCAATGGCGCGTTAAACCACTTGCTATATTCGGAAATGTAATCCATTACGTATTCTACAGTCCAGCCCAGCAACTGCGACACAAAAGCCGCACTCACTTCTTTCTTCAGCAGTGCCCAAGCAGAAAAGAAATCTAAAAACTCTTGTCTTTCCTTTACACA
>Ga0209358_10003479_pt1 | contig 11625 bp, 6 predicted proteins | sample LauGreFa1BDMLBSN_2_FD_187574 | JGI IMG/M metagenome (GOLD analysis project Ga0209358, IMG submission 187574) | Freshwater lake microbial communities from Lake Michigan, USA - Fa13.BD.MLB.SN (SPAdes) (version 2) | ecosystem: Environmental > Aquatic > Freshwater > Lake | place: Lake Michigan, USA...
TGATTTTGAACAATTTTATAGCTTTATTTTTTAATATTAAGCTAGATGTGGGCGAACAATTCGTAATTTGTGCATAATCTTGAAACAATTTATCGCCTAAAATATTATTGTTTTGTGGCTGTAGATAGCCCCATTCGAAGGTATAAATGGGATTTAAATTTAAATTTTTTGCCCATTCAATTTGGTTTTTAAATCTATCTATAGAAGTAGTTTTAGCACTAAAGCTTCCATTGTTAATTGGCCAACCGCTAGTTTGTTCAAAATTTTCGATAGTAATTCCTAACTGAGTGTTGGTGGTATTAAAAAACTCTTTTAAGGGATAATAAAATAAAGGTAAATGATAATTTATTTTTTTTAATCCGATTCCGATTCCATCTTGTAAAGCAATGTTTGTAATATTTGGAGCAATTTTTTGTAAATCTTTGTACCAATTTACGATTACATCAGCTGGTTGCCATAAATTAAAAAACGGAGCTATGGTGATTTTTTTATCGCTAACATTCCGAATTAAATTAGTGGTTTGGTTTAACCAATTAAAAAGTAGGTCTTTTTTTGGATTAACTTGCCATTCTAAATCGTTAATTTCTTGTGGTATATACCAACCTCCAAAGTTGGGGTGATTACCAAAATTTGTAGCTAACTCATTTATAATCAATTCATTTTTATTGTTAATTTTATCGTATGTTTGTTGTGAACCTTTATCGTCATGATTCCAGCTTTCACTAAAATAAGTGCCTAAAACTATCTTAATGTTTTTACCCTGAGTAGCATCAAAAATATGATTTAGTGCATTAAATTTCCATTCAATAAAATTTTGGTTGCTTTGGTTGTACCAAGCAACATTTTCGTAAACAGAGTATTGTATAATTAATTCATCTATACATAGTTGCTCCATTTTATCCAATTCCTCCTCCCAGCGCTGTTTGGTCCAACTGCCACATTTACAACCCACATCGTTCCATAATTGAATAAAAGTACCATTAATGTTGTAATTATTTATTGGCGTTACGTTTTCTGGATTAAAATTTAATGCTAAATCCACCCATTCGATTTCGCCCTGATGAACAGAATTATTGTTTGATAAAATTATTTCAAATGCTCTAATTCTGTTTAAATCAAATTTATTGTTTCCGGCTCCTGTTACCTTAGTAAAATTTTTTATATCAAATTGTAAACTCGAAAAATTTTCAGCTCCTAAATTTAAAGTTTCACTAATATATACTTCATCTTCGGTATCAAAAATTCCATTTCTATTGATATCTTCCCAAAATTGTAAATTAACCTTGGTTAAAATATTTCCACCTTTATATTTTAACGAAAATGCAATAGGGTTGTAGGATAAATCCTGAGTTTTAGTATTATAGTTGTATAATAAACTAAAACTATTTTGTGTTTGATTATTAAAGCTGTATGCAACATTTAAATTATTTGGATTGGATAAATTATAAGTTGCAGAGCCCGATTTTACGGATAAAAAATATTCGTTTGCTAACTTTGCTTTATGAAAGATGTAGGAATCGTTTGCTTTTAATTTACCAAAAAAACAAATTAAAAAAAGCAAAAGTAGTTGTTGTAAATTGTATAAATTCATGGTATAAAAATCAATACTTATAAAGTTATTAAAAAAACATTTATTTTAAACATTTTGAATAAGCTAGATTAAATTTTTATAAATTTGTTTCATGATGAATTTTATACTTTTTTTATCTCCCAGTGGAGGAGAAATTATTGTAGTTTTAATTGCTGTTTTAATGTTGTTTGGAGCTGATAAAATTCCAGATTTAGCTCGTGGAGTAGGTAAAGGTATTCGTGAAATTAAAAATGCTACTGGCGAAATACAAAATGAAATTACTAAAAGTGTAGTTTCCAAAGATTTAAAAGAAATTAAACAAATAAAAGAAGATTTGGATATTACCAAAAATATTCAAAACGATTTAGACCCCAAATTATAATATGATTGTTGATTTTGTTTGGCTAACTATTGGTTTAGCCTTGTTGATTTTTGGTGGAGATTTTTTAGTTAAAGGAGCCGTTGGCTTAGCACTATCCAAAAATATTTCACCTTTAATCATCGGAATGACAATCGTTTCCTTTGGTACATCAGCTCCCGAAATGTTGGTTTGTATAAATGCTGCCTTACAACCAGGCGACGCAAATTTAATGTCGATGGGAAACATTATTGGGAGTAATATTGCAAATTTATCTTTGGTATTAGGTGCAACAGCTTTAGTAGCAAGTATTCCTGTAGAAAAACCAAGTATCAAACAAGATTGGCCAATTTTATTTATATCCTCGTTAATTTTTATTTTATTTTCATGGGATTTACAAGTTGTATGGTGGGAAGGAATAATATTATTTACTGGTGTAATTGTATTTACTTTTTTTATGATTTGGAAAAATAAAGGAAATATAGCTGTAGATTTACCAGTTGAGGATTTACCCGAAACATCCAATTCAAAAAACGTTTGGCTTAAAAATATTGGTTTTTTAGCATTAGGTATTGTAGGTTTATTTTATGGTGCAGAGTGGTTATTAAGCTCAGCAACTAATATTGCTTTGGCTTTTGGAGTTAGTCCTTACATAATAGGTGTTACCATTTTAGCAGTTGGAACCAGTATTCCAGAGTTAACCACAAGTGTAATTGCTGCATATAAAAAAGAAACAGAAATTGCTTTAGGTAATCTTATTGGAAGTAATATATTTAATATACTGGCAGTTGTAGGTTTAACTTCTATTATTTCACCAATGAAATTAACACAAAGTGCCTTTAATTATGATATGATGTGGATGTTGGCAATTGCAGTTTTAATTTTTCCCTTTATGATTTGGAAAAAATTAATTCAACGATGGATGGGTGTGATTTTAGTACTGGTATATAGTTGTTATGTTTATTTTTTAATTGTATAAAAGCTAGAATATGTTGCGAAATGAATTGATTGGCACGCTTTTAAAAAGAGAGTATAAATACAAAAGTGAATCTGTAAATTTAGCCGAGGTTTTTGGGGTTAATGTTTTTGATTTACAAAAAATGAAAACCTTTTTAACCAAATCATCTTTCGAAAAAGTGGAAGATGCGATAAAATTTGGAAATAAAATTAGTATTCATGTAGCAAACGATGTGGCTAATGCCATGAAAACTTGGGCGATAAGTGTTGGTGCAACTCATTTTACTCACTGGTTTCAACCTTTAACTGGATCTACTGCCGAAAAACATGATGCTTTTGTTGAGGCCTTAGGAGATGGTACAGCTGTAAATACTTTTGAAGGTATTAGTTTGGTTCAGCAAGAGCCAGATGCTTCTTCTTTTCCTAGTGGAGGATTACGAAATACTTTTGAAGCTAGAGGTTATACTGCATGGGATCCTTCTTCTCCAGCTTTTGTTTTAGATAATACTCTATGTATTCCAACAATCTTCGTTTCTTATACAGGTGAAGCTTTAGATTATAAAGCCCCTTTATTAAATGCTTTAACTGCTGTTGATAAAGCGGCAACCGAAGTTGCTCAAATATTTGATAAAACAGTTGAAAAAGTTTTTGCAACTTTAGGTTGGGAACAAGAATTTTTTTTGATTGATGAATTGTTATACCATTCTCGCCCCGATTTACAATTAACTGGTCGTACTTTATTCGGTCATGTTTCGGCTAAACATCAACAATTAAAAGATCATTATTTTGGTTCGATTAACGAACGAACAATGAACTTTTTTAAAGAGTTTGAATACGAAGCCATAAAGTTGGGTATTCCTGTAAAAACTCGCCACAATGAAGTTGCACCAATGCAATTTGAATGTGCACCTATGTTTGAGGAATGTAATCTATCAGTAGATCATAATTTACTTACAATGGATTTGATGAAAAGAGTTGCTGCTCGTCATCATTTTAAAGTTTTATTTCACGAAAAACCTTTTGATGGAATCAATGGCTCTGGTAAACACAACAATTGGTCTTTACATACCGATAGTGGAATAAATTTACTTAAACCGGGTAAAAACCCAAAAGAAAACTTGCAGTTTTTAGCATTTTTTGTTTGTGCGATTAAAGCTGTTCATGATTACCCCGATTTATTAAGAGCTTCTTATTTAAATGCTGCAAATGATCATCGTTTGGGTTCAAAAGAAGCACCGCCTTCAATTTTATCTGTATTTATTGGTTCGGAATTAACAGCAATGTTAGATGAAATTGAAACTAAAATTAAGGGTGGAAAAATGACTCCCGAGGAAAAAACGGAAATTAAATTAAATATAGGTAAAATTCCACAAATTTTAGTGGACAATACCGATAGAAACCGTACGAGTCCTTTTGCATTTACTGGAAACAAATTCGAAATTAGAGCAGTAGGTTCCTCTTTAAATTGCTCTGCAGTAATGACGGTTTTAAACACCATGATGGCTAAGGTTTTAGGGGAGTTTAAAATTGAGGTAGAAACTCGAATTGAAAAAGGTTTAAAAAAGGATGAAGCAATTTTTGAAGTTTTACGAAAATATATTATAGAATCGAAAAATATTCGATTTGAAGGGGATAGCTATAGCGATGAGTGGATAAAAGAATCTAAAAAAAGAGGTTTATCTGCAACTAAAAATACTATTGAGGGAATTGCTTGTTTAAAAGATAAAAAAGTAATTCAATTGTTCGATGAAATGAAAGTTTTATCTGCCTCGGAGTTAGAAGCTCGTTACAATATCAAAATGGAACAATACAAAAAAATGATCCAGATTGAAGCCAGAACTTTAGGCGATTTAGCAATTAATCATATTATTCCTGCAGCAATAAATTACCAACATAAATTATTGCAAAACATACAAAGTTTACAAGATGTTTTCGGGAAAGAAAATATACGTGAGCGTTGCTCTGCTCAAATACAAATCGTTGAGGAAATATCTAAAAGGGTAAATACATTACATTCATTAGTTAATGATATGGTGGAAGAAAGGAAAAAGGCGAATTTAATGACCGATTCATTTAAAATGGCCAATGCTTATGCTCAAAATGTATTTCCTTACTTTATCCTAATCAGAAACGAAGTGGATAAATTGGAGCAAATTGTTGACGATAAATTATGGCCTTTACCAAAATACCGTGAGTTAATGTTTTTGTTTTAAAACATTAAAATCTTTTAATGTATCTATGACAATAAGGAGTTCCCCCTTTAATATTGTAGTAATTTTGATGATAATCTTCGGCACTATAAAATGCAGAAGCTTGTGTAACTTTTGTAGCTATTTTAAGCCCTTTTTCTTCTAAAATTGCAATTAGTTTTTCCGAAATTTCTTTTTGCTCGCTGGATAAATAAAAAATTTCACTTCTGTACTGTGTGCCAATATCAGGTCCCTGACGGTTTACTTGAGTAGGATCATGGGTTTCAAAAAAATATTTACACAATTCTTCAAAGTTAACTTCTGCTGGGTTAAATATAACTCTTGTAGCCTCAGCATGTCCCGTTCTACCAGTACAAACTTCTCTATATGCTGGGTTTTTAATCGTTCCACCTATATAACCAACTTCAGTGCTTACAACTCCTTTAAGTTTTTTAAAATAATATTCTGTCCCCCAAAAACATCCACTTGCAAAAATTGCAGTATCAACAGTATTATTTGTGTTTTCCATAATTTTAACCTCAGTATTATTCATGTTTTTTTTATCTTGTGCATTACAACTGCAATATAAAATAACAGCTAGTAATTGTAAAATTAACTTTTTAATCATTTCATTTTTCAACAAAATTACCTCAATTAGTTTGTTTATGCTTCATAAAAAAAATAAATTTAATATAACAACATAAAAAAAGTCTGGTGGAAATTTCCACCAGACTTTTTTAAATTCATGTTTCTAAATTATTTTAAGCTTCTACAGCATTTTCAATTTCCTCACTTCCTTTTTTCTTTTCTTTTTTCAATTGTAAATCATAGTAAACCGGACTTGCAATAAATAAAGAAGAATAAGTACCTACAACCACACCAACTATTAATGCAAATGCGAAACCTTGTATAGATTCACCACCAAAAAGTAATATAGCCAATAATACAATAAAAATAGTGATAGAAGTATTAAAAGTACGAGTTAAAGTGTTGTTTAATGCTCTGTTAATTGTACCTTTCATATCTTTATTTCCTGTTATCAATTCTCTAATTCTATCAAATATTACCACCGTATCGTTAATAGAATAACCTACTACTGTTAATATTGCAGCAATAAATGCTTGGTTAATTTCCATAGAGAAAGGCATTATATTTTTAAATAAAGAGAACACCCCTAATACTATAATTACATCATGCATTAATGCTAACGAAGCACCAATTGCTAAATTTAATCTTCTAAACCTAAAAGTAATATATAAGAAAATACCTACTAAAGCAATAATAATGGAAGTAATAGCACCTTCAATAATATCATCTGCGATAGTTGGACCAACTAAATAAGATTGCATTAATCCAATCTCTTTATCTTCAGTTTGTTCAACAAAATTTGCTAAACTCATGTCTGCTGGTAAAAACTCCTTTAAACCTTCAAATAATTTTTGTTCAACTAAAGTAGATGCATCTTTTGTATTGTCATCAAACATATATTTAGTAGTAATAATCATTTGATTTCCGCCTTTTATAGCTTTAACTTCAGTATTTAAAGAAGAACCACTATTATCTACAAATACTTTTGATAAGTTTAATCTTACTGCTTCTTCACTTGTAGATTCTGCTAAATTAACTTTATACGTTCTACCTCCTGTAAAATCAGTACCTAAATCAAATCCATTTGTAAAAATAGAAGCCAAACTGATTAAAATTACTGCACCAGATAATAAGTAATATTTTCTTCTGGATTGAATAAATTCGATTTTCGTGTCTTTAAATAATTTCTCGGAAAACTTAGTTGTAAATTTAATTTCTTTATTTTTTTCCAATAATTTATCAAAAATTAATCTTGTAATAAAAATAGCAGAGAATAATGATGTTAAAATACCAATTACTAAAGTTTGCGCAAAACTCTCAATAACACCACTTCCAAAATACCATAAAATTATACCTGTAATTAAAGTAGTAATATTGGCATCTAAAATGGCTGTATATGAATTTTTAAAACCATCTGAAATGGCTTGTTTAACTGATTTTCCAAAATTTAATTCCTCTCTAATTCTTTCGTAAATTAATACATTAGCATCCACCGACATACCTACTGTTAAAACGATACCAGCAACTCCAGGTAATGTTAAAGAAATTGTTGGAGCAGCAGCTAAAGCACCAATGATAAAGAAAATGTTTGCTATTAAGGCAACATTGGCAACCCAACCACTAGATGAGTAATAAAACACCATGTATAATAAAACAACCAATAAAGCAATAACAAAAGATAAAACACCTGATTGAATTGCTTCCTGACCTAAAGTTGGACCAACTAAAGACTCTTCAACAATTTTAGCTGGAGCAGGGAATTTACCAGCATTTAATACATTAGCTAAATCTTTATTCCAGTGTTCATTATCTTCTCTACTTCCTCCAGTAATCATTGTAGAACCTGAGTTAATTGGTCCGTTAGCAACCGGAGCAGAATATACAACACCATCCAATACAATTGCTATTGGTTTTTGATTTTCAGCAGAACTTCTGGTAATGTCTTCCCATTGTTTAATTCTGTCCGATTTAAAATCTAAGCTTACTATTTTTCTTCCATTTTCATCAAAATCAGCACGAGCAAACTTAATTAAATCGCCTTGCATCATTGGCTCATTTTGGCGATTAGTACTTAAAAAGTATAATTGTATAAAACTACCTCTTTCGCCAGCAGTAGCTTTTGCATCATAAGCTAATTTTAATCTATCTGGAAAAACTCTTTTGCCAGCAATAGATTGCATAAATTTGTTCACTTTAGCAGTATCGTTAATCATTACAAAAGTGTTGTAACTGTAACCAGCTAAAGCCGCTTCGCGGAATGGATTTAAATTGTCGTTATTTAATAATTCATCACTAACAACAGCAGTATCTTTAATGTCTTCGTCGTTAGATGATTTGTTAAACATTTCATCATATAAATCAGCAGCAACTAAAATTTCATCTTTAATATCTCTAATATCAAAAACATCCCAAAATTGTAAGTTAGCCGAACCTTGTAACAATTTACGCACACGATTTACATCTTTTACACCTGGTAAATCCACCATGATTCTACCTGTGTTTCCTAACTTACGAATATCAGGTTGAGCAATTCCAAACTGTTTAACTCTTTCTCTTAAAACCTGATTGGCTTGGTTCATTGCGTCCTCCGCATAATTATTCAATACTTTTAAAACCTCACTATCTTTTGTTTCGGCAGTAAAATCATTATCACGAGTAATAAACCAATTCGCTAAAGGTTGTTTGCCTTGTAATTCCTTAAATGCAGAATAAAAATGTTCGATATAGGAACCAGAGTTGGTTTTAAATAATTCTTGAGCTCTTGTTTCTACTGCTTTAAATTCTGCGCTATTGGCATTTGCAGCAGCCATTGAGCGTATCAATTCCTCCATCGAAATTTCTAAGGTAACGCTAATACCACCACGTAAATCTAAACCTAAGTTAATTTCACGTTGTTTTACCTCACGGTAAGTATAACCCAACCAAACCTCTTCATTGTCTTTGTCGGATAAAGCCTGAATGTAAGCTTCGTAATCGTCGCCCACCTCTTCTCTAATTTCTTTTTCAACATTTTTAGATATGTAAGTAAACGAAAGTTCGTACAAACACACCAAAGCAATTACTGCTACTAAAAATTTTACGATTGTTTTATTTTGCATTGTTCCTAAAAATTAATAACTCGTCATTTTCACAACGGGCAAATATAGTCAATCCTAAATTAAATAATAAAAATCCACTTTAATTTTTTCAAACAAATTTGCAAATACTTTAAAATAGTGATTTTGTTAATATCTTTTATAAGGGAATAATCCTTTACAATTGATAAAAATATTTTCAAAGAAAATAGATTATGTATATTTGTCCACCTAATCAAAAAATTATAGTTTAAAGTGAAAGAAAAATTAGTAAACATAATAAAATACGTATTCTTTTTGGGAATGGGTGTAGGAATTACGATATACCTATTTAAAGATTTAAAAGTAGAAGAAATCTGGCAAGAAGCAAAAACGATGGATTATTCTTTTTTTATTTACAGTAGTTTGTTTTCCTTATTTGCCCATTTTGTTAGAGCTGCCCGTTGGAGTATTTTGATTAGGAGTGTAGGTTATCAACCTCGTATATGGAATGTTTTTTCTTCTGTAATGACAATGAATTTATTTAATATTTTAATTCCAAGATCTGGTGAAGTAGTAAGATGTGGAACAATTTACAAATACGAAAAAATACCAGTTAAAAATTTATTAGGTACAGTAGTAGTGGAGCGATTAATTGATTTGTTATCCTTAATTATTTTAACGGTTGTATTGGTTGTTATTAATTTTCCGTTGATGCAAACTTTATATTACAAATCATCTATGCCTGAAATAGTTAATGATTTATTAAATAAAAAATGGTTGATTTTTTTAGTACTTGCATTTGGAATTTTAACTTTATTACTTGCCATTATTTTCCGAAAAAAATTATTAAAACTTAGTATTTTTCAAAAGTTAGGTAAAACTTTAGCCGACTCTAAAGTTGGATTAATTAAAATGTGGAAAACTAAAGAAAAACCAATGTTTTTGTTTCATACAATTCTTTTATGGGCTATGTATTTAGGTATGTTGTATATTAATGTTTTTGCTTACGAACCTACAAAACATTTAGGCTTGTTAGCTGGCTTTACACTTTTAGTATCAGGTAGTTATGGTATGGTTGCTCCAACAAATGGTGGAGTGGGGGCGTGGCATGCAATGGCTTTATTAGGTTTTTCGGCTTTTGGAATTATTGGAAACCCAGCAGCTGCAATAGTAAATGTAATGTTTTTAACTGTTACAGCAGGTGTTGCAGTGCATGGAATTATTGCCTTAGTACTTACTCCATATTTTAACAAAAAATATCCTTTAAAAGAAACTCCTAATACTAATAACTAATGCAATTTGTAGTATTTGATACCGAAACTACTGGTTTACCAAAACGATGGGACGTTTCCTATAAAGAAGTGGATAATTGGCCAAGAGTGGTTCAAATTGCTTGGCAAACGCATGATGAATGGGGAAATTTAACAGATAGTAAGGATTATTTAATTAAACCAAATGGTTTTGATATTCCTTTTGATGCCGAAAAAGTTCATGGAATTTCTACTGCTTTAGCTGAAGCAGAAGGGTATGATTTAGAAAAAGTTTTAGAAGAATTTAAAGCGGTTTTAGAACAATCGGATTATTTGGTTGGACAAAATTTGAATTTTGATATTCAAGTTTTAGGAGCCGAGTTCGTACGGTTACATTGGGAAACAAAGTTACATTCCACTCCTGTTTTAGATACTTGTACTGAAAAAACGGCAAACTTATGTAAAATTGCTGGTGGAAAAGGCGGTAGATTTAAATTGCCTAAACTAGGGGAATTACACCAATATTTGTTTGGAGTTGATTTTGCCGAAGCGCACAATGCAAGTGCCGATGTAGAAGCTACATCGAGATGTTTTTTTGAGTTATTGCGTGTTGGAAATTATACGAGTGAAGAGTTAAAAGTTGGTTTTGAATACATCAGAGATTATCAAATCAAACATTCTAAACCAATTGAAAGTTTTGGTTTAAAACACCGAAATTTAAAAGAAGAAAGTAAAAAATATGCTCAAAATAATTCTTCTAGTTTAGATGCAGCTTCAATACAAATCAACAAGGAAAAATTAAAAAACCTATCTTTTGCGCATCTACACAATCATTCGCAATTTTCAATTTTACAATCTACATCTCAAATTAAAGATATTGTAAAAAAAGCTATAGAGTTTAAATTAAGTGCTGTTGCCTTAACTGATTCTGGAAATATGATGGGGGCTTTTAATTTTGTTAAAGCTGTTTTAGCCCACAACAAAACCCTTGCAGATAATCCCGAAGCACAAAAATTAATTCCTATAGTGGGTTGCGAATTTAATGTATGTAAAAATAGATTGGATAAAACCACAAAAGACAATGGAAATCAGGTGGTAATTTTAGCTAAAAATTACAATGGATATAAAAACTTAGCTAAAATTTGTTCGCAAGCTTGGATTGATGGATTTTATTATATACCCCGAGTAGATAAAAAGTTAATTTTAGAGCATAAAGAAGATTTAATTATTTTATCGGGTGGTGAGTTTGGAGAAATTTCCAATTTGATTTTAAACTTTGGTGAAAATCAGGCAGAAACAGAAATTTTATGGTGGAAAGAGCATTTTGGTGATGATTTTTATATCGAAATTAATCGTTTAAAAACCTCTAATCAAGAAAGATTAAACGAACCATTAATTCGTTTGGCAAATAAACACAATATTAAAATTGTAGCTGCAAACAATAATTTTTATGTAGATCAAAAAGATGCCGATGTGCATGATATCTTATTGTGTGTTAAAGATGGTGAGTTAAAAAATACGCCCATTGGACGAGGTAGAGGATTTAGATTTGGGTTAGAAAATCAGGAGTATTATTTTAAATCGCCCGAGGAAATGAAAGATTTGTTTGTGGATTTACCAGAAGCAATCGGAAATATAGAGGAAATTGTAAATAAAA
>Ga0209358_10003484_pt1 | contig 11611 bp, 8 predicted proteins | sample LauGreFa1BDMLBSN_2_FD_187574 | JGI IMG/M metagenome (GOLD analysis project Ga0209358, IMG submission 187574) | Freshwater lake microbial communities from Lake Michigan, USA - Fa13.BD.MLB.SN (SPAdes) (version 2) | ecosystem: Environmental > Aquatic > Freshwater > Lake | place: Lake Michigan, USA...
TTGGTAAACAAATTTCTTATCATTTTTATTATGGTTTAACTTTAAAAAATTTAGGTTTATACCAAAGTGCACTTGAGCAACTGAGTAAATTTACTCAGAAAGCTAGAAAAAAAGATTTGAAATTTTATGAACCTGATAGATATATAGCACAATGTAAATATGCTTTAACTGCAATCGAAAAACCTTTTTCAGTTAAGATAGTAGCTCTTTCGGATTCCATCAATACAAAGTTTAACGATTATCATCCATTTGTTTCATTGGATGGAAAAGAATTATTTTTTACTTCAACAAGAGAACATTCAAAGGATGCTCCATTAAATGATTTAGGTGGTTATTTCGAAAAAATTTATATTGCAAAATGGAATAACTCAGTTGAAGAATGGGGTAAATCAATAATAATTACTGGTGCATTAAATACAAACGGACATTTAAGCAATAGTTCTTTATCTGCTGATGGAAATACTATGTATTTATACCAAGAAAATCCTGATGTAAATTCAAAACTATTTTCTCAATTAGGTAATGGTGATATTTATGTTAGTTTTCGAAATGGCGAAAATAATTGGAGTGTGCCACAAGCAATAGAAAACATTAACACTTCTGCATTTAAAGAAAGTGGAGCTTGTGTATCTTTTGATGGTAAAAAATTGTTTTTTATCTCAGATAGATTTGGATTAATTTACGGTAAAGGTTTAGGAGAAAGAGATATTTGGATGAGCACATTACAAGCAGATGGAACTTGGAGTAAACCAGAAAATTTAGGTTCAGAAATCAACTCTAAAGGAGATGAGTCAACGGTATTTATTCATCCTAATGGAAATACTTTGTTTTTTACATCTAATGGACATGATGATCAAAATTTTGGCGGGTATGATATTTTTAAATCGGATTTAGTTAAAGGTAAATGGACAAAAGCTGTAAATATTGGTTATCCAATTAATACACATAGAGATGAAAAAGAATTTATTGTAAGTGCAGATGGAAAAGTAGCTTGGTTAACAGCTCAAAGCAGAGAGCAAAATAGAATAGATTATGATATTTTTCAGATTGATTTAGAGAACTATAATGTATTTACAGGTGAAAGTAAACAAATTGCTTTTGTAAAAGGAAGCGTTTTAGATGCATCAACAGGTTTACCTCTAACTGTTAAAATTAAGCTAACTCAAAAAGGTAAAGACGAAAGTGTGATGTATAAATCTGATGAAAATGGAAATTACCATTTAACTGTTTTAGCTAACGAAGAATATTCCTTAGAAATTGATTGTGAAAATTATAAAATTTTATCTCAAAGTTTAAAAGTTGTACCTCCTATTGTAGAAAAAAAGAAGGCAGTTAAAAAATCAAAAGGCACTGTAGAGGAAGCTAAAACAATAACTACTTTCACTTTAAATCAAAATATAGAAATTGAAAGAATTAATCCAATAAAAGTAGTAAGTAAAGATTTATTTAAAAAACAAACTATTCGTTTTGATAAAACTGAAAAAGGTTTTGTTGTAAATGCATTTTCTAAAAATATTTTAGAAATGTATGCAAATCAGTTAAACGAATCTAAAGATGTAAAACTAACTTTAATAGGTCATTTTGATAATTCTGTTTCTTATCCAAATGATGAAGTTGAAGCAAAAAAACTATTAGATTTAGTGTCTGAAGAGATTAAAAAACATGGTGGTGACACAAAGAGAATTTTAATAGAGAATAAAGGTTCTAACTTTCCTTTAGAAACTAATGAAACAGAAGAAGGTAAATCAATTAATAGAAGAGTTGAAATTAAAATTATACTTTAAGTATTAGCATAAAAAAAGAGGAAATCTAAATGGTTTCCTCTTTTTTTATGTTATTTTTTAGTATATTGAATAATTTTATCGGCAACTAATTCGCTAGCTCCTGAGTTTCCCATTTTTTGCTGTAATAAATTATAATCATTAATTTGAATTGTTCTGAAATCAGAATGCATTATTTTTTTAAATTCACTATTTAAATTTTCTAAATTCAATTCATTTTGAATGAGTTCTTTAACACATTCTTTGTCTAAAATTAAATTCACTAAACTAATATATTTAATTTTTATTAAAAATTTTATAATATTGTAAGTTATAGAACTAATTTTATAACAAACTATTTGAGGAACTTTAAATAATGCAGTTTCTAAAGTAGCTGTTCCACTCGTTACTAAAGCACATTGGGAAATTTTTAATAAATCATAGGTTTCTCCAAATACAATTTTAGTTTTTTCGCCAACAATTTCACGATAAAAACTTTCGGAAATAGATGGTGCTCCAGCAATTACCCAATCAAATTCTGGATAACTTTTCGCAAATTGATTAAAAATTGGTAACATTTTTTTGATTTCACCTTTTCTGCTACCTGGTAAAATTGCAACAACAGGCTTAGAAAAATTTTGAATATAATTTTCTTGAGCTTTAAAATCGTGAATTTGATCCATCAAAGGATTTCCAACATAATCAACTGTAAAATTATATTTTTTATAAAACTCAACTTCAAATGGAAAAATACAGTACATATGCTTAACAAATTTAATAATTTTATATACTCGTTTTTCTTTCCATGCCCAAACTTTAGGCGAAATATAATAGTGTACCGGTAAATTTATAGTTTTAGCAAATTGGGCGATTTTTAAATTAAAGCCGGGATAATCTATTAAAATAATTAAATCGGGTTTATAATTTAAAATATCTTGTTTTACATCTTTAATATATTGTAGGATAGATTTTGCATGTATAGCAACTTCCCAAAAACCCATGTAATTATTATCCGAATAATGGCGAAAAATATTTTTATGGAGAGTTAACATTTTATCACCTCCACAAAATCTAAAATCGGCATTATTATCTTTTTTAATTAAATTTTTCATTAAATCAGCACCGTACATATCACCTGATGCCTCGCCAACTATAATATAATAACGCATGATTAAATTTTATCTTTTATTAAATTTATTAATTTTTCGGACGCTTTTATAGGACGAAAGGTTTGTGCGTTTAGAAACACTAAAATTACTTTTGCAGAGCAAATTATTTTTTTATCCTCTAAACGTTTGATATCATATAAAAAAGTAATTTTTGATGTAGGAAGTTCCTCTACTCTAGTTTCAATGATTAACTCATCATCATAAAGAGCGGGATTTTTGTAATCAACTGCGCAATGTACAACTGGCATAACGCAACCAGCTTTTTCAAAATCTTTATATACAAAACCTATTGAACGCATATACTCTACTCTTCCAACTTCTAAATAAGTAATATAATTTCCATGATATACTACACCCATTTGATCAGTTTCTGCATATCTAACTCTTAAGGTATGTTGATGAATAAACATAGTTTTGTTTTAATATTTGTAACCAAAGGTAAACAATAAAATACTAAATCGTTTCTTATAGATTTTAAAATTATATATAGTATTATAATTCAGTTATTTAGTTTTATTTAAATAAAGTAATATTAAAAGTTATTTTCCTTAATAGCTTAATATAAAATTAACAATAACGAATATTTAAAAATGGCGAATAATTTAGGATAAAAAAAGTTATTATACAACATTAAAAAAATTTTTTTATTAACTTTTTTAGTGCCATATTTGTGCTCTGCAAAATCAGGGAGGAATTTTTTAAATTTCTCTCCATAAATCAAGTCTGTTTACAGGCAAATTTATTATTAATTTATAAAGAGGTTTAATAACATGGAGAAAGCTCATGAAAAGGTTTGGAGGGACTGTTTGTCTTTTATCGAAGACAACTTAAGCGCATCAAGTTTCACCACTTGGTTCGAACCAATTATACCTGTAAAGCTAAAAAACAAGGTGTTAACTATTCAAGTACCTAGTCAGTTTTTTTATGAATGGCTAGAGGAACATTACATCGAATTGTTAAAAAAAGCAATTCAAAAAGAACTAGGTCCAGAAGGCAAATTAGAGTATAGTGTTATTATTGACAATCAAAATAATAGTCAAAAACCTTATGCTGTAAAAATCCCAACAAGTTCAAAAAAATCTTTACAAAATGCTTCTATTAGCATGCCAATTGATTTAAATCAAAATACCATTCGTAACCCGTTTGTAATTCCTGGTTTAAAAAAGGTTAATGTGGATTCTCAATTAAATCCAAATTATTCTTTCGAGAACTATATTGAAGGAGATTGTAACAGATTAGCAAGATCAGCAGGTTATGCGGTAGCAAGTAAACCAGGTGGCACATCTTTTAATCCTTTGTTAATATACGGTAATACAAGCTTAGGTAAAACACATTTAGCTAATGCTATTGGTATTGAAATTAAAAGAAACCATCCTAATAAAACCGTGTTGTATGTAACAGCGGATAAATTTACAAATCAATTTATTGATTCTGTAAGAAATAGTACAACAAATGATTTTATTCATTTTTATCAAATGATAGATGTTTTAATTATTGATGATGTACAATTTTTTGCAGGTAAAGATAAAACTCAAGATGTGTTTTTCCATATTTTCAACCATTTACACCAAAATGGAAGTCAGTTGGTACTTACATCCGATAAATCACCTGTAGAATTACAAGGGATGGAGCAAAGATTATTATCTAGATTTAAATGGGGATTATCTGCAGATTTACAAAATCCTGATTTAGAAACTAGAATTGCGATTTTGAATCAGAAAATGTATCAAGATGGTATCGAGTTACCAAAAGATGTAGTAGAATATTTAGCTTACAGTGTTACCTCAAATATTCGTGAATTAGAGGGTGCATTGTTATCTATCATAGCTCAATCCAGCTTAAATAAAAAAGCAATTACATTGGATTTAGCTAAACAAATGATTGATAAATTTGTTAAAAGTACTGCTAGAGAAGTTTCAATTGATTATATTCAAAAAGTTGTTTGCGACTACTTTAATTTACCTTTAGAATTAATGAAAAGTAAAACACGTAAACGTGAAGTGGTACAAGCCAGACAAATAGCTATGTATTTCTCAAAAAGTTTAACAAAATCTTCATTAGCAACAATTGGTTCTCATTGCGGAGGTAAAGATCACGCTACAGTTTTACATGCTTGTAGAACTGTAAACAATCTAATCGACACTGATAAACATTTTAGAGTGTATATCACTGAAATTGAGAAAAAAATAAATTTAAGTTAATTGTTAAAACCACCCAATGGGTGGTTTTTTTTGTCTTTCCCCTACCCTATGCCTTTTCAATTTAAAAAATTTTCTATAACAGATAGTAATTCGGCGTTAAAAGTAGGTGTAGATGCAGTTTTATTAGCATCTTGGATTGATTTTGAAAATTCAGCTACAGCTTTAGATGTAGGTTGTGGATGTGGAATATTAACAATAGTAGCGGCTAAAAAAATTTTAAATGGAACAATTTACGCAATTGATATTGATTCGGGAGCTATTGAAGACACAAACAATAACATTATAAATAATCAGCTATCATCAAATTGCATAAGTATATGTACAGATTTTTTAACTTGGAAAGCACCATTTAATTTTGATATTGTTATTTGTAATCCACCTTATTTTAAAGGATTAAATGATCAAATGGACGAACAAAAACAAAAAGCTAGATTTGAAAAGTTTTTACCTTTGAATGCATTTTTTAGTCATTGTAATACCTTGTGTAAAGGTAAAATATATATGGTGTATCCTTTTGAGTTTTTAGATGATTTAATTACAAAAGCTAAAGATAATCAATGGTATGCAAATCAAATTTTAAACATTAAAGGAAATCCTCATAGTAATTTTAAACGTTCATTAATACAATTATCTAAAAACAATACACTTACTATAACAAATCAATTAACAATTGAAATTGAACGAGGAGTTTATACAAAAGAGTACATACAACTTACTAAAGAATATTACCTTAAATTTTAAAACTAATACCAAGTAAAATGTTTACTTTTGTAAAAAAAAATAAAAAATGTACAAATCCATAATTCGCCCCATTTTATTTTTATTTGACCCAGAAAAAGTTCATTATTTTGTATTCGATACTTTAAAATTTATTCACAAAATTCCTTTTGTGGGTAAAATAATTAACTCTACTTATACCCTATCAACCAAAAAATTAGAGCGTAATATTTTTGGGTTAAATTTTAAAAATCCTGTGGGATTAGCTGCGGGGTTTGACAAAGATGCTAAATTATATAATGAATTAGGAAATTTAGGTTTCGGATTTATAGAAATTGGAACTTTAACACCAGTTGGACAAACAGGCAATGTTAAACCAAGATTATTTAGATTACCTGAAGATAAAGCCTTAATTAACCGAATGGGATTTAATAACGAAGGAGTTGATGCAGCTATCGAAAGATTAAAAAATAGAAAAGATAAAACTTTAATAATTGGTGGGAATATTGGTAAAAATACAGGTGTAAGTCCAGAAAATACTGATGATAATTATTTACAAGTTTTTAAAAAATTATTCCCTTATGTAGATTATTTTGTTGTAAATGTTAGTTGTCCTAATGTAGGGAACCTAACTAAACTACAAGAAAAAGAGCCATTAATGCAATTGATGCAAAAAATTAATGATGAAAATAAAAAACAAAATAATCCTAAACCTTTACTTTTAAAAATTGCACCTGATTTAAGTGAAGTTGAATTAGATGATGTTATTGATATCATTAAAACCTTAAACTTAGATGGTGTAGTTGCAAGTAACACATCTGTTGACAGATCTAATTTAAAAACAGACAAAAATTATATTGAAAAAATTGGCTATCCAGGAGGTTTAAGTGGATTACCTGTAAGAGATAAATCTACTAAAACTATTAAATATTTGTATCAAAAATTAGGCAATAATCATCCAATTATTGCAGTTGGAGGAATACATAGTGCTGAAGATGCATTGGAGAAGTTGAACGCAGGTGCTGCATTAGTACAATTATATACAGGTTTTATTTACGAAGGTCCTTCATTAATAAAATCTATTAATAAAAAAATACTTCAACAAAAATAAAATATTTTTTTTAGTAGCTTTGGCTATTATTGTAAACAATGCCCTTAAAACCAAAAATTTTATTTTGTTTATCTAGATTTCCTTTTCCTTTGGAAAAAGGAGATAAATTACGTGCGTATCAACAAATGCGATATTTATCTCAGTTTTATACTATAGATTTATTTGTAGTAAGTCATCAACATGTTAATTCAAAATATAAAGAAGAATTAAAACAATTTGTAAATCAAATTTATATTTACAAACTATCTTTTTTTAGTGCTTTTAGCGGATTAATGGTAGCTTTATTTTCAAAATACCCTTTTCAAGTAGGTTATTTTTATAATTCGGGAGCTTTAAAATATTTTAATTCAGTTATTCACAAAAGTAAGCCTAATAGTATTTTTACACAATTGATAAGAATGAGTGAATATACTCGGAAAATAAACAATATTCCTATTTTTTTAGATTATATGGATAGTTTTTCAAAAGGAATGGAACGAAGAAAAAATAAATCAAAAGGGATTAAAAAATATATTTTTTCATTAGAAGAAAAAAAATTAAAATGGTACGAAACAATGGTTCACAACTATTTTGATAAATCATTTATCATTTCCGAGCAAGATTTATTAACTTTTGATAGTAAAATACAAAGTAATATTACCATTTTACCTAATGGAGTTGATGATACTTTTTTTACAAAAGATATAGATAAAGAAAAAAAATATGATTTAATTTTTACCGGAAATATGTCGTACCCACCAAATGTGGATGCTGTTATATATGTAGCAAAAAAAGTTTTACCTATTTTATGGAAAACTAATCCTGAAATAAATTTTTTAATTGCAGGAGCTCAACCTTCACCAAGTGTTAAAGCCTTGGAAAGTAGCAAGATAAAGGTAAGTGGTTGGATGGATGATATAAGAGATGCATATTATGTAGGAAAAATTTTTATCGCTCCATTACAAATTGGTACTGGTTTACAAAATAAATTATTAGAAGCAATGAGTATGCAATTACCGTGTATAACTAGTAATTTAGCAAATAATGCATTAGGCGCAGTACATTTGGATTCGATTTTAATTGCACAAAATCCAGAGGATTATGCTGAATTAGTTATAGAATTATTGAATAATGAGAATTTATACCAAAAATTATCTACAAATTCTCGAATTTTTGTTCAAAAAAACTATAATTGGGAAGCAATTACACAGCAATTTATATCTTGTATAGCACAATAAAAAAAGTGCTTAAATTAGCCTTTTTTGTTATAATTCTTTTCTCATTCTACCTACAGGAATATTGAGTTGCTCTCTATATTTAGCAACTGTTCTACGTGCAATAGGATAACCTTTTTCTAATAAAACTTCAGCTAAACGTTCATCAGTTAAAGGTTTTCGTTTATCTTCAGCATCTATACAATCTTGTAATATTTTTTTAATTTCTCGAGTACTTACCTCTTCTCCTGCATCATTTTCCATACTTTCTGAAAAGAAAGATTTAATTAAAAAAGTTCCAAAATCGGTTTGTATATATTTACTATTTGCAACCCTCGAAACAGTTGAAATATCTAAACCAATAATATCAGCAATATCTTTTAAAATCATTGGTTTTAACTTGGTGTCATCACCTGTTAAAAAGTATTCTTTTTGATACAAAACTATAGCTTCCATCGTTACCAGCAAAGTATTTTGTCGCTGTTTAATGGCATCAATAAACCATTTTGCAGAATCTAATTTTTGCTTAACAAATAAAACTGCTTCTTTATTTTCGGATTTATTTTTTTTTGCAGAATATTCTTTCAGCATATCAATATAATCCTTGCTAACTTTCAATTCAGGAGCGTTTCTACCATTTAAAATTACTTGCAAAGCACCATCTTCATTGTTTAGATAAAAATCCGGCACTATTACTTGTTCCGATTTGGAAGATTCCTTCATGGAATTTCCAGGTTTTGGATTTAATTTTAAAATTTGATCTAATGCATCTTTTAGTTCATCTTCATCTATCGAAAATTTCTTTAAAATTTTATCGTAATGTTTTTTCGAAAATTCCTCAAAACAATCTTCTAAAATATATTTAGCCATTACAATATCTGGATCGGACTGACTTTTTCTTTTGATTTGTATCAACAAACACTCTCGTAAATCTCTACAACCAACTCCGGGAGGATCAAAACTTTGAATAACTTTTAATACATTTTCTAATTCTATTTCGCTTGTAGTAATATTTTGATAAAATGCTAAGTCATCTACAATAGCATCTAACTCTCTTCGAATATATCCCGAATCGTCTAAATTTCCAATTAAATATTCCCCTATAACTTTTTGTTCATCGTTTAAGTTTTGCAATCCTAACTGATCCGATAACAACTCATGAAAAGATTTGCCCATTGAAATGGGCATAGATTTATGTTCATCATCTTGAGATGAATTATTTTGATAAGTTTTGTAAGATGGTTCTTCATCATCACTAATATAATCACTTAAATCAAAATCATCCCTTGAATTATCTTCGTTTCTTTCCTCATCAAAATTATTGTCAGCATCGGCTTCAAATTCCATCGATTCTTCTTCTCTACCCTCTTCTAATGCTGGATTTATTTCTAATTCTTCCTTAATTCTTTGTTCTAAAGCAATTGTTGGAACTTGCAATAACTTCATCAACTGAATTTGTTGAGGAGATAATTTTTGCAATAACTTTTGTTGTAAGGATTGATTTATCATAATACTATTAAATTAAAATTATCCATAAACGCTCTACGCTTACACTTCATCAAAAGTTTTAAAATTTACATTCTGTCTGGCATTTCTATTCCTAAAAGCTTCATGATTTCTTGTAAAGTTGTTCCTGTAACTTTGTTTAGGTATAATCTAAATTTACGTAAATCATCATCAGCCTCATTTAAAATATATGATGATGAGTAAAATTGGCTATAAGTTTTGGCTAAATCATAGGCATAATTAGCAATTACTGCTGGACTATATTCTTTAGCAGCTAAAGATAAAGTATTGAAATATTCTAGGTTTTTCGCTATTAATTCTTTTTCGATTTCTGATAATTCTACACTCTCATAATTAAATTCTTTTATATTATTGTCTATAGATTTTTTTAAAATTGATTGTGTACGAACGTAGTTAAAAAGTATAAATGGTCCCGTATTTCCGTTAAAATCTATAGATTCTTCAGGATTAAAAACCATTCCTTTTCGCGGATCTACTTTTAAAATAAAATATTTTAAAGCAGACATACCAACTTTGTAATTAATTATATCAATTTCTGTTGAAGATAAACCGTCTAATTTCCCCTTTTCTTCATTAGCTTTTGCTGCAGTTGCAATCATTTCATTCATCAAATCATCTGCATCCACTACAGTTCCTTCTCTGGTTTTCATTCTACCACTAGGTAACTCAACCATACCATAAGATAAATGATATAAATGATCGTAAAATTCGTATCCTAATTTCTTTAATATCAAAAACAAAACTTTAAAATGGTAATCCTGCTCATTTCCAACAGTGTATATCATACCATTTATTTTATACTGATGATATCTTAAAATTGCTGTTCCAATATCTTGTGTAATATAAACAGCTGTTCCGTCTTTTCTTAAAACTAATTTTTCATCTAAGCCCTCTTTAGTTAAATCGCACCAAACAGAGCCATCTTCTCTTTTATAAAAAACACCCTTCTCTAATCCTTCCGATATTATTTCTTTTCCAGTTTTATAGGTTTCAGATTCGTAGTATAATACATCAAAATCAACCCCCATTTTTTTATATGTTAAATCAAATCCTTCGTAAACCCACGAATTCATTGTTTTCCATAAGTTTAAAACTTCAGAGTCGCCATTTTCCCATTTACGTAACATTTCTTGGGCTTCTTGAAATAAAGCCGATTGTTGCATCGCTTCATCTTTATTTATTCCCTTAGAAAATAAAACTTCAATTTCTTTTTTTAATTCTTTTTCAAACTGAACATAAAATTCACCCACTAAATGGTCGCCTTTAATACCTCTACTTTTAGGAGTACAACTTTCACCCCATTTCATCCATGCCAACATACTTTTACAAATATGTATACCTCTATCATTTATTACCTGAGTTTTGATTACATCATAGCCAGCTTTTTGTAAAATATTAGATAAAGAATAGCCCAAAAAGTTGTTGCGAATATGTCCTAAATGTAAAGGCTTATTTGTATTTGGAGAGCTATACTCTACCATTATTTTAATCTCTTTAGATGGCAATTGATAAACAGAAGAATTTTGAAACGAATTTAAAAAATTACTTATCCAAATCTTATTTTGAAGCGAAATGTTTAAAAATCCTTTAACTACATTAAATCCCGAAAAAATTTTATTAATAATTAATTCGTTTCCAATTAAATCAGCTGTTTGCTCAGGAGATTTTTTAGATAATTTTACTTGAGGAAAAACAACACAAGTAAAATCACCTACAAAATCAGATTTTGTTTTTTGAATTTGTACTTCTTGAATGTTTATAGGTGTTCCAAAAATTTTTTCAAAAGCTAAACAATATTCTTTGGCAATAAAATTTTCGATCATTTTAAAGAATTTGATTTGTATTTAATTTAGAAAATACATTATAAAACTTGATTAATTGTAATAAAGAGTTTTCATCAGATTTAAATTCCAAACTTAAACCAGCTTTTGTT
>Ga0209358_10003489_pt1 | contig 11605 bp, 9 predicted proteins | sample LauGreFa1BDMLBSN_2_FD_187574 | JGI IMG/M metagenome (GOLD analysis project Ga0209358, IMG submission 187574) | Freshwater lake microbial communities from Lake Michigan, USA - Fa13.BD.MLB.SN (SPAdes) (version 2) | ecosystem: Environmental > Aquatic > Freshwater > Lake | place: Lake Michigan, USA...
CCGTGATGATGCCGTCGGCACCCGGCTCCAGGAACGTGACGTCGAAGCCCTCGCGCTGCAGGCGCTTGCAGGGGTCGAGCACGGCCTTGTGCTCGTGCACCGCGGTGATGATGTGGCCGCGGCCCTGCTGGCCGGCGGGCGCCTTCGCATACATCTGCGCCGCGCCCTTGATGGCCAGGTTGTTGCTCTCCGTGGAGCCCGAGGTGAAGATGATCTCCTTCGGGTTGGCGCCGACCAGCGCGGCGGCCTGCTCGCGGGCCAGTTCGACGGCGTCCTCGCCCTCCCAGCCGAACTTGTGGTTGCGGCTGGAGGCGTTGCCGAACTTCTCGGAGAAGTACGGGAGCATCGCCTCCACGACGCGGGGGTCGCAGCGGGTGGTGGCGGCGTTGTCGAAGTAGATGGGGAGCTTTGGGGCCATGGTGTCAGTTGGTCCGTGCAGCACCGCAGTGTAGGAGCACCGGTCGGTGGATCAAGGTCAATTCAGACATGTTCTCCGCGATTTCTCGGACGCTGGCAGCCCTGACGCAACCCTCGCCGGTTGGCTATGTTGCGGCGCGCATGCAGATCGTCCATGACCCGAGTTCGATGGCCGCCTTCCATGGATGCGCCCTGGTGCCGACGATGGGCGCGCTGCACGACGGACACGGGTCGCTGATTCGCCGGGCCAGGCTCCACGGCCTGCCCGTGGTGGCCACCGTGTTCGTCAACCCGACGCAGTTCGCCCCGCACGAGGACTTCGGCAAGTACCCCCGGACCCTCGACCGTGATGTCGCGCTGGCCACCCAGTGCGGCGCGGACGCGGTGTTCGCCCCTGCGGCCGAGGACGTCTACCCCGCTGGCCCCGAAGCCTCGCGTCAGGAGGCCGAGGCATGGCCGCTGCCTCCCGTCGCCTGCGAACCCGGGCTCGAGGACGCGTGCCGCCCCGGGCACTTCGGGGGCGTGTGCCAGGTGGTGGCGCGGCTCTTTGACCTCTGCCGGCCGGCGGTCGCGGTGTTCGGGGAGAAGGACTGGCAGCAGCTGCGGGTGATCACGGCCATGGCGGAGGGGCTTGCCGGACGATGGCCCGGGCTGCGGATCGAGCCTGCGCCCACCGTGCGCGACCCCGACGGCCTTGCGATGAGCAGCCGCAACCGCTACCTCCGCCCGGAGCAGCGCGAGCAGGCGCTTGGGCTCGTTCGCGCGCTGCAGATGGCCGCGAGCGCGCAGCGGCCCGCCACCGCAGAAGCCCTCATGCGGTCCACGCTCGAGGCCCACGGGCTGGCCGTGGACTACGCCGTCGTGCGGGATGCGCGCACCCTGCTGCCGGTCCAGGGGTTCGAGCGCCCCACGCGCGGCCTCATCGCCGCCAGGCTCGACACCGTGCGCCTCATCGACAACATGGCCCTTCCCATCTGCAGGTAGGGGTACGATCGGGGCCATGAACCCCCTGGCCTGCCGATCGTGCCGGATCCTCGCCTTGGCAGCGGCGCTCGGCGCCCTCGGCGCCTGGGCTGCCCCCCGCGGCGACGACGATGCCCCCAAGCCCGCGGCCAAGAAGCCCGAGGGCGATGCCACGAGCGAGGCCAAGTTCTACGAGAAGCTCGACAAGGAGGACCGCGAGGCGCTGAAGGCCAGCGTCGGGTTCCTCGTGGCCAAGCCCACCGACACGCTCGTGTGGCTTGGCGGCGATGCCATGGACCGCGAGGCATTCCGGGGCAAGGTCACCGTGATCCAGTCGGTGGGAGGCAAGGCCAGCGCGCGCGCCGCCCTCGAGAAGGCCAAGAAGTCGCTCCCCGAGGGCGCCGTGCTGCTGGGCCTGCACACGCCGGACCAGGCCGGCCGCGGCGAGGACTCGCTCAAGGGCAACCCGCCGTGCATCGTGGCGATCGACGCGGACGGCGCGTGGTGCGACGCGCTCGGGGTCTGGAAGAAGCCGGTCAACATCGTGATCGACAAGGCCGGCGTCGTCCGCTTCGCGGGCCTCACGGAGGCCGGGCTCAAGGCCAAGGTCCCGCTCCTGATGGCGGAGGAAGTCGACGACAGCGTGCAGGGCCGCGAACGCCCCGCTCCCGCCGGCGCGCCCGAGGCCAAGCCCGCGGAGGACGTCAAGTGGCCGGAGTTCCTGGCACCGGTCTCCGGAGGCAGCGACATGCGCGGCAAGAAGGTGCCCGCGTTCAACGTCGAGAAGTGGCTGACGGCCCGCCCGGACCCGGGCAAGCGGCTGGTGGCGATGGACTTCTGGGCCACCTGGTGCCCGCCCTGCCGCGCCTCCATCCCGCACCTCAACGAGCTGCACCAGAAGTTCGGCGATGACATCCTCTTCGTGGGCATCAGCGACGAGAAGGAACCTGCGTACAACCAGGGCCTGAAGAAGTACAAGCTCAAGCCCGCGGACTTCAGGTACTCGCTGGCGCTCGACTCCAAGAGCACGATGAAGGGCTTCTTCCAGATCTCCGGCATCCCGCACATGGCGATCTTCTCGCCCGACGGCATCGTGCGGTGGCAGGGCCACCCGATGTCGCTGCAGGAGGAGGACATCCAGAAGCTCGTCGCCGCCAACCGGGCGAACTCGAAGTCCGCGCCGGGCACGGGGGGCGGCCGCGGCTGGGTGGCATCGGGCGCCGGTCAGAAGTCGCGCTGAACGATCGCCTCGGCGGCCGCGTCAAGGGCATCGCGCGCCGGCCCCTGCGGCACGTGCGCCAGCTCGCGCCGCGCATCGGCGACGATCGCCAGCGCACGCGAGCGCGCCTCCGCGAGCGCACCGGACTCGTGGAGCTCGGCAAGCAGCCCCGCCCCGTCGCGCGCCCGGATCACCTCGATGGCCCGCTCGCGCCGAGCCCCCGCCCCGCCGGCGAGGTGGACGATGACGGGGAGCGTGAGCTTTCCCTTCTCGAGGTCGCGGCCGAGGCTCTTGCCCACCACGTCCTCCCGGCCCTCGAGGTCGAGCAGGTCGTCCTGCACCTGGAACGCGGTGCCCAGGCCCTCGCCGAACCGCCCCAGCGCCGCCACGGCCGGCTCGGGTGCGCCGCTCAGGCGCGCACCGAGCTCGCAGCAGGCGCCGATGAGGACGGCGGTCTTGCGGCGCACGATCTCGAAGTAGGTGGGCTCGTCGAGCGACAGGTCGTCTCGGTGGCTCAGCTGCAGCAGCTCGCCCTCGCAGAGCGTGTTCGTCACCTCGCCGAGCCGCAGGTTGAGCGCGGGATCGCCGACGCGGCTGCACAGGTGGAATGCGTTGGAGATGAGGTAGTCGCCGAGCATCACGGCCACCTCGTTGCCGCGGAGGCGGTTGATGGTCTGGCCCTTGCGGCGGACGTCGGCCTCGTCGAGCACGTCGTCGTGCACGAGCGTGGCCATGTGGATCATCTCGCACGTGGCGGCCACCGACACATGGCGCTCGCCCACGGGCCCGAAGGCGCTGCCGCAGAGGAACACCATCGTGGGGCGCAGCATCTTGCCGCGGTAGCGCTCCACGTGCCGGCACAGCGTGTTGACGGGCGGCAGGTCGCGCGCGAGCTGCCGCTCGAACGTGCGGCCGACCTCGTCGAGGAGGGAGGCGAGGTTCGCGAGCGGGGGAGCGTGCTCGGGCGTGAACGGCATTTCGGGATGGTAGGCGGCGGGTGCGCGACGGCCCTCAGCGCCGCGGACGCTGCGCCGTGATGTAGGCGATCCAGCCCTCGCAGGCCTCGCCCACGGCGGTGCGGCGGAACTTGCCGTCGCCCTCGCCGTCCTTGGTGGTGCCCTCCCAGTAGACGGCGGGGCGCACGAACCCGGCGTCGACCAGCGCCTCCTGGATCTCGGCAAGCGTCCACAGGCGCCAGTCGTAGGTGAACGCCTTGCGCAGCTCGGTGCCATCGGGGAAGCGGAAGTGGATGTGGTTGAGCACGTCGCCGTTGATCGGGTTGTAGCGCTCGGTGTCCCAGACGTAGGTGAACCCGTCGAGGTCGCGCTCCTCCTTGGTCACCGAGAAGCTCTGGAACCCTCCGTAGGAGTCGAGCACGAACAGCCCGCCCGGCTTCATGTTGGCGAACGCCGCGCGGAAGTACTCCACCAGCGCGGCGCGCGACTTGAAGATGAAGTAGCTGAAGTTGAGCGCCGCGATCACGTCCGCGGCGGGTGCCCCCCCGCCGCGCACGTCGCCCTTCACCCAGTGCATGCGTGCGCGCTGCGCCGCGGTGAGGCGGACGCCGTGGCGCGCCTTGCCCCACGCCATCGTCCTGGTGCAGAGGTCGATGCCCCAGGCCTCGTTGCCGGAGCGGTGCTTCACCCACTCGCAGCTCAGGAACCCCGTGCCGCAGAAGTCCTCGCGCAGCACCTTCGGCGCACGCCCGTGGAGCTCGCGGTAGCGGCGGTCGATGAAGGCGATCTCCGCGGACGGCTCCTGCACGGACAGCTCGTAGAGCTCGTGCCGGTCGCTGCCCTTGGCGGTGCGCCATCCCTTGCGTGCGTGCTTCCTCGTGCGCGTTGCGGTGTTCCGTGCCATGTGGGGCGCGGAATGCTACTGGCGCGCGGTCATCTGCGCGGCGCGCCGTCGTTGGTTCGGTACCACTGCGAGGCGCTGGCCGCGAGACGGCCCGCGTCGACGCCGAAGTCCTCGGCAAGCGCCTGCTGCCAGGGCTTCCCGCCCTTGACGGCCTTGACCCACGCCCCGAACTTCTGCGGCCGGTCGGCGATCATCAGGTCGACCAGCAGGAATCCGACCGAGTAGCCGATCGCGTTGTCGCCGGGCCACGTGCCCTCCGCACCGCTCAGCGCCATCACCTTGGCGGCATCGCCGCCCTGGCGGAAGAAGGCGAGCCCCTGCGGCCGGCGGTTCTGGTCGACGCGGCCGTTCGGCACGCAGGCGCGCGCGATCCACTCGGCGAAGCCCTCGTTGGCCCAGTCCGGCAGGCGTGCGGGCGTGGCGTAGCGGTGCACGATGCCGTGGAGCGTCTCGTGCACCAGGGTCGACGCGAACTCCGCCTCGTCGTTGCCGCGGTACGCGGAGATGGCCACCTGCGGGCCGGTCATGTGGCAGATGCCGCGGAGCGTGGCGGGGGCCTTGTGCCGGAACACGGCGGCCTCGGAGAGGCGGAAGCTCTCCTGCCGCTCGTAGAGGAGCACCACGGCCTTGCCCCAGAAGAGGTTGATCCCCTTGGGGACCTGCAGCATCTCGGCGACGCGCGCGTACATGGCGTCGAGCTCGCGGCCCCAGCGCTGCAGGTCGGCCTTCGGGAGGTCGCCGGTCACGATGAAGAACTCCGTCTCCACCGTGTCGGCACGCACGCCGGCCACGTCCATCGCCTCCTTGGCCACGCCGCGCATGCGGTCGACGGCTGCGGTGCGGTCGCCGTCCGAGAGTACCGGCCACGGCCTGGCGGTGGCATCGTCGGGCAGCGTGTCCTGCTGCAGCCGGCGCTCGCGGTCCATGCGGTCGCGCTCCTCGCGGAGCTTCGCCGCGCCGGAGGCACGGACGCGAGCTGCGTCCACCTGCTCGGCCGTCGCGCCGACACGCTTCGCCTGCCCGAAGGCATCGTCGGCGAGCTTCCTGCCGTCCTTTGCGGCGGCGAGGAGTTCCCCGAGCCGCAGCCACTGCGCGGCACTCGCCTTGTCCATCACCTGCGCGTAGACGCGCCGAAGGTCGGGCGCCACGAGGTCGCTCCACCGGCGGTCGCCGAACGACCCGGTGAACCCGTCCTCGGTCCATGCCGTGAGCTTGCCGACGAACGTCGCGCCGGTGACGGTGCGCGCGCGCACCTCCACCGGGCGCTCGAGCGTTCCCTGCGCGAAGCCGGGACGGGGCGCCGCCAGGAGCGCCGCCAGCACTGCCAGCATGGCAGCGGGGCGGCGGGAAAGTCGTCGGGCGGCAGCCATCGGGAGACAGGCTAGCGAACCCCGCGGTCACGGCGCGCAACCGGCGGCTGAGGAACGGGTTACGCCGGGATACGGCGCATCGAGGCGGCCTGCGGGCTTGCCCGCGCGGCACGAATCGCGCGAAAAACGCGCCCCGCGGTGAATGTCGCGCCCTGCGGCGCCGATGGCCATCCCGGGCCCGCGGCGTGGCAAGCCGTTTGCCCGTTATCCCGCGAACCCGCCCCGTAATTCCTAGCATTGCGGCGGACGGATTCGTAGGGTTGGTCTGTGCAGGGCCCGATTTCCCGGACCCGCAATCGCGAAGGAGGCTGGCATGTTCGAACGACTCACCGATCGCGCGCGCAAGGTCATGGCCCTGGCCAACCAGGAGGCCCAGCGCTTCAACCACGAGTACATCGGGACGGAGCACATCCTGCTCGGCCTGGTGAAGGAGGGCTCGGGCGTCGGCGCGAACGTGCTCAAGAACCTGGACATCGACCTGCGCAAGGTGCGCCTCGAGGTGGAGAAGCTCGTCAAGAGCGGCCCCGAGATGGTGACCATGGGCAAGCTGCCGCAAACCCCGCGCGCCAAGAAGGTGGTCGAGTACGCCATCGAGGAGGCGCGCAACCTGAACCACAACTACGTCGGCACCGAGCACCTGCTGCTCGGCCTGCTGCGCGAGCACGACGGCGTGGCCGCGCAGGTGCTGATGAACCTCGGCCTCAAGCTCGAGGAGGTGCGCGAGGAGGTCCTCAACCTGCTCGGCGCCGGCGCCGACCAGGAGCGCGAGGAGTCGCCGCAGCAGCCCGCCGAGCCGCAGGCCCAGGAGCCCCCGGCCGAGGGCGGCGCCACCGCGCGCCGCGGCAAGAGCAAGACCCCGGCCCTCGACAGCTTCGGCCGTGACCTCACGGAGCTCGCCAAGAGCGGCGAGCTCGACCCGGTCATCGGCCGCGAGCACGAGATCGAGCGCCTCATCCAGATCCTGAGCCGCCGCACCAAGAACAACCCGGTGCTCCTCGGCGAGGCCGGCGTCGGCAAGACCGCCATCGTCGAGGGCCTCGCGCAGCGCATCATCGCGCAGGAGGTCCCCGACCTGCTGTTCGAGAAGCGGCTCGTGGTGCTCGACCTCGCGAGCATGGTCGCGGGCACCAAGTACCGCGGCCAGTTCGAGGAGCGCATCAAGGCGGTGATGAACGAGGTGCGCCGCGCCAAGAACATCATCCTCTTCATCGACGAGCTGCACACCCTGGTCGGCGCCGGCGGCGCGGAGGGCGCGATCGACGCGTCCAACGTGCTCAAGCCCGCGATGGCCCGCGGCGAGATCCAGTGCGTCGGCGCGACCACCTTCGACGAGTACCGCAAGTACATCGAGAAGGACTCCGCGCTCGAGCGCCGCTTCCAGTCGATCCCGGTCGAGCCGCCGAACGCGGAGCAGTCCGTGCAGATCCTCATGGGCCTGCGCGAGAAGTACGAGAAGCACCACAAGGTGCGGATCACCGACGAGGCGCTGAAGGCCGCCGTCGACCTGTCCGGCCGCTACATCACCGGCCGCGTGCAGCCCGACAAGTCGATCGACGTCATCGACGAGGCCGGCGCCCGCCTGCGCCTCAAGAGCATGACCAAGCCGCCGGATCTCGCCGAGATGGAGGGCCGCATCGAGCGCCTCTCCGTCGAGAAGGACGAGGCGGTCAAGAACGCCGACTACGAGAAGGCCGCCGAGCTGCGCGACCAGGCCGAGAAGCTCCGCAAGGAGAAGGAGCGCATGCAGCAGACCTGGCGCGACCGCATGAACGAGGTCGACGCCGTCGTGGACGAGAACGTGATCGCCGAGGTCGTCAGCAAGATGACCGGCGTGCCGCTCACCCGCCTGGAGAAGGAGGAGAGCGCCCGCCTGCTCCAGCTCGAGGCCGAGCTGCACAAGTCGGTCATCAGCCAGGACGAGGCCGTCAAGCAGGTGGCCCGCGCCATCCGCAAGGCCCGCTCGGGCCTCAAGGACCCGAAGCGCCCGATGGGCAGCTTCATGTTCCTCGGCCCGACCGGCGTCGGCAAGACGCTGCTCGCGAAGGCGCTCGCCGAGTTCATGTTCGGCGACCCCGACGCGATGATCCGCCTCGACATGTCCGAGTACATGGAGAAGCACAACGTCAGCCGGCTGGTCGGCGCGCCCCCCGGGTACGTCGGCTACGAGGAGGGCGGCCAGCTCACCGAGCGCGTGCGCCGTCGCCCCTACTCCGTCGTGCTGTTCGACGAGGTGGAGAAGGCCCACCCGGACGTCTTCAACATGCTCCTGCAGGTGATGGACGACGGCCACCTGACCGACTCGTTCGGCCGGCGGATCGACTTCCGCAACTCCATCATCATCATGACCTCGAACATCGGCTCCGACATCATCAAGGGCGGCGCCAACTTCGGGTTCCAGAAGCGCCAGGAGGTGCAGGACTACGAGAAGATCAAGAAGTCCCTGCAGAGCGAGGCGGAGAAGTTCTTCCGCCCCGAGTTCATCAACCGCCTCGACGACATGATCGTGTTCCGGCCGCTGGTGAAGGCGGACCTGACCCACATCATCGACCTCGAGCTGGCGAAGGTGAAGGACCGCCTGAAGGCCCGCGGCATGACCCTCGAGGTCAGCGAGCCCGCCAAGGACTTCCTGATCGAGAAGGGCTACAACCCCGACTTCGGCGCCCGCCCGCTGCGCCGCGCGCTGGCGCAGTACGTCGAGGACCCGCTTGCCGAGCGCCTGCTCAGCGGCGAGTTCGCCGACGGCACCGCGATCACCGCCACCCGCGAGGAGGGCAAGGACTACCTCTCCTTCGAGGGGAAGTCGACGAAGGGCGAGGCCCCGAAGGCCGAGCCGCAGACGGCATGACCGGCAGGGGAAGTTCCACCAGCCAGCAGTCGCCGGCCGGCGCCCTCCCGGGTGCCGGCCGGTGCGCTTGACGGGCACCCCGAGGACGGTCCGCATGCGGGGATGACCGGAATCCGAGGCTCCAGGCGCCCACCGGGCAAAATGTCACTCAAAGACGCCAAATCGTGATGGGTGGAATCACCCGTTCGCGTTCCCAGGGATGGAGCGTGGTGCATCGCACCACCGACAACCTCGACTGGCCCGGGTAGACAGTCACGGGAGATGGGCCGCTTGCCGACGGACTCGGCTGCGTCGGGCGCCTGCACGGGAGTGTGGGCTTCAGCAGGGGCAATGCCCCAGGATGTTCAAGATGCGTACTTCTTCGATGATCGCTTCGATGGCTGCGGTGGTGGTGGCGGGTTCGGCGAATGCGGGCGTGGTGGATCCGTTCACGCAGGCCCAGAGTTTTGGCAACGATTCGGCTGGCGGCTTCGTGAGCATCACTGGTGGGCTCTTCAACGAGCGGAATGCGTTTCGGTCGATCCGCGCCGGTGGCACTGGCGTCAGCGCGTCAAGCAACGACGTCGCCTTCACGACGCAGCGGGCTAACACCGGTTTGGTGGGCCTCACGTACCGGATGGCTGGCGGATCGTCCAACGATCTCAGTTTGATCACCGGGATGTCGATCGCGCTGAGCGCACTGAATCTCTCCAACGGGGCGACGGGCGTCAATTTCTTTTGGCAGGCGATCGACGTGAACAACAACTCGATGTACGCGAGTCAGGACCTCTCCTCGAACGGGACCAGCACCTTCGACTTCGCCGCGGCAACCAAGGACGTCGGCTTTGACCTGACCAACGTGACGACCCTGCAGTTGTCCGTCTCTCAGCTTGGTGGCCCCACTACGGGTAGCAACGTCTCGGTCTCCGGCACGCTGTCCAACTTCAGCTACACCGCGGTCCCCGCCCCGGGCGCGCTCGCGCTCCTCGGCGCGGCTGGCCTGGTCGGCTCGCGCCGGCGTCGCTGACCGCTCTGCAGTCGGCTTCCCCGCCGGCCTCCGGCCGGTGACCACACTCCTCGCCCCGGTGAGCTTCGGCTCGCTCGGGCGAGTGTCTTTGGATCAGGGAATTCGTGCATCCGGCGCGAACCCATGATGGTCGGCTCGCTCGCGTTGCGTTCACCCCGGGAACTCGAGGTGCCGGAGCCTGGGCGACGTGCCGCGGCAAGCATCGCGAACAATTCAATCTGGCTTGAGTGCGCGGCCAGGGCGTTGATCTGCCGTCGGCAGGTTCGGCGCCGGCGGAGCCTGCATGGGAGTGTGGGCCCGGAACGCGGGGCGATGCCCCGGGAGATGATCATGAAGCGCATGCGGATTCGGAAGGATGTAGCGCAGGGGATGCTGATGGTCGGGTGCCTGGGCCTCGCGACGCCCGCACTGGCGGGGGTGACGGTGCTCGGTGCGCCGGGTCTCTTCAAGGTGTTCTCGCCGCCGAATGACGTGACCGCGGACTTTGCGGAGTCCTTCGAGTTCGCGTCGACCCCGTGGACCGCCCCCACCGAATGGGGCGCCGGCTCCTTCGCCGTCTCGGCGTCGTCCGCCGGGCTCTCAGCGACCGCCAGTTCCAACGCGATCAACGGGGTCGACACCCGATTCGACTGGGAGCTCGCGATGGTGTTCGAGGCATCGACCCCCATCGAGGTCTCCATCGACTACCGGCGCTTCGCCGGGGCGATCGGCGGGACGCTGCTCACCCTCGTGGAGCTGGACGCGGACGGGGAACCGGTCGACCTCCTGTGGTCCCTGCCGACCCAGGCCAGCGGGACGTTCACCGTGACCATCCCGGCGCTCTTGGCCGAGTCGGGTCGCACCTATGCGTTGGGCTACGTGGAGTCCTGGATCACCGGCGCCAGCCCGACCAATCCGTCGACCGGGGGCCTCTCCGTCACGTTTACCGCGGTCCCCGCGCCAGGGGCGTTGGCGCTGCTGGCGGCGGGGGGCCTCCGCGGGTCGCGGCGACGGCGCTGATCGCGGGCAGCTCGGGCGGGCATGGCTGCGAGGAACCTCGGGCGAGATCCCGAAGACTCCTCGTCGCCATGCCCGCCTCCCCCAAGCCCGCCGGGCCGGGACCGCGGCGAACGGAAGGCAAGGCCGCCGCCTGCCTACGATCCGACACCATGACCGGACCCGTCACGAACGGCAGCAGCGGAAGCAAGCCACCCGAACGGCTCATGCTCGCCGGCCCGCGCGGGCGCCTGGAGGAGCTGCTCCGCGTCATCCGCATCGCGAACGAGTTCATCCGCGGGTTCCGCAAGCTGCACTTCGTGGGGCCGTGCGTCACGGTGTTCGGCAGCGCGCGCTTCCCCGAGGGACACCGCTGGTACGAGATGTCGCGCCGGGTCGGCGCCGAGCTCGGCAAGCAGGGCTTCACGGTGATGACCGGCGGCGGCCCCGGCGTGATGGAGGCGGCCAACCGCGGCGCCCGCGAGGTCGGCGCGCCGAGCATCGGCTGCAACATCGAGCTGCCGCACGAGCAGCACGCCAACAGGTGGTGCGACAGCTGCATCGGCTTCCGCTACTTCTTCGTGCGCAAGGTGATGCTGCTCAAGTACTCCTACGGGTTCGTCGTGTGCCCGGGCGGCTACGGGACCATGGACGAGCTGTTCGAGACGCTCACCCTCGTTCAGACGAGGAAGATCGTCGATTTCCCGATCGTGATCATGGGCAAGGACTACTGGGACGAGCTCGACGACTTCGTGATGAAGCGGATGATCCCGGACGGGACGATCGATCCCGCGGACCGCGGCCTGGTGAAGGTCACCGACGACCCGGAGGAGGCCGCGGCGTTCATCGCCGAGGCCGCCGAACGGCGCTTCGGGCTGCGCAAGGGCGCGCCCGCGCCGAAGCGACGGTGGTGGCTGCTCGAGGGGTGATCCCGCGCCGGGTGAAACCTC
>Ga0209358_10003491_pt1 | contig 11604 bp, 11 predicted proteins | sample LauGreFa1BDMLBSN_2_FD_187574 | JGI IMG/M metagenome (GOLD analysis project Ga0209358, IMG submission 187574) | Freshwater lake microbial communities from Lake Michigan, USA - Fa13.BD.MLB.SN (SPAdes) (version 2) | ecosystem: Environmental > Aquatic > Freshwater > Lake | place: Lake Michigan, USA...
CGGAATCAGCACCAGTGGTGCGAGCGATGCCTGGACCAGCAACACCACCCCGAGTGCGGCCCGCGGAGACACCCGCCGCTCCATGAACCCGACCACGCGCCCCGCATTGACCGCAACGGCTGTGTACAGCACGCCGTTGACAAACGCCAGCAGCAGGCTGTCGCGCTGGGTGAATCCGTACTCGCGTTCGGCGATGAAGTAGAGGGCATTCCAGAGGATGCCCGTGCCCAGGGAGCACAGGAAGGTCAGGCCACCGATCGGGACCGCGCGCACGGGGGTGTGGGATTCCGCCTGCATCGGGGGGCGAGTGTACGGCCGCCGTCCGTGCTACACTTCCCGCCCTGTCCATGTAGCTCAATCGGATAGAGCGTTGCCCTCCGAAGGCAAAGGTTGCAGGTTCGATTCCCGCCATGGACGCTTTCCCGAGGGCCCCGCGAGGGGCCCTTTCCGTTGGCCCCGAAGGGGTCTTCTCCCCTGGCCCTGGAGAGGCCTCTCCATCTGTCGCCCAAGCAAGAGCCCGCCATGACCATTGCCGAGTTCCAGCGGATGATCCGCGACAAGTACTACGCCACCGACAGCGCCCGCGGCGCTCCCGGCACCTACCTGTGGTTCGTGGAGGAAGTGGGCGAGTTGGCCCATGCCATCGCCAACAGGGAGCGTGGCAAGCTCGACCAGGCCAATCTCGAGGAGGAGTTCGCCGATGTGATCGCTTGGTTGGCGACGCTCGCGAACATCTGCGACGTGGATCTCGAGAAGGCGATCGCCGACAAGTACATCAAGGACGGTGGACCGGCGGGGTACAAGGCCTGACCTGCCTCCACGAGGAGCAACATCCCATGTCGCAACCTGATCCCAACTGCCCGTTCTGCTCGCGTCGCCAGACGGTGTACCTCGAGAGCCCCAGGTGGCAGCTTCTGCGGCACGCCGATCCGGTTCCTCTCGCGGGCTGGATGATGCTGGCCGCGCGCGCCCACCGCGCTGGCATGGACGAGATGGACGAGGTGGAGCAGCGCGAGGTCGGGGCGATCCTGGCGATCATCGCGGGGGCCGTGCGGGCCGAGACGGGCGCAGAACGCACGTATTCGATCACATTCAACGAAGCGGTGCGCCATCTTCACCTGCATGTCGTTCCCCGCCATGCGACCGATGCCACGACCACGAGCTGGGCCCTCGCCGACCGCTATCGTGCGACCGTGCGCGGAGAGATCGCGGCGGCCGATGCCGCCGAGGCGGAGCGCGCGGCGCGGGCCATTGCATCGCGTTGCCTGACAGGTCTCGGCGGGATGGGGTTCGTGGTGCCATGAACCGCGATGGTCGGTCCAGTGCAGGTCACACGATGAATCCACCGGCTCCCAGCGGAATCGAGCGCATCCGTGCCGCGTTCCAGGCGGCGCGCGCCGCGCAGCGCCCTGCGTTGCTTCCTTTCATCACCGGGGGATTTCCCGATGTGGCCACCACCGAGGCGCTCCTCGAAGCGCTCCCCGATGCGGGCGCGGATCTGATCGAGGTGGGCATACCCTTCTCTGATCCGATCGCAGACGGCCCGGTCATCGCGGAGTCCATGCATCGGGCACTCCTCGCCGGCACCACTCCGGATGCCGTCTTCGCCGCCATCGCGCGCGTGCGACCCCGCGTTCCCGTGCTGGCGATGGTCTCCGTGTCCATCGTGTCGCGCGTGGGGCCGGGCCGCTTCATCGACCATGCTGTCGACTCTGGCGTCTCAGGGCTCATCGTGCCTGACGCCGACCCCTCCGACGCGCGGTTGCTCTCCCAACTGGCGGCCGCACGCGGAGCAGGGTTCTGTGCGCTCATCGCGCCAACCACCACTGCAGAACGCACACGCGAACTCGTTCGGATCTCCACCGGATTCGTCTATCTCCTCGCCCGCGCGGGTGTGACGGGTGAGCGCAGCGATCTGCCCGATCTCTCGCCGCGCATGGCACAACTCCGCACGCTTGGCGATGCGCCGGTGGCGGTTGGCTTCGGGGTCTCGACTGCTGCGCACGTGCGCGCCATCGGGGCGTGCGCCGACGGAGCGATCGTCGGGAGCGCCATCGTGCGCCGCATGTCCGATGCCGCCGCCCAGGGAACAAGCGCGGTCGATGCTGCGCTGACCCTTGTCCGTGCTCTTGGCGCTCCGCGTCAGTAACGTCGCAGCACGCCGATCACAACGCCCTGGATGGTGCAGTCGTCGACGATGATCGGGGCGAAGTCAGGGTTGGCGGGCTGCAGGCGTATGCGACCGTCACGCTCCTTGAAGTAGGTCTTGAGCGTCGTCTCGCCATTGGCCAGCAGCGCCACCACGCGCTCGCCGTTCCGCGCCGTGCTGCGCTGGTCCACGAGCACATAGTCGCCGTCGAAGATGCCCTCGTCGCGCATCGACATTCCATCGACCTGAAGCGCGAAGGTGTTGCCTGAACGTCCCTTGCGAGGTCCGAAGAGTTCCTCCAGGGCGATGGACTCGCGCTGCTCGAACTTCTCGATGGGATGTCCCGCAGCGACCTTTCCTACGAGGGGGAACGACAGCGAAGCCGCAGGTCCACTCTCGATCTGCCGCGCCGGGATCTCGTCGTGATCGTCGGGAAGGACGAGCTCAGGCGACAGCGTCAAAGAGCGAGCCTTGTTCGGATCCCTCTCCAGCGCCCCCTTCGAGATGAGCGACTCGACGTGTTCGAACACCGTGACCTTGCTGACGCCAAGCGTGTCGGCGAGTTCTTGCATGGTCGGCGAGAAGCCCTTCGTGCGCCGCCATTGGTCGACCAGCTTCAGGACGCGCATCTGCTTGGGGGTCAGGTTCATTGTGGTGTTCGCTCGCGAGGTGGGGTGAAGGCTGCCCGCCGGAGAAGATCTCCGCCGCCAGCTGGTGGAAGCGCTTGCTCACCGCGGTCCACGCGCTGGTGAGAGGGGTGAGGATCGGGTCGGTGGCGACGCCACACTCGCGAGAGGTGGTGGCGCCAGCGATGCAGGCGATGTCGGCGCCCGCGGGTCCGCAGGCGATGTAGCGGCGGCTGTACTCGGCACCCGGTCCGACCATGACGAGCGGCCAGTGCCGCGACTCATCGCGGGGACTGGTTGTGTCGACATGGACTTCGGTTGTCGCGGCGATCTCTTCGGCGACGTGCGGCGGACGATCGGCGTCGGTCATCGGGTGCGCGCTGCTCAGGCAGTTCAGGATTGCAGTGATCATGTGCATCGAGCTCACTCCTTGGGTTTGCTGCCGGCCGTCGATCGAGGGTTGATCGTCGACGGGCCGCAGCGAAGGTCCAGAGCTCGCGTTTCCCCCGCGGTCTCGGACAGACTCTCTCGTGTTCCGCGGCCAATGCTCCCTTGGACGCGCCGTGCCCTTGGTCACAACAGCCCGTGAAGCCGCACCACGACCATCGGTCGTGCGCTGCGGGCCTCGGTGCTGTGTGGTTCGGTGCATGGAGAGGTATTCGGCGCCTGTTTGGGTCTGGCTGCAGATTTTGTTCGGGAGATGTTCGCCCAAACAGAGTCCTTCTGCAAGTTGGGTGGGCGCGCGAATGGCAGGGGCTGTAGCCGGGATGCTGGAAGTGTCTTTGGGAGAGTGGGTTACATGCGATGGACAAAGCGCCCGCCGACGTCGGCTTGCCTGTCGAGAACCTTGGCTTGCCTGTCCAGGATCCACCTGAGGACCTTGGCTTGCCTGTCCAGGTTCCACCTGGCCAGGATTCACTGATGGCTGATCGGCGCTGTCTTGCCTGTTCAAGTTCGCCCCGAGTCCGCCTTTTGGTTCGCCTCGGTCGCCGTCTCGCCGCCGCGTTAGGGTGTGCTGATGTCCTCCGTCCCCGACAGCGGTTCCGTTCGACATCAGGGTCCACATGCGGCGCCAGTCCGTGCGTGTCCTCCCGTTGCGTGCGTGCGTCCCTCGCCGCTCGCCGAGGGCGACCTTGGTGCGCTGTTCCCGATCGACCGCTCGTACACGTTCCTCAACCACGGGAGCTTCGGCAGTGTGCCGCACGAGGTACTTGCGGTGCAGCAGGAGTGGCGCATGCAGATCGAGGCGCGTCCGATCGAGATGATCGATCGGCGAATGAAGTCGCTGCTTCCCGCGGCGCGTGAGCGTGTCGCGCGCTTCGTCGGGGCACGCGCGGAGCACATCGGATTCGTGGTGAATGCAACCGAGGGTGTGAATGCGGTCCTGCGTTCATTGCGCTGGAATCGCGGCGACGAAGTCGTGGTGGTCGACCATGTCTACAACGCCATGCGCCAGTCGCTGCGTCGGCTCGCTGCGGAGACCGGCATCATCGTTCGCGAGGTGGAGATCGCACTGCCGGTGCACGATGCGCAGGCATGGTTCGATGCCGTCGTGGGCGCGTTCAACGCGCGTACGCGCCTGCTCCTGCTCGATCACATCACGAGTCCGACCGCGCTCGTCCTTCCCGCGGCGCAACTCGTGGCTGCGGCGCGTGCGCGCGGCATCTACACGCTTGTCGATGGGGCGCACGCGCCAGGTTCGATCGCGCTCGATGTCGACGCGATCGGTGCCGACGCCTACACCGCCAACCTGCACAAGTGGGTCTGCGCGCCAAAGGGGACCGCATTCCTCGCGGTGTCCGCGGATCACGCCGCGGCAACCCATCCGCTCGCCACCAGCCACTTCTTCTCCGAAGGTTTCGGGCGTGAATTCGACTGGCAGGGGACCCGGGACCTCTCCGCATGGCTCTCGGCACCCGCTGCGATCGACTTCTTCAGCCGGTTCGGATGGGACCGCGTGCGGGCCCACAACCACGCCATGGCCACCTGGAGCCAGGCCTTCCTCTGTCAGCGCTGGAGCGTCGCTCCGTTGTCGCCGTTCGATGGCTCGATGCTCGCCTCGATGGCCGCGGTTCGCCTTCCCGCCGGCGTACAGGAGCGGTTCCCGACCGCAGTCGCGCTTCAGGCGCATCTCTACGACCGTCACCGCATCGAGATTCCCGTCATCGACTGGAAGGGGATCTGGCACGCCCGCGTGTCCTGCCATCTGCACACGACGCCGGACCTCGTGGAGCGTTTGGCTGAGGTTGTTCTCGCGCTCCGCGACGCCTGAGGCACCGGGTGGTACTCGACTCCCAGCGGTCGGCTTCCCGTCACGTCGCGCAGCCCTTGATTCTCGGTCCCTGCGAACGGCTGTGGCGCAGGCCCCCGCATCCGGCTCGCGTCGTTGGCTCAACGACGGCCCGACGTTGGCCGAAGGATCATGCATGGGAAGTTGCAACAGTGCCCGACACCTTCGCTGCTCCGCGGGAGTGGTGTGCGCGGTCCTGTGCGTGGCAGGTTGCGAATCTCCTTGGGAGCGCCCCGCACCCGCCGTCGAACGCACGGAGCAGTCCTACGAAATCTACGCCGATGACGCGAGTCTTGGCACGTGGCTTGACAAGCGGGAGCGATCGCAGATCACGCACGGCATGCTGGTCATCGATGGCCCGAAGGAGAAGCAGAGCTACTTCGCTCCCGACACGACCTACGTCGTCACCACGTCGAGCCCGCTCATTGCCACGCGCTCGCGCGAAATGGCGAACAACGATCTCCGGCTTCCCGCAGGCATGCGCACGAACTTCGCGCTCGGAAACACCGTGACTGTTCGCATCGAGCGGATCGGCCTCAACGGAAGCCGACAGGTCGTGGATGAGGGCCGCGTGAGCTTTCTCGAGATCGTCCTCGCCAACGACGGCCATCACTGACCGACGTTGTAGGCGAGTAACCCCGCACGCGATCGATGTGGGCGCGCGCAAGGCCTCGCACAGACGGGATCATGAGTCGCGGGCACCGGGCGTGGTCACCGTGCTCTGTTCTTCCTCGCTCCGGCGGAGAACCTCGGCGTGGCGGGCCGCCAGGGCGGGATAGTCGTCGCGATACCATGCCATCCAGCGCTCTGGGTCGTAGCCAAGAGCCGGGGCGGGCGACCCCGTCGTCTGCTCGATCACCATCGCGAGGCTCACGTGCACCTCGGTGCGGTAGATCTCCACCATCGACTCCATGATTCGCAGCAGGCTGCCCTCGTAGATGGTGCCGAGCACAGGCTGGAACGAGGTCGAGGCGTCGCCCACGATGGGAATCTGGTTCTGCACGTACCTTGTCTGCTTGCCGATCACGATCCATGCCTCGTCACCCTTCTTCTCGCGGGGCGGCGCGTACTGTGCCTGGATGAGCGCGGGAATGAGTGAGCCTGCGGCATGGGCGCTCGCGATGCTTGCCGCGCGGTTGATGTGTCGTTCGCGATCCGACCCGAGCAGCCGCGAGAGGCGCGCCAGCGCCGCATCCGAGAGCCTGTCCGGCAACGCATCGGCCGCACGCTGGCGCACCGGGTCGTCCGCGGTCACGGCGAACGTCACCAGTTCCACCTGGCCCACGGTCGGCTCGGAGGCCATGGCGGCGAACAGCGCCCGCCGCACCTCGGCGTCGCTTGCGATGAAGTTTGGTCGCGAACCCTCCCCATCGAGGACCTTGAGCGCACAGGAAAGTTCGAGTGGGGTGGTGAGTCGCGCGAGGGCGGCGAGTCCCGCCCTTCGTTGATCGGACGTGATGGCGCTGGTTCCCGCAGGCGGCGCGATGGCTTGGGTGATGAGGCTGCGCAGCAGTGCGCAGGTTGCCTGCTCCTCGAGTTCGGTGCGGTGCTTGCCAGTGGCCCGAGCAGCCTGTGTGCGCAGGCGGAGGACCGTGGCGTCCGCATATCGCTCGAGGGTGTCGGAGGTGTCCGTCCGATGACCTGCAAGAGCGGGAGGCGTTCCAACGCCCTGGCCGTGCGCCTGCGGTGCCATGGACGCCCACAGGATGCATGCCGTCATCTGGATCAGAGGCGTGCGGAGCAGGGGCTGGCGGAGACGCTGCGCTCGTGGGGTTCGGATCATGCGACCTCGAGGGATCAGGGCGGGGTGATTCCCGCCGACGGATCGAATATACGTACGCAGTCTCGCTGTGATGGAGTGATTTCGCAGGGTTGCTGCGTTTCGCGTCGCGCTCCACGCTCGGTTCCCCGGTTTCCACGAGCCCGATTTCGATTTCCACGAGCCACGCCCGACGACCACCTCCGCTCGCCCCACCCCGCCATGACGCATCCCTCCACAGTCGGTTCCTTCGATCCCAGCCCACGCACGGTGTACGAGCGCATCGGGCCCGCCCCCATCTCGCGGCTGGCCGAACGGCTGTACGAGGGCATCGGGCGCGATCCGACGATCCGCGGCATGTTCTCAGCCGAGCTTGGGCCGGAGAGCGAGGCCGTGCGCGACATGCGCGAGTTTCTCATGCAGCTCTTCGGCGGTCCGCAGGACTACTCGGCGCGCAAGGGCCATCCCCGCCTGAGGGCGCGGCACCTTCGGTTTGCCATCACGGTGGATGCGCGCGCGGCCTGGCTGACGCATGCCCTGGCAGCGCTTGCGTCCACGGCTGACGAGTACAGACTGGATGCCGCCACCTGCGCCGAGATGCGGGACTACTTCGAGCGCGCCTCGGCGTTCATGATCAACAGCTAGCCACTGCCTGCCTATCTCGCAGCAGCGTCCGTCGCGCAGTACGGCTCGACGCGGTAGGCCGACTTGGGGAACTTGAGCAGCACCTTGTTGGCCACCCCTCGGTTGGGGAAGCAGCCGAACTGCACGATGTGCAGCGTGGCACCATCACCGTGGCGGGTGATCACCCGCGGGCACTCGATGTCGATCGCCGTGCATTGGGCCTTGAGCGCAGCAGCGATCTCGTTGGCCCGCTCGATGGATGTGAAGGCACCGACCTGCACCGCGAACAGTGGGGAGGTGCTGTTGCGTGGCCCCGCGTCGGAAACCGCAGGGCGTGTCGCGGGCTGCGCCCCGATGCGGTTCTGCGGGATCGGCTTGTCATCGGCTGTGACGGTTCGACGCGGCGACTCCACCGCCTCGACAGAGCCACTCGGCGACTCATCTTGGATAGCCACGGGACGCGGCTGCTGGGGAGGTCCCCCGACGGCCGCTCGCGCCTCGCCGGCGGCCGCTCGAGCCTCGTCTGCGAGTATCGCCAGCCCCGCCGCATCGAAGCAGCGGGCGGCGTACGAGTTGGCCCGCTTCGACTCAGTGCCGGTCAGGAGCTCCGCGGCGCGCCGGTACGCGTAGCCGGCGGCATCCCAGCGCTTTCGCTCAATCTCGATGCTGGCGAGCGTGATCTGCGACTGCGAGGCGATGTACTGCTCCCGAGACGCAGCCGACACCCGCAGCACCGCGGCTGCCGCATCGAGTTCACCGCTCTGGAACAGCGAAAGTCCCTCGAGATAGCGGGCACCCTCGCGCTCGGTTCCACTGGCGCGGTCGCCGACCAGGCGCGCGACGGCGGCTGCGCGGCGGAAGTCCTTGGCGTGGTAGGCGGCGGTGGCGTCGGCGATCGTGCGTCCGGCCGCCTGGGCCGTGGATGCGGACGCGGACGCAGCGCACAGCAGTGCACAGAGCAAACCGAGGAGCAGGGGTGCGGTCGACCTGGTCATTCCGGAAGTCCTCTCGCGTGGTGCGCTCCGCGTCGAGTCAGCGCCTCTCGTGGCCTCGGCAATACCCGCGGGGGCGGTACTCTACGCCGCGCGCGGCTTTCGCGCGCACTGGAGGCCCTGTGGAGCTGCTCTCATCGATTCGCCGTCATCTGCTCATGCGCCCGTTCCGCAGGGTCGTCGTGGATGACTTCCGTGCATGGCGGGGCATCGACATGATGGTGGTGGCATGGCACATTGCGCGCGCCATCGAGCGCACCAGCAGCGCGCCGCGCATCGGCGTCATGCTGCCCACGTCCGGGCTGTTTCCCGCCACCGCCATCGCGGGCTGGACCCTCGGGCGCACGCTGGTTCCCCTCAACTACCTGCTGTCCCGATCCGACCTGGAGTACGTGGCCCGCGATGCGGGCCTCGACTGCCTGGTGACGGTTGGTCCGATGCTCGACCTGATCGGCGGCCCGCTCCCCGGGCTCGCCGAGGTACGACTCGACCGGATGAAGTTCAGGGGCCTGCCTCCGGTGCGCATGAGCAACCCGCTGCGGCGCGACGATCTGGCGGTGGTCCTCTACACCTCGGGCACCAGCGGCCGACCGAAGGGCGTCATGCTCAGCTGCGGAAACCTGAGCGCCAATGTTCGGCAGTGCCAGGAGTGGGTCGACTTCGGAACCAACGATCGAATCCTGGGCGTGCTGCCGCAGTTCCACAGCTTCGGCTTGACCGTGCTCACCATGCTGCCGCTTGCGACGGGCGCCAGCGCGGTCTATACGGCACGCTTCGTTCCCCGGAAGCTCATCGAACTGGCGCAGCAGCACAAGCCGACCGCATTCGTGGCGATCCCGTCCATGTACAACGCGCTTCGGCTCCAGCGCGATGCGGCGCCCGATTCGTTCGCCTCGCTCCGTTTCGCGGTGTCCGGCGGCGAACCACTTCCCGAGGCGGTCTACGACGGGTTCAAGGACAAGTTCGGCATCGACATCAACGAGGGCTATGGTCTGACCGAGACATCGCCGGTGACCAACTGGTGCCGTCCCAGCGAGCAGCGGCGGAAGTGCGTGGGTATCGCGCTTCCAGGCATCGAGCAGCGGATCGTTGGTCCCGACGGCAAGGTGCTGGGCCCCAACGAGGACGGCGAGGTGCGTATGCGTGGCCCCAACATCATGAAGGGCTACCTCAATCTGCCCGACGAGACCGCCGCGGTGTTCGACGAGAACGGCTTCTTCAAGTCGGGCGACATGGGCCGGCTCGACGAGCGGGGCATGCTCTCCATCACGGGTCGCATCAAGGAGATGCTCATCATCGGCGGCGAGAACGTGTTCCCCCGCGAGATCGAGGAGGTGCTCAACCGCCACGAGAGCGTCAAGGAATCCGCCGTCATCGGCATGGCCGACGGCATGCGCGGCGAGGTGGCGCTCGGGTTCGTGGAGCTCAAGGAGGGTGCCCGTTTCGACGAGGCGTCGCTCAAGGCGTGGTGCCGCGAGCACATCGCCGGCTTCAAGGTCCCGCGCGACATCCGCGTGGTCAAGGAACTGCCACGCAACCCCACGGGCAAGATCATGCGGCGGAAGCTGTCGTCCGAGACGCAGTCCGACCCTGAGTTGCTTGGGTGACCTCGGCGACGCAGGCCTCGAGGCACGCGTTGCCGAGTGTCAGGTTCAGGGGCAGGGGCCCCAGGCGTTGAGGAGCGCTGCAATGTCCTGCGCGTCCGTGGTGCCGTCGCCGTTGATGTCACCGCTCGCAGCGCCCCATCCGTTGAGCAGGGTGCTGATGTCCTGCGCGTCGACGGAGCCATTGCCAGTCAGGTCCGCCTGGCACTGCGGACACTCGACCGATTGGCCGGGCAGGATCCGGATGGGCGCCTCGCCGCCCTGACCGGTCTTCGGTCCCACGCGGATGAGGTACCGCTCGCCGCACTGCACGGCAAAGGAGAGCCTGCTCGCTCCCACTCCCGCGCACACCACGCTGTCGTCGTTGCAGCCCCGCTGGATGGGTGACTTGCAGCTTCCGGTGTACACGGCGAGCACCGTGTCGAACCAGCTCCCGCAGGTCTGGACCTCGACCGATCCGGTGCGGTCGGATTCGAACGCAAACCAGACATCGCGCGCCAAGGTCGCGCCGCACTCGGTCGGCTGCGAAAGCTCCACTCCGGCCTTGCCGCTGTTGAAGACCGTTTCGCCGAGCGTGATCGGAATCGCTCCGGCGCAGGTGTCGTTCGCGGGAGGCGCCACGATGCAGTTGGTCACGGCCATGGCCACGCAGTCGCTGTCCCAGTTCGCATCGCAGCAGAATGGATCGGCGGCGCACACACCGGCGCAGCAGGCGGCGTTGTTACAGCCGCCCGACTGGTGGGGAGCGAAGCAGGTCGGGCCACTTGCGGCGCAGGCGTTGCAGTTCTGCGTCACTGTCACCTTGAAGCCGTACTTGTTGCCGAAGGTGCACGGGATGTCGCCGCCGCTGATGTTCGGATAGGTCCCGGTCGCAACCACCACGCGGTAGAAGCCCGCGGGAATGCAGATGGGCTGCGCGGCGGTGTCCACGCAGAGGCTGCTCGAGAGTCGCACGATGTTCGAGGCGACAGGCGCACACGGCGTGTCGGGAAGCAATACCAGCCATGCGGCGGGGCTCGAGACAAAGCTCATCGTCACGCGCGCCAGGCCATCGCCGTTGGTATCGGGGATCTCGACGCGGAACACGTCGACATCCGGGTTGTTGGTCGATGCCACGGGTCGGCCGAGCGTGCCCGACACCTGGACGTTGATGGGTGCCACTTCGGGCGTGCCCGAGGGTGCTGCGTAGCACGGATCGTTGGTGCGGGTATCGCAGGCCTCGACCTCGAGCTCCACGACCTTCTCGAAGGTCGGCGTGCAACCAAACACGCACACCTCCTCGGCGGTGTAGACGCAGATCTGGTCCCACGACTGCTCGCAGCACGCGGGGTCGATGGTGCAGACCGCGTTGCAGCACTCGACGTCGTTGCAGGCTCCCTGGGGGTGCGGTTCGAAGCAGCTGTCGGCAGTCACCCCGCAGGTTCCAGGGTTTCCCGGACAGGCGAAACCAGCGAAGATGGCGCAGTTCACGTCCCACGAGCTGCTGCAGCAGAAGGGATCGAGGTTGCACACCGCCGTGCAGCAGGCGGAGTTGTTGCACGCGGGGTTCGCGTGGGCGGC
>Ga0209358_10003496_pt1 | contig 11589 bp, 19 predicted proteins | sample LauGreFa1BDMLBSN_2_FD_187574 | JGI IMG/M metagenome (GOLD analysis project Ga0209358, IMG submission 187574) | Freshwater lake microbial communities from Lake Michigan, USA - Fa13.BD.MLB.SN (SPAdes) (version 2) | ecosystem: Environmental > Aquatic > Freshwater > Lake | place: Lake Michigan, USA...
TTCCCTCGGTCTGCTCGTCCTCCTCCAGACGCAGGAAGCACGTGATCTCGTAGATTCGGCGAACGCCGTCGATGTTTGTTTCGGGCTGGCTTATGCCCTCGATCTTGTCGTTTGCTGCCTTGGACCTCGTCTGCTTGTCGTCTTCAATCTCAGAGACAATAACGTCGCCAATGTCGCGGTAAATTCCCTGCTCAACGCGCTGCTTGTACGTGTCCTCGGTGATGTCCTGTATCTCTGTCGCGCGTGACGCGGTGTAGAAGTTTGTCGCGGCGTAGGGCAGCAGAATGTTATCAATCGGGATCCACTCGCAGGTAGGTCTGCGCTGCTCCGTGTCCATGCGCCACTTCAGGTACTGCGACCCACCCAAAGGAATCTGGGTGAATAGCTGCTCCATCTCGTCGCGGTACTCCTCGATCTGCTCGGTGAGCTGCCAGTTCATAAACTGGACCTTACGGTCGGCGGTCTCTACGCGCTTGCGGTCTGCCTCACCTTTGATCTCAGACTTGACGATCCCCTCGGGTGGCAGCAGCTCCCTGGATGTTGACGCGGCAAAGTCTACGCAGGCCTCGGCCATGACAGGGTGAACAACTTTTGACGCGCCATCAAACACCGCACCTCCAGGTGCGTCCTTGCCAAGTCCTGTCCTGCGAAGGCCGTCCTCGTACTGCTTGTCGCGCTCCTTGCGAGCCTCACGGTCAATCTCAACGTACTCCAAGAACTCGTCGGAGAGACTGTTCAGAATGCCCTCATCAAACTCCTCAGCCAGGTTGGCGTAGAAGCTTGGGTTTTTGAGTGGGCTCTCCTTGGGGGTGTAGTTGATGACTACGGAGCCGTCCTCTAGCTCAACGACCTCCTCGTCTGCCTCGCCCGGCTCAAGGTCAAGGGACTCCTCAAGTTCCTCAATCTCCTCTTCTTGCATCATCGCGACCTGGAAGTTCTCCTCCGACTTGAGGTCGAGGGATCCGAGGTTTGCGCCTTGCTGTAGCGGTATCTTTGGTGCTTGTGCCATGGTCTACTCTGTGTCCCTGTATGCGTTTACGCCTGCGGCTCCCATGCCCAGGACCGTGCCCGCGACTTGAGCGGGTAAGAACGGCAACATCTGCATCGCGTTACCGGCGGTCTCAACGCCGGAGATCATCGCGCCAGTGGTGTCGCCCTTCTGGTATCTCTTGTACGCGTCCGATGCTGATAGCGGAACGGACGTTGCTCCCATCACACCAACCGCCGGGCGCATAAGCTTGCGCTTCATCGCTGCGAGCGCTGCCGCTGCGTTTGACCCGTGAAGCGCGGCCTCGACGGGCCTTCCTTCCCTGGCGGACTCCGCTGCCGCCTCAACTGAGCCGGGCGCCATCAGAGGCATCGCACGTCTCATGGTCTTGGACAGCAGACCCTCTTTGTTCGCCATCTTCGCGGCCTTGGCCCGCTGCTCGAGGCGTCGCTGCTCCAGCGCGTTCTCGTAGGGGTCGTACCCGGCCACGGCCATGTCCGCTCTCATCTGGTCCGCTGGGAGCGCGAGGCTTCCCTCTCTAAAGTTCTGCACCAGGGACGGGTTCCCGTCCTCGTCGTAGCTGATGTGGTAGCCACGATCTCTCGCCTCTGGGGCCTGCTCAATCTCTTCTGTTCGTACGCGGCGGGCTGGTGTCTCACCTTTCGCGATCTGCAGCTCGGCCTTTAGACGGTCGCTGTAGTTGTAGGGGCGGCTCGACACGTAGGACTCTGGCAGCCCCTCGTTGCGGGCCTGTGCCACCCACTCCTGCATCCCGGTGCGGGACCCTGGGCGCTTTGTTACGACGGATGGTCCCATCGGGCCGTGCTGGTGGCGCATGATATTGTACTCGGCAACCATCGCGTTGGTCTCATCAAAGTCGGGGTACCTCCCGTGCTTTTTGACGAAGTCCTGCTTTAGCTGGTCGAGCACTGGCTCCTTGCCAGAGCGCAGAGCGTAGTTCTCGATCGCGCGAGCCATGTCACCAAAGTACTCCGAGCTGACACCTGGCTCCAGGTCACCGGAGAGCTGCGCCGCGTCAATCTGAGCTCGCACTGATGGGTCGTCGATGTTAACTGACTCCTGCGGCAACCAGGAACCCTTTGGCTTGCGACCGAACTGGGTCTGGTACAGGAAGGGGTCCGGTGACGTGGCCGGGTTAAAGTTTCTTGTGATGCTCGTTCCGCCAAGTGTGACGGGGGACGACGCGACATAGTTCGGGTCGTTGGCCATCAAGAAGTTTGCGCGTGCCTGCGTGACCGGGTCGCTCTTGATCGGCGAGCGCACCTGCTGCGACTCCCACACCGCGCGTCGAAGCTCGTCCATCTCCTGTGGGCTCGGGTTCTTGCCGTAGATGCGCCGGTAGTCTTTGACAGCTTTGGCTGCGCTCCTAACAACGTCGACCGCAACCTTTTTCTTTGGTGTGCTACCCTCTGCCATCTGCACGGGTAGCCCAGCCATCTCCATCATCATCTGCCTTGGTGTTTTTATGGGGTTCACTGTTCCGCCCTCTGCTTTGCTAAGTTCTGGGTTGTACACATCAAACGAACCCTCGTTACCAATTGCGCTTTTGATTGCGTTGGGGTTATAAGAAACAACTTCGGATAAATTTCCTTGGGGGTCATACTGCAACAGACCATCATAGCCTAAGTTTCTTGCTCTACTCTCAACCTCTTTGCCAATGTATCCTTTGTTCTCGTACGCACGCTCGACCATACTCGACGCTTTCTTAGGGTCCACCCCCATCAACTCTAAGGCCTCAACCATAGGGTCTTTGTATTTATCTGGGGTCCCGGATCCGCGCAAAATTAGTGGGTTCTTAATTTGTGCGTACAGAGGCAAAACATTTCCACCCATCTCCTCTGCGTAAGAGCTTGCGAATGTGGGGTTTGGTGTTAAGTAAACACCAGATCCCAGCGCGCCCTCTTTACTTGGCTTGAGACTCTTGAAAGCCTGTTCGCCTTTGCCTTTTTCTGATTTGGTTGTGCCGTGGTACAATCGATCTTGAACCTTGCTCTCAGCAAGGAACTTGATTAGGTTTTTGGGTAGAGTAGGCATCCTAAGCCAACTTATGCAACTAAGGCCAAGTTTGCGCCCTACTGCGCGTACGGGTTGTGACGCTGCTTCTTGTCGTCGGCGTAGGAGTAGTCCCTGGCTGGCAACGGGTCGAGCTGCACCCAGCCCGAGTCCCGGAGCACCCGGAGCGCCTGGGATAGGCTGTCCACGTAGTCGTCGTGCCCGCCAGACTCTGGGAACGAGCACACCTGGCGCAAGAATCTTTTGGCCCAGTCCGCGAACTCGCCCGGCTTCTCCGCGTCCTCGGGTATGTAGATCTTCCCCTTCGCGATCAGGGGGGCGACGATGTTCATACGCTGCACCTTGTCCGCCCTGCCGGGGTTGTAAGCCCGGACAGGCACGCCCGCACCCTGCAGCTCCTGGACCAGGGAGATCCCCGCGGACTTGTCCTCCATCAGTATCAGGTCCGCCTTCCTCCCCTTCGCGAATGTGCTATCCGAGCCGTACACGACCTCCTTGAAGTCGCTGATGACCCGCTTTCTGAGCTCGGGGTAGGAGAGGTGAGCGTCCCACGCGTCCAGGAGTATGAGCGAGGTCCCAGCGTCCAGCTGCTCGAACACTCCCCAGATCGTGCACGCGGTCGGGTCGTTGTGCGTCTTCTCCGATGTCGCTGGGTCGTAGCTCGCGATCACGTACTCGAGGCTTGGTGTCTCCTTCTTCGCTGGCCACGCCCGGAACCACTTCCGCTTGACGATCCCCGCGTCCTCTGGGTTCAGGATCTCACCGTAGATCTCCTGCTTGCCAAGGTCCGTCCCCTCGTACGTCTCCAGCTGCTTGAAGAATGTCGCTGAGAGGTTGGACTTGTTGTCGTAGGATGAGGCGTTGACCACGTAGACCTCGCCACCGATCTTGCCCTCGTTCAGATCAACGATCAGCTCCTTTGGCTTGGGCGTGGTCGTGACGATCTGCTGAACCCGTGGTATCGCTGGGTCCCTCAGACGCATCGTGAACTGGACCTGGTCGTACGCCTCATCAATGTACTCGAACGCGCACAGCTCGTCGAACCAGCCGCCGTGGAACTGCTTACCCCGGTAGCGCTCTGGCTCTGATCCGGGTATTCCCTGGATGAGCGAGCCATTTATGAGCGTGATCTCCAGCATCTGCTTGTTGTAGTCCTGGATCAGGCTCTTGGGTATGATGTTCAGAAGCCCCGAGTCACCCTCAAAGCAGGTCGCCCGTATGTCGTTTGATGTTGGTGCTGTGACCAGCCAACGTGTCCCTGGAAATCTCCACGCGCGTATGCCGATCCAGTGGCTGGCGGTGTGAGTCTTCCCCGATCCCCGCCCGGCGAGCATGAGAAAGGTGTCGTAGTCGCCATCTTCAGGCTCTCGCTGGTGGGGCAGGGCCTCAATCTCCCACTGTACCTGCCATAGTGCGGCCTCGAGCTGGTGCTTTGGCCAGTGCTTGTTGGTTTTTGCGAAGTTTGCAAGGATCTTCTCCTGTTCTTTGGTCAGCATACCGCTATAAACCCCTCTCCGGCCAAAAAAGGCTCGTCACAGACCACGTTAACGCACATTTTTGGCTCTACTCTCTCAATTTTAGTCAAAAAACGCCTCCCGGAGGCTAGTTTAGCCCTGTCACTGTCAAATTTTAGGGTAAATGTCAGATTTTTGGCTGGCAGGTGCAGCGCTGTCTTGAATCCGAGGGACTCGAGCAGCGCCTGCTTGCGCCTGACCGACAACCAGGAGGCGTCCTTTACCCACGCGTGCGTGCCGCCCTTCAGAATTGTGACGTCGCCAGCGTCGATCAGACCATCAAGAAGCTCAAATCGCTGCTCTGGCGAGGACATCAGGTACGAGAAGGGTATGTTGTCCGGCACGGTCTGCCCGATCATCGCAAACCCCACCCCAACCGACGGGCGTATGTCCAGCAGGGTGTCCCCGTTCTTGTGCTTGCTCTGCCCGACCGCGTACCCGTGGCCCCTCATCCTGGCTCGGACCCTCTTGATGTTGATCTTGTCGCGTAGCCAGTGCCTGCCAGTGGCGGTCCGCGTACCAATCCAGAACCCGAACACGTACGGTGGCACGGGTAGGTCGACTGGTGGGAACCTGACCGGGGACGTGACACCCACCGAGAACTCTAGCCTGCCACGGCCGTCCCTCAGATCCTCACCAAGCAGATCCTGGACCTCCATCTCGTGCAACGCGCTCCTAAACTTCTTGGGCCTGCGCTCGCTCTTGCGGTTCACCCACCGGCAAAAATGTTCGCGCCAGTTCTTGTCCTGGCACGGGAACTTAAGCCGCCGGTCGCCGGTGACGGTCAGCCCGTCGCTCATGTGAACGACGTAGCACCACTCCGGGACCCAGCCCTGGGTGGAGAGCACCGGCTGCGGCTCGCCCCTCTGGTTGAAGACGATGTCCTTTGTGCTTAGCTCCGAGGCTGGCTTCCAGCCCTCAGATGTCGGAACCGGCGTGGTTGATAGCAGCGCCACGGACCCTCCTCTTTCTCTCACGGTCACCAACCGTCGCACGGGCGCTGGCCGATGGGGACAGCCAGATCTCCTTAAAGTAGCCGTCGCACAGCACCTTGTTCGTGTAAGCAAAGAACACGTACCCGTCCGGGCGCGTGTCGCCCCGGTGGAACCTGTCTCCTGTGTCTGGGTTTTGTCGTCTCATCTCTATACCACTAATGCAACTTTTGCAAAGTTTGTACCGGCAAAAGTTGCCGTGTTGCCAGGTTGCCGCCACTTTGGCGCTCCCTTTCCAGGGGTTCTGCTGCCGGCGATGCCGGGGGTCGCGGGGGTCTAAGTGAGGTCACCCATTAACTTTAATCCCTTTTAATAAAAAATAAAAAATAAGTAATATGACATAGACCCCCGCAACCCCCGTCACCCCCGGCACTTTTGCACCAAAGTGGTGCAAAACAGCAAATTAGCCCCTGTCTCTATACCTTTTCACTGTTTTTTTGCAAATAGGAAAATTTTGCCGCAAAAGTCTGAAAAATTACGCGATCGCCAGGTTGTCAGGGGGGCCCCGGGCCGGGGTGCCGGTACCCTGGAAAGGGGTGCTGCGCCGCACAAAAAGCCCCCCTGCCGATGTTGCAGTGCAGCAAGTTAGTAACTGCTCACTAACCTGAGTGTTGCGCCGCACAATGGAAGTGAGCGCGCACTGACAATCATGTTGCGCCGCACAATGGAAGTGAGCGCGCACTGACAATCATGTTGCGCCGCACAATGTTAGTGAGCGCTAACTGGGGCTGGTGCGGTGCACAATGTTAGCAGACGCTAACTTAGGTTTATATGCGCCTATCCGCATATAGGCATATCCGCATACTGGCACACTGGGCGCGCGGGCTATGTTAGTGAGCGCTCACACCGAGCAGGGCGCCTAGCAAGAAACATGCCAGCGAGGGATGGCACGCTTATTGCCCTAGCAAGAACCATGCCATGTTGCGCCGCGCCATCGCCGCTAGCCTCCATCTTCCCACAATGCGAAACGACTAGGATCGCGCACAGCGGGTTATCCACAGGGGTGCCATAGCAGGGGCAGGGCAAACTGGCAAACGGCACAGCGGGGCCATGCGCGCGCGACAGAGCCATCGTGGGGAGGGCGTCTGCACTGCACCATCCGATTTGGCCCGCTTGCCGTTTCACAATGTGAAGTGCATAAGAATAACCAAGGTAGTGTAAGCCATAACCATAGGAGAATCACCATGAGAACCAACTGGAAAATCTGTGGCCGCTGTGGCGGCGAGGGCCGTCACTCTCACGCCATCGGCGCAATCACCGGCGCGGACCGGGCGGACTGGTCAGACGACGAACTTTCGTCGTACATGGCCGGCGGCCTCTCTGAGACCTGCGAGGCCTGCGAGGGCACTGGCAAGGTTGCTGTCAGCACTACTGACGAGGCCTAAGTGGCCGAAACCCCTACGGGGGTCTAGTGCATACAACCACAGGAGCACCACAATGCAAGCCATCCAAATGCGTGACGTAAAACCCGGCGAGTACTTCAAGCGCAAGCCTGACGCCAAGGCCGTCTACGTCAAGGGCCACTACGACAAATCTAGCCGGACGTTCTCCGCGACAGACTTCGACGACACCTGCCGGGAGATCTTCGTCAAGGCCTCTAAGCCGGTCTACGTTGGGTTCGATTTCTAATCAGCACATCTGATGATGGGGTGAGTCCCCGAAACCCGCGCGAGCGGGTCATGTGCATAACCAAGGAGCACCACAATGAAAATAATCTACCCAGTCTCCCGGGGCGAGTCCGACGCCAAGGAGCACAACGACTGCACAGTCCGCGCGCTGTGCAACGCCGCCAACTGGAAGTACGCAGAGGCGCACGCACTGCTCTCCAAGCACGGGCGCAGGTTCCGGCACGGGGCCGTCTTCTCCGTGTATTACAAGGCCTACGTTGAGGCGGGGGCCAAGTTGGTCGGAATCTACGGGAGCACGGTCCGGGCGCGTGTCGCGGGCCGCATCGCGAACACCCAACAGCAGGCAGGGATCACGCTCAACTCGCTGATGCCTCGACTGCGATCGGGCCGGTACATTGTCCTGATCACCGGGCACGCGCTCGCGGTTGTCGACGGCAAGGTGATCGACGCCGGGGGCGTGCGAGCCGGGTCACACGTGTTCGCGCTCTTCAAGATCTAGCACATCTGACGAGGCCTGAGTCCCCGAAACCCCGCGAGGGGTCATGTGCATAACCACAGGAGCACCACAATGAGCAGGTACCTAAAAACGTCGACATCGATCGGCAAGTTGGAGGCGATGCAGTCCAAGGCCGATCAATTGGCGGCCCAGTACTCGACCTACGACGAGGAAACGTCTGAATTGATTTTCGGGATCAGCGCATCCATCGAGTTAGCCCTCGAGCGCTTACGTCAGGAGGAGGACGCCCGCAACGAGCGCGTGTCCCATCTTCGCGACAAGTTCAAGTTTTGATTTCACAATGTGAAGTGCATAAGAATAACCTAGGTAGTATCACAACACAGGAGCATCACCATGACATATGAAGAGATCAAAGCAGAGCACGCCCGGATCGAGGCAGAGTTCAACGCGCGCAAGGCACGCAACGCCGCCGCACGCGCAGAGCGCGAGGCCAACACGACACCGACGCCGTGGGTTGTCGTGGGAGCCATCGCGCCCATGTCCGACTACCACGAGAGCGTGGCGCGCGGATGGTCAACCGACTGAGAGTCTAGCGAGCAGGGTCCGCCCTGCTCAGTACACTTTCACCAACCAAAGGAGCATCACCATGAGCACACTACGCGTCACAGTCGTATTTGAGTTCCACGACGTCGAGCCCGGCACCGAGCGCGACGAGAGCATCGTGATGTCGATCACCGAGGCCTGCGAGACAATGCAGACCGGGTTCGACGCCAACGCGTGCTGGGTAGACGACGCCGAATTCATCACAGAAGAGCGATTACTGGATAGATTTTTCCCAAGCCTGAAAGATTTTCCAACCATCAGAGGAGAATAACCATGAAACTACGCAACAAATTACTATGCGAGGCGACCAACGACGAGATCAAGCGGGTGGCCTCGTCGTACCGTGGCGGGTACGATCTGACCGACGAGGACTGCGAGGAGATCCGCAACCCGAACGGCCTTTTCCACGCCCCCAAGGACGAGACCATTGCAGAGGCAGTCGACGATTTTATTCGAGCATACGAGTGCTAGGAGGCACAGCCATGATGAGCAACGTAGAACGGTTCCAGTACGTTAACTGGGCACTAGACAACTTCCCCGAGTTTGCGACAAGCCCGGACCAGTACCGGGCCTCCCAGGTGGCGTGGGAGGAGCGCAAGAAGGCTCGCGTGTTCGACGCCGAGTATTTGATGTCACGCATGAGATCCGAGGACCTCGTGTTCCCGGCAGAGTGAGAGTCTAGCGAGCAGGGTCCGCCCTGCTCAGTACACTTTCAACCATAGGAGCAAGAACATGATTTACGCACTAAAAAACATCGCACAGCACGCCGACGGCCGGGGCGCGGTGCGGTTCACCAAGGTCTACGCGGTGGACGAGGAGATGGCGCGCGCGGTGAGCCGCGCCATGTGTAGCGCAGACGGCCTGCGCGTGTTAGAGCAGTTGGTGGTAAGCGTGCGGTCGTCGATACTGGACCGGCCGCACTGAGAGTCTAGCGAGCAGGGTCCGCCCTGCTCAGTACACTTTCAAAACCAAAGGAGCAACAACATGAATTTATACCAACGAATAATCGCCAAGGCTACCGGCATCGACGACGTGAACAAGGTCGACATGATCGAGCAGTACATGCGGCACGTTTACTTTCACTCCACGCTGTCATGGCAGACCCAAGATCAACTCAACAAGGCCGCGCGCGAGTCCGCCGCGGAGTTGGAGTCTATCAACTGGCAATTCTAAAAACCAAGGAGATTAAGTATGAGCACAATCGTTGAACTATCACCCCTGATCATAGCCATCATCCTGGTGGTGGCGATCTTCAGGCCGTGGGACCTACACTAAAAGGAAAACAGCATGATAACGAAAGAAAAGATGCGCGTGTTCGACCACGCGGGCAATGCGACAATTGTCGACGTCACCATAGTCGAGAGCGAGGCAGACTACGCGCTACTCGAGGAGCCAGTCGAGCCAGTGATCACGGTCACAAAGGACGGCGGGGCATGGGTGGTGTACGGCGACGAGAACGCCGACCACAAGGACTTCGACGAGCAACACTGGCCGAAGGTGCTGTACGGCGGGGACGACATGTACGGCGAGTTCGCCAAGGACTACGCGAAGGCGTGGGCCAAGGCTGTACGCGGTGTATGGGAAGAGGTATAATTTAATTTCAATAACTAAGGAGCACTACAATGAAACGCTACACACAATCATTCAACAACAACGGCTTTTCGATGGACCAACTCCGCGAGATCGCGCCGTCGATCTTCGCCGAGGCACCGGCCAACAAGGTCTCGGACCGGTACGGGTTCGTCCCGACCGTGGACGTTGTCGAGGAGTTAAGCACGCGCGGCCTGCGCCCAGTGTTCGCGGGGCAGACGCTATCGCGTGACGTTGACAACCGCCCGTTCGCGAAGCACCTGATCCGCTTCCGCCCGCAGTACGCGCAGACGATCGCGGACCAGTCACTGCCCGAGGTTGTCCTGATGAACTCGCACGACGGATCGAGCGGGTTCAAATTATGGATGGGAATCTTCCGCATGGTCTGCTGTAATGGGATGATCATGTCCGACTCGGTCATGGGTCAGGTATCGGTGCCGCACCGCTCGAACGCTGTCGAGGTCATCGGCGACAAATCCGTCGAGTTCTTTGGCCGCGTCGACCACATCGAGGACCGGATCCAACGATTCATGGACCGCGTGCTCACACCGCTCGAGCAGGGCCAACTCGCCGAGACAGCCGCGCAACTGCGCTGGGGCAACAACCGCCCGGCAGGGCTCGACAACGGCCTGCTCCTGCAGGCTCGCCGGTTCGAGGACGCTGGTGACTCGCTGTGGCTCACGCTGAACCGGATCCAGGAGAACATCGTCCAGGGTGGTATCAGCCTGGCGCGTACCAGCCGCCGCTCGAGCACCCGCACGATCCGCTCGGTGGCGGACAACGCCCGGATCAACGCGCGCCTGTGGGAGGCCGCGGACAGTCTGGTCGCGGCGTAACAATAGGGGAGGGCACAGCATGAGAAAAAGAACTTTCACAATAGTGTGCAGGCCCATCTTCCCAGAATACGGCTACGAGAGCGTGGTCTGGGTCAAGCCGGTTCGCGCTTACGACGAGATGGAGGCCGCCGACTTGGCCGAGATGGAGTGCGCGAGGGAGTGGCTGGGCGAGGAGGAGGCAAAAAACGCGGCAGATTACATTTACACAGAGATGATAATTTCCGGTAAAATTACTCTGTCCTACGTTTTCGGGCATGATCACAAGGACTCAAGAGCGAGACTACAATAACCAAGGAGAATTAAAATGCAAGGCAATAAAATCGACGTAGCACAATCAAGGTCCAAGGCATCGACCATGAAAAAAATAGATGGTGATTTCCAAGTGACGTTCCTCAAAAAAGACGGGGCCGTACGCAAGATGAACGCCCGGATGATGGGCGACATCCCGCTCAAGGGTGGCAAGAGCACGCTCAACCCTGAGCAGTACACGACCGTGTTCGACACAGACAAGCGAGAGTACCGCGCCGTGAACAACGACACGATCATCGAACTCACGTGGGTGTCAGAATGAAACTACTCGGCCTGCTCACTCTTTTCTTAGGTTTTAACGCAGAGAGCGTGTTCTATGTTATGATCGGGTTTTTGATGATTGCAGGAACAATATACCTTGAGAAAAAATAGATCGTCGCTGTCTGACCACATCCGGTCCTTGTACGAGTACAAGCCACTACAACTTGAGGAAGAGGAAAGACTCGCGGGTATGATAGCCGCGGGGGATGCCGCCGCTCTTGATAGACTGGTTCGGCATAACCTGCGGTTCGTCATATCCGTGGTCAAGGCTACCCCAGCGTGGTACCGTGGCGACGTCCCCGAGGAGGACCTTGTGGCGATGGGCAACGAGGCGTTGCTGAAGGCCGCCATGAGATGGCAACCCAAGAACAACGCAA
>Ga0209358_10003498_pt1 | contig 11585 bp, 9 predicted proteins | sample LauGreFa1BDMLBSN_2_FD_187574 | JGI IMG/M metagenome (GOLD analysis project Ga0209358, IMG submission 187574) | Freshwater lake microbial communities from Lake Michigan, USA - Fa13.BD.MLB.SN (SPAdes) (version 2) | ecosystem: Environmental > Aquatic > Freshwater > Lake | place: Lake Michigan, USA...
GCCGCCGGCTGGATCGAATTCGCCAACGGCTGTCGCGCCACGCTCGCCAGCTCGACCGCCTGCTGGTCCGGTACGGGCTTCCCCGCCGAGATCCGTATTCACGGCACGACCGGCGCCGCCGTCCTCCGCGACGACAAGCTCACCGCATTCGAATTCGAAAAGCCCCTGCCCGCCGACGCTTCCGTCCTCGCTCCGGCCACCGAAGGCGGCGGCGCCGGTGCCAATGATCCTAAAGCGATCGGCCACGCCTGGCATCGCGCCAATCTGGAGGAAGCCGTCGCCGCCATCCGCGCGGGTAAGCAGCCCGCCGTCAACGGCGCCGAAGGCCGCAAGGCCGTGGAATTGATTCTCGCGCTGTATCAGTCCGCGCAGGCTGGAGGAGAGCCGATCAGCCTACCCCTGAAGCAAGACCCTGTGCTTCGGCCTCTCGGAGTTAAGAAGGCGTAGTTAGCTGGCATGTTGGCAAGTTGACTACTGATCAGCTGGCAAGTTGACATGTTGACACGTTGACAAGGGATACAAGCAGGAGAGCCGAGGCTTTTAGGTTTCGGATGCCCTCAGGCGCTGTTGCCGCATGCGGATGAGCCCACCGAGCAGGCGGGCCACGTTGCCCATCTTTTCTGAGAGCTTACGGTAATCCTCTGACTCAGCCCAGCCGAGGTCGTGACCGATCCACAACTGCGTCTCTAGCTCGCTAAGCGAACCCCTGGCGATGAACAGAAAGCGCAGGGACTCTTTATTCGTGCCCCGCTCGTCACCTTCCGCGATATTTGAAGGCACAGACAAGGCTGCCCTTCCTAGTTGGTCGCAGAACGCATAGTGACCTCGCAGCTTAGGCGTGCTTACCAGCCTGTAGATATCTGAGGCCAACGCGCGGGACTGTTTCCAAACCGTCAGATCGCGGAATGTGAATGGCGCGTTATTACGTGGTGCGGGCAGCGGCGATTCCATCCCCCGACTATCCGGAGGATGACCTAGCGTTCACGAAAACTCCACTGATGACTTTATGCTACTCGTAGCTGAGGCGCGACCCCTGGATCTTTTCCTTGTCAATATGTCAACTTGCCAACGTGCCAACTAGCTCAGGCCTCTTCGCCTGTAGCCCTTGTCAACGTGTCAACTTGTCAACAGGCCAGCTAGTTAGTCTTTCTTGCCACCCCTGAACTCTTCCATCGTCTTACCTTCGCCGGAATTGATGCCCGTCCGCGCGAAGACGCGGAAGAACGTCATCACGACGATTTTCATATCGAGCCAGAAGCTGCGGTGGTCGACATACCAGACATCGAGCGCGAACTTCTCCTCCCAGCTGAGCGAGTTACGTCCGTTGACCTGGGCCCAGCCGGTGACGCCGGGGCGCACTTCCATGCGGCGGGCCTGGAAGGCGTCATAGCGCGCGACATAGCGCATGAGCAGAGGACGCGGGCCAACGACACTCATATCTCCGATCAGGACGTTCCACATCTCGGGGAATTCGTCGAGCGTGGTGGAGCGGAGGAACTTGCCGAAGGAAGTCAGGCGCTGCTCATCGGGCAGCAGCTCGCCGTCCGGACCGCGGGCGTCGGTCATGGTGCGGAACTTGACCATGCGGAAGGGGCGGGCGCGCAAGCCGGGGCGCTCCTGGATGAAGAGCACGGGCGAACCGAGCTTCAGGCGCACGAGGATCGCGACGACGAGCAGCAGCGGCGCGAAGCCGACGAGCCAGCACGCCGAGAAGACGATATCGAACGCGCGCTTGAGCATCAGCGGGCGGCCGGCAGGTCGATCAGCTGCACAGAGGCTTCCTGCGGGAAGGCGCCGCCGGTGAAGGTGATCTCATACTCGAGTCCGGTGGCCCAGGCCGGCACGATGGCCGGGACGACCGTCTGGCGGGACTGGCAGACCTGCGTGACTTCGGAGCGGGCGTTCGGACCGAGGAAGCGCAGGGTCACGACCTGCTGACTATCGGCGACCGGCAGGTCGTTAGCCCAGCTCCACAACTGCAGGCGCACGAGCTGGCCGCCCTTGAGCGCGACCGGTGCGAAGATGGGTCCGACCTTGCCCGCCGGCGCGACTAGCCGCAGGCCGGAGGAAAGCCGGTCCTGGCGATTGAAAGAAGCGGGCGCGACTTCGGCCGTGGTGTCGGTCGTGGCGAAGTCATGGCGATGCGCGACGGGCGCCGCGTCGGCCTGCTGGGCCACACGGTAAGCGAGCCAACCCTTCGGCTGATCGGTCTTGGCCCAACCGGCCAAGGCGGCATCGGCGCCTTCGACGAGGAAACGCTCGGACCACTGCGCACGAGGGTTCTCGCCGGGATACCAGCTCCACTTCACCGGCTGACCATAAGCGCCCCAGCGGCGATTGAAGGAGGCTTCCTTCGCGAGGTAGCCGGCTTCGGCCTTCGTCAGGCGGCGGAGCGAAGTGATGCGGGCTTCGGCGGTCGGGACGACGCGGCGGGCCTGGACGAGTTCGCGGAAGCCAAGATAAAGATCCCAAGCTTCGACGAACTGGCCGAGGCGCCAGGTCTGGCGGCGGCGCGCGGCGGCGTCCTTGGTGGGGTCGCGGAGAATCTGCTGCGCGATGACGAGGCTCCGGCTCACCGCGGCGATCTCTTCGGCGGAGAGCACGAGGGCGCCGCGCTGGTCATGGAAGTGGCGGAGGAACTGATCCTTGCCGCCCACGATGGCGTCGCGCTTCCACGCGGCCTCGATCTGCGCATAGACGGCGGTCATCTCGTCGGCGGCCGGACCGTAGGCGCGTGCGAACCACGTGCGGCGGAGCTCGGCGGTGTTCGCCATGCGGTTCTCGAGCAGCTTGGCCGCGACCCACAGCTTGGGCGCATCGAAAGCCCAGAGCGGATAGGCCTCGGCATACCAGCCACGCGCGCCGGCGGTGTAGGTGACGTGGATGGACTGGATCAACGCGGTGAGGTTGACGCGGGGCGAGGCGACTTCAGCGCCGTAGAGGTAATCGTAGACGCCGAGACGGCTGACGCCTGACTTAGCCCAGGCGGCGAGATTGGCCCGGTCCTGCGCGGCGAAGGCCGGGTCGGCGTAAGCGGTGCGATCAGCGCAGACCCAGGGGAAGATCGACGGACGCAGCTTGATGGACGGCGCCCTCGTGGTCTGCAGGTAGGCCAGCGCGCCGATGGCGTGGCGCTCGCCCTTCAGGTCGCCATCCGGAGCCCAGGCGGAATCGGCGACGGCGTTGTAGAACCCGAAGACATAGTCCGTGCGCACCGGACGATCGCGATACCAGCCTTCGGATTCCGCGGAGTCGTCGAACTTAAGGGTATCGTTGACGCCGAACGGCACCGAGAAAGCGGCGGGGTTCTGCTGGAAGAAGGTGCGGGCATACTTGGCGCCGATCTCCGGAGCGCGCGGGTTGTCGAGATGCGGATTAGGATCGAGGGCATCGCCCTTAGGCTCGACGGACTTACCGTTGACCATCGGGAAAAGCATCGGCTCCTGCTTCCAGAGATCATGGTCGAAGATCCGGTAGAGCCCGTGAGAGAAGGCCGGCGTGCGGCCGAAGCCGACGGAGAAAGCCCAGTCTTCGGAGAGTTCATTGAGCCCGCTCAGCTGACGCCAGCGGAAATCCGGGCGGAATACGTCGGGACCCGGGAAGCCGAGCTGATAGCGCGGCTGCCAATCGGCGCCGCGTTCGCCGGGGAAGGCGAAGAAGACGCCGAGGTGCTGCTCGCAGAAGCGTCCGACCGCGATGCGGGTCGCGCCCGGGTTGTTGCCAAGCAGGAAGACGGACTGGCCGACGACCGCGCGGCGAGCGGAGTCGCCTTCTTCCGCGGGAGCCTTGATGCCGGCCGAGCGGGCGGCGGCGGTACGGCCGACATAGATGGCGAGAGCCGGGCTGCGGACGCCCTTGGCTTCATAGCGGGTCTCCGGACGGACGCCGGTCACGCGTTCGCACCAATCGGCCAAGGTGCGGGCGGCATGGAGCTCGTCGACTTCCGGCTCGGCTGGGAGCATGATCGGCGCCCAGACGCCGGCGTCGAACAATCCGCCCGCGCGCAGGGAGACGGAGAGCAGCAGGAGGCAGGTGAGGGCCAGGATGCGGGGCATGGGTGCATCTAGGGGACAAGTGGGCAAGGGGGCAAGATGAGTTGACCCGTTGACCAGTGGGCCAGTGGGCCAGAACGAGACACAACTAGCTGGCCAGCTGGCAAGTTGACACGTTGACAAGGGTTCCAAGGTAGGGTCGGCACTGCGTGCCGACCTAGGTGCAAAGGTGCAAACGTAAGGTGTTAGCGGTTAGCGGTTGGCGGTTGGGAACGTAACAAAAGCAAAGACTCGTTCGGGTGGCGGGTGGCAGCACCGGGTGGCTGGTGGCGGGTTCTGTGTTCCCAACCGCCTACCGCTAACCGCTAATACCTAAAATTGGTACGGTCGGGACCGCGTCACGACATAGCTGCATCCAGGCAGGGACAGCACCGTGCGTCGCCCTAGGTGCAAATGTGCAAATCGGCCTTCGGCCTGTGCAAAGGTGCAAAAGTGAAAGGCACATATCGGGTGGCGGGTGGCAGCTCCGGGTGGCAGGTGGCGGGTGCATACTCCCAGACGCTAATGCTTTCCGTAGGTAGGGTCGGACCGCGTCACGACATAGCTGCCTCGGGTCGCGGGTAGGGATGCGATGACATCGCATCCGTCGGGGGTTCAGGGCGGACGCGATAGTGATCACGTCCCTAGCTTCTGATCCGGACACAAAAAAACCGCTATCTAAGCGGTTTTAATTTCAGCGTAGCAATGAGCCATTGCCTATAATCATTGGTCTTCCTTTCGAAAAGCCACCACCACCATTTAGCAGCCAGCAAAGCAAGGAATGCTAAGCCGCAGGCGGAGGTGATGCCTACGAGCGTATACGGCATCCGACTGTTACCTAAAACGACCGCGTGGACAAATACCAGAAGCGGCAAGTGCGTGGCATAAAGCGTGAAAGAAATATCAGATAATTGCTCGGCAGCCAAACGAAGCATGGTTGGTGCGGCCTGATCGGCTCGGGCTTCAGCCCAGAGAACCATACAGGTGCCGATGATTACCGGGATTACTGTCAATCCTGGTGCCATTGCTTTGAGGATAGAAGGTAGCGGCACCGCTATCACTAAAAAAGCCCATGCAGTCCATCGCCACCAAGGCTTGGTTTCCTGGCTCTTAGATTGATCTAATCCATAAGCGATCAAGACACCTGCCAACCATGGCAATATCAGCCAAAGACCCTTGGTTCCGATCAGCCAAGCCATCCCCGAGAATAACAGTAAATAGATGACCCGGGACCAAATTCCGCCTTGGGGACTGGGCATGATTGCTAAGCAGAGACACGGAAATAGCAGGTAATACCAGAATTCATAGGACAGGCTCCACAGTGATCCATTAGTTCCGAAAACTGGGTAATAGATATCCTGGAGGAAAGCGGCATTGCCGATGAAGGTAGCAAGCGCATGGCCTTGCAGCGGGTCTTTAAGTAGCGCCATTCCGTTGTCTCCATGCCCTGCATAGACATTAGTCGCCGGTACGAGGTATTGCCCGGCCAAATCAAAGCCTAGGGTGATGAGTAATGCTGGAACCAAAACCACATAGAGTCTCGTCATCCTCGTGACAGCGTAAAGTGGCCAAGACCATTTACCGGCTGCGATTTGACTGAGAATTGCTCCGCCGACCATATAGCCGCTGAGAACGAAAAAGATGACGACAGCGATGTGGTGCTGGGATGAAAGGAGAACCCAGATCGCGCCCAACATGGTGTGCTCACTCTGGCCCCACGGCGTATTCATAATTGCGCGCGTATGGCCAAGCACGACCGCCAAAGCCGCAAAGCCCCTCAATAGATCGATATAGACTAGTCGGACACCTCTCATGAAAAATTGGGCTCGGCGTACAATTCCTGATAAGGTCGGGCTATCTTTCTGATCATGGATAAAGCTGGCGGATGAGCGTTCGGGCCACGGCCACGGCATCGAACTGCGTACGCGCGACCTGGGCGGCGCGCTCGCCCATAGCGGCGAGCTCCGATTCCGACGCGGACAGTACGGAGCGCAGCGCCTCCGAAGGGTCCGCTGGATCACGGATGACGAAGCCGGTTTTCGGCTCTTCGACGACTTCGCGGATATTGCCGGCGGCGGCGGACATCACGATGGGCAACCCGGCAGCGGCTGCTTCGATGGCGGAGAGCGGATTTGGGTCCAGACGGGTATTTAGCACGAAGGCATCCGACGCCCAGAGGACGCGGCGTACTTCTTTAGGAGGCAGTTGCCCGAGCACCCTAATCGCTCCCTCTGATCCAGCCGCCAAGGTCTCTAGCCGGGAACGCTGCTCCCCTTCGCCGACGAAGAGCAACTTCGCACCACGACGTTCTGCGGCAGGCAGTCCCAAGAAAGCATTAGCCAGCTCGAGCACGCCCTTGCGGGCGGATAGGACAGAAACTTGGACGAGCACCCTACCCTCGCGCTCTAAGCCTAACTGGCGGCGGGCTTCCTGTCGTGACACCGCCGACGGACGAGCGAAGAAGTTAGCGTCGATGGCATTGGGAAGCGTCACCACCTGGCGGGGGCCGCCGGCCTGGGCGATCGCCCAATCGGCGCTCTTCGCGTTGGGAACAGCGAAGCCATCAAAGGTCCGATAGACCCGACGACGAAGCCAGGCGATCAGGCCGGACTTGTGTAGGGCCGCATCGGCATGGCCCTCGCTCCAGAAGAAGCGGCGCGGCGCCGGCGAATAGATATTCAACCCAGCGACCAGCATCGTCGGCGTATTCCAAGATCCGGCCAAGATGAGCGTGTCCGGCTTCAGCAGGTTAAGCTCCGCGAGCACGCCGGGATTCAGGTGCGCGTGGACGCCTGTCAGAGAGGGATGGAAGCCGCGGAGCACCGTGTGCGCGTGCTTCATCTTCGCCGGCTCATACGGCCAGTGCCGACCCGGCTCCGTCTTGGCGCAATACAGCACATGGAAGCGCTTGCCCGCCCGCGCCGACTCCTCCGCCAAGGCGTCGAAGAACGCCGTGCGGTAAGGAGTCGGGATATTGGTGAGGACGACGAGGCTCATGGCTAGGCCGATGGACGATTGCAGAAGAGCATCGATCGATGCCGCTCAATCGTGAAACCCGCCGCAGAGAGCCATCCCGGGATATCCCGATGGGCGGCTTCGCCATGAAGTTCGATGACTACGCATTGGACTGATGCAAGCCATAGTGTCGGCGGCCGGAGAATGTCGTATTCGGCTCCTTCGATATCGAGCTTGAGAATATCAATCCTCCCCGTCGGCGAGTACCGAAGCACTTCATCCATGGTCGAGACCTGAAGCTGACCGCCCCCGGAGTCTGCAGCGAAAACCCTGGAGCCAGTGCCTACCTCGAAGATCTGGAACTGTCCGTGTTCACGACCAAGCATGGCTCGACTCACCACCGCCCTGGAGCCGTAAGGTTTGAGATTCTGCTCGGCACGCTCAGCGTTGCTGCTTGGCTCGAAAACGAGGCACGTCGACTCGGGGTAAAGACTAAGGAACACCGCTGCACTATCGCCAATATAACCGCCTCCATCTACAATGAATTTGGCCGATTGCGGCAAGCGCCCGCCGACACACTCGCCTCGGACTATATTCTGCATCACGACACCACGGTCGGCTATCGTGAGCCGGTAGGTGAACGGATGCAGAAGCCTTCGGAAGCGATGGCACCTTTCCCCTTCGCCCCAAAGCATCGCCCAAGCTGCGGACGGCGAATCCAGCATTGTCAATCCTACGGAGTAAGCCATCGATAGCCTCTTGAAGATGGCAAACGGGAGGAGGGCCTTGAGCAGTCTAATCATGCGATGAGGCTCATAGGGCGAGCAGCTGTCTCAATTTCTGGAAGTTGCGATCATTATCGAACACCTCCCGATGTCGAACATGGATCTCTGCCCAAGCCGCCGCGTCTAAAGAAAGAGAAGCGTCGATTGCCCGGACAAGACCATTTACGAAATCATCCTCAGGCACGACCATTGCCGACGCCCCCAGGCGGACCATCAATGAGCTAACCGCTCCCCTGCAAGGCGTCACCACGACTCGCAACCCTTCGTCCAGGGCTTCCACCAAAGTGTTTGGCATCCCTTCGTAAAGAGAGGGGAGGATGAATAGGTCGGCCTGGCGAAGTTCCGCACGGACGTCGTCGGAGTGGCCAACCAATTTCACACAATCACCTGAGCTAGCCTTCCGTATGGCTTCCTCAAGGCGTGGACGATCGTATCCCTCGCCGATGATACGCAACGTAGCCCTCGGCCAACGAGCGACCACCTGGCCGAAGGCCCCAATCAGCCGGTCGAATCCTTTGATCTTATCGAGTCTCCCTACCGCCACGCAACGCAACGTGGGGCCGAGCGGCCGGGAGGATGCAACCTCTGTGAATCTATTGGAAATATTGGGTATCTGCCACGATTTATCGGGGCAAAGGCCGAGCTTCAGGTGGAACCGCTCAGCGAAATCGGAAAGGTGGACGAACGCATCTACACGCCAGAGCAGATGCCGATAAATTGCCGCCGTCTTCCGGTCGCGGCGAAAAGTGTCCGCAGGATTAAACGGATCGACATAAATAATCCTCTGCCCAATCAGGCCAAGGCCACGGAAGATGACCGCCAGGCCGGCTAGCGTTCCTGCATTTGCCAAGATAGCCGCCTCTGGATGCCTCCGCAGGAGGCGCAGCAGGCGACCAGCGGAAAGTAGCGCCCGGCCGCCACCTAGCCCCTCGAGCTTGACGGCCGGCGACAGCCGATGGACGCCTTCACCAGTCGCCGACTGGGCAATAAGCATTACATCATCGCCATGACCTGCCAGGCGGTTTGCCCATTCAACTGCATCGCGACAGGTACCGCCGATTCGCATTTCAGACGTCAGGATGAGCACCTTCATGATCGTGAACGAAGCTTTGCCATGACGCGTTGTAAGGGGAATGGCATGACCATCCGGCAGGCTGGCCGCCATGCTTCCTTCAGAAAGACAGAAGGTGACGGATGGCAGCCTGCCATATTTTTGGCCGCAGCGAAGAAAGCCGAGAGGCGAACTCCTTTCTCATGAGCGACCGCCCAAAGCGCCCATTTCGCCTTCTGGAACCGAAGACTAGACACCGCCTGTTCAAGTCCAGGTGCAGACATACCCGCATTACGGATTACCCACTCGTCGGCGTCGGCAAGCATCTGATCTACCATCGCTTCACATTTACGGAAATGGACGGCCATCTCTGGTCCGCGCCTGGAGCCGCCGGCGTAGCTAAGATTATTCGCATGCCGGCGCCAACGCACAAGCGGTTCGGGCAAGAAATCGCAGGTTCCAAGAAGCATTGCCCGAAATGCGGCCGGATCGTCTTCGGCATAAAGCCCGTCGCGTAGCGGTGAGAATGATCGGAATACTTCGGCGCGATAGGCGGCTGCGGCACCGCAGGAACTGCGACCTCTAAGGAAATAATCCCCCGTCGGAAGCTCTTCCAGGCCGAGTGCGACAGACTCGGCCATGCCTGCGCAGTTATCGAGTACACCACAATGGCGAGAGTTGTCGTCGATGATGTGCGCATTAGTGATAACTGCCATCGCGCAAGGATGGGAAAAAAGATGCGCAACGCACCGCTCGACCCTGCTAGGCGCAGAGATGTCGTCGCCAGCCATCGAGACCAGGATGTCGCCACTCGCCATCGAGATGGCCTTCGTGAAACTACCGGCGACGCCGAGGTTCCGTTCATTACGAACGAACCGAATTGTGCTGCCTGGGTGCTCTCCTATGAATTTCTCGATTACGCCAGCGGTCCCATCAGGTGATGCGTCGTCGATGACGATGATCTCATCGACTGCACGCGACTGGACAAGTGCGGATGCGAGCGACTCACGGACATAGCGCTCATGGTTATAGGCTAATATGATGATTGTGATCTTCATACGGCCCGGGACTCGTTCTCCTTCGAGATGATGCGACGGTAACACCAGAAGCATCCGGCCGCGGCTAGGGTCGTCGGCAGGAGACCGAAATAAAGGTGATTACTAAGAGTGCCCAGCCACTGGCAGGCGTAGACCCCCAGCGCGGCGAAGAAGATAGCTTTCGCGGTGCCCGCGCCGGGCGTCATGCCCGACCCGCGACACAACAGGCAGACCAGTAGGACGGCAGAGAGGATGGCGGCCCAGAAGAAGCCGATGGCGGCTCCGACTAATCCCATGCGGTTCATGAGCAGGAGGGGTAGCGCCAAGGAGATCAGGCAAGCCGCGCCTTCCACGACGATGAACGCCCGCGGAGAGCGCCGGGCCATCATCCAGAATCCGAGCGGCCATGCGACCAGACGTGCGAAGACGCCCCAGGCCATCCAGGCTAGCAGGGGGATGGCCGCGTCGAACGTGTCTGCATAGAGCAGGCGAATACTGAGCGTGCCGAGCGTGAGCAACGCGACGATTAAGGGAACGCCGAGCAACAACCCCGCAAGGATTTGCTTCTCGGTGATACTGCGGGCTTCAACTTCGTCCTTCGCCGCGGCCACTCGCGGAAAGAAGTCGGCGCCCATCGCGGCGAAGACGAAACCCGGCAGGCTGCCGGAGATCGCAAAGGCGGCCTGATAATAGCCGGCGGCTTCAAGGCCGTCGAACCGTACGATTGCGAGGCGGACGACATAGGCCGAGAGCTGACCCAGCCAGGCGACTACCATTAGGGCGCCGCCCAGCGAGACAAGCTGGCGAAGATCCCCGGATTCTGCCGATGCGTCCATACCCGCCGGGGATTCCGAACGGGCGGCGCGCCAGAGGACGAAGGCCGGAATCGCGGCCGCGAGGAAGATGCTGATCGAGATACCGATAGTCCCCCAGAGATAGATGGCCGGCAGGCCGAGTAGCAGGCCGGTCAACGCACCCGAGACCTGTACCTTGGCCAGTGAAGCAATCTTGCCCGCGGCTTGGAGCATCGCCGACCAAGCCGAGGAGGCGATCACGCACGGGATGGCGAAGGCGACGATGGCCATTTCGGTGGCATACTGACTCGACCCGAAAGTCAGCCGGGCGGTAGGCCAGAAAGCGAGTACGCCCAAGCCGAGACCGATCAGGCTAAGCATCCAACCCATGCGCCGGACGGCGGCAACCTTGGCGGGCTTATTGTCTTCAGGCGCACCAGCGATTAGCCTTACGCCAGAGGTGCCCAGACCCCATCCGGCAAAAGACGAGACGTTGCCGCTGAAGGCGTTGAAGATGCCGATGAGGCCGACGCCTGAAGCGCCGAGGATCATGGCGATCGCCTTCGCGCGCACGAAGCCGGCGGCCAGCACGACGACCTGAGCTCCGCCCATGAGGGCGCTGGAGCGGAGGATGCGGGCGAAGGGCATTGACGGAAGGTGTTGGCGGTTAGCGGTTGGCGGCTGGGAGCACCAAGCGTGAGAATTGGCAATCAGGCACCGAGGGCAGAACAATAGGCGGCGAAGAACTTGCGGCGGTATTCTGCCCAAGTGTGCTTCTCGGCCTCGCGACGCGCGGCCTGACCCATCTGGAAGAGCTCGTCCCGGTGCGTGATCGCCCAGGCGAGTTCCTGCTCGATCAGGGCTGCGCTGCCAGGTGCAATGAGCAGGCCGTTCTGGCGATGCTGGATGAAGTCCGCTCCGCCGGTGCTGGT
>Ga0209358_10003499_pt1 | contig 11583 bp, 10 predicted proteins | sample LauGreFa1BDMLBSN_2_FD_187574 | JGI IMG/M metagenome (GOLD analysis project Ga0209358, IMG submission 187574) | Freshwater lake microbial communities from Lake Michigan, USA - Fa13.BD.MLB.SN (SPAdes) (version 2) | ecosystem: Environmental > Aquatic > Freshwater > Lake | place: Lake Michigan, USA...
AGCTGCGCTCTCCCAATGATACGTTGATGTCTGCGAAAACAAAGTGGGTGGGTGTCATGGCAGGGAATCGGATTCGGCTTCGCGGTTGTCGGCATTGGTTGATGACTCACTGTCAACCGGCGTGCTCTTGGTATTGCTCTGCAGTTGCGTCAGAATGTTATGAACGACGGAGTGGACATTCGGCCTTCCGGTTTCAATAATGATGTGTGCGACTTCCTGATAAAGCAGGGCACGCTCACGCGAAAGTGCTTCTATCTTTGCTCTCGGATCGGCAGTTTGTAGCAGTGGACGATTTTTGTCATGGCTGGTTCGCTGAAGAATACTGGCCACAGATGCACGAAGATAAATCACTGTCCCACGTTCACGCAGAAGCTGCCGGCTGGTTTCATTCAGTACTGCACCCCCGCCCGTTGCCAGCACAATCCCCTGCTGCGCAGTGAGATCACGTATGACATCTGCCTCGCGCTGGCGAAAACTGGCCTCACCTTCAATTTCAAAAATGAGTGGGATGGAAGCGCCTGTTCGTGTTTCGATTTCCTGATCGGCGTCGACAAAACGCAAATTGAGTTTTTTTGCCAGCGAGCGTCCTATCGTGGTCTTGCCCGAGCCCATCAGGCCAACCAGAAAGATATTGTTTGCCGAATTCTGCATCATTGCCACCAATCGGGTGTATTTCCCCGGAAAGACGACAGTTTATCGCATCCGCCCAATGGCGACGGGGCCAGTCCGAGCCAGTCCGGTTCAGCGCAAGATGGGCGAATCCGTAACGATACGGGGTGTAATGAAGATCAGCAGCTCGGTCTGATCCCGTGTACGACGCGTGCTGCGGAACAGGCGACCCAACACCGGAATATCCCCCAAGACCGGTACCTTGAGCTCACTATCAATCTCGGTTTGGGTAAAAATCCCGCCCAGAACGACCGTACCGCCATTCTCGACCTGTACATTGGTTTTAACGTGCTTGGTGTTGATGGCAAAGCTGGAGCCCACGGCGACACCACGGGAATCTTTTGCGACATCGACGACCAGAATTACATTGCCATCTGGCGTAATCTGAGGGGTAACCTCCAGTTTCAGATTGGCTTTCTTGAACTGAACTGATGTTGCACCGCTACTGGTCGCCTGTTGAAAAGGGATTTCTTCGCCCTGCTCAATCAGCGCCGGCTGCTGATCGGCGGTGACGACGCGTGGACTGGAGATGATTTTCCCTTTGCCGTCAGCTTCCAGCGCGGATAGCTCAAGATTCAGAAAACGGTTGGCATTCGCAGAAAAAAGACTGATTCCCATACTCGCCGGTGATGCGCCATTGATTGACGCGGCAGGCAAGTTAATAAATTGGGTGTTTGGGATAAAGGATTGCTGGGGAACGACCGCTTGCAGAGTCTGCTCGCTGACGCCCTGATAGTTCCCAGTGACCGCCAGCCGACCGGCGCCGGGCAGGTCGATGCCAGGCGTCGCCCCGCGCCCACCGCGAAGATCGGCAAAGCCGAGTTTTACACCCAGACTTTTGCTGAAGGTGTCATCTGCCTCGACGATACGAGCTTCGATCATGACCTGACGCGTGGGTATATCGGTGAGTTGTATCAGCTTGCGTACTTCCTCCAGACGGCTGGGGGTATCGGTAACAAATAATTTATTGGTACGCGGCTCGGCGGATGCACTGCCGCGACGCGACAAAATACTGCCGCGCCCGGTCTGACCATCGAGACCGAACACCTGACGAAAAGCGTCAGCCTTTTGATAGTTCAGCTGAAAGGTCTCGGTAATCAAAGGCTCCAGCTCGGAAATCTGCGCGCGCTGCTCGAGCTCCAGCCTTTCCTTGGTCAATAATTCATCCTTGGGTGCGATCCAGAGCACATTACCATTACGACGCATATCCAGCCCCCGCGCCTGCATCACAATGTCGAGTGCCTGATCCCAAGGCACATCCTTCAACCGTAGTGTGAGATTGCCGCTCACACTATCGCTGGCTACGACATTGAGTCCGGTGAAATCCGCAATCACCTGCAGCAATGCGCGAACCTCGATGTTTTGAAAATTCATTGACAGCTTGTCGCCGCGGTAGCCACGATTGCTTGTCGCAGTTTTGGCGTCGTCTGGTTTGACAGCCCGCACTTCGAGCACCAGTCGTCGATCAGTCTGCCAGGCCAGATGCTCCCATTGCCCACGCGGCTCAATCAGCATGCGCACGGTGTCACCGTCTGCACGCGCGGTAATGAATTGCACAGGCGTAACAAAATCGGCAACATCCATTTTGCGGCGAAGTACTTCGGGCAAACTGGTTTTGACGAAATCGACGATCAGTGACTGGCCTTGACGGCGCACGTCTATGGATGACTGTGTTTTTGCCAAATCAATGATGATGCGTCCGGCATCGCCGTCTCCTCGCCGGAAATCCATATCGATAATCGCGTTCTTTTCCGTAACAAGATTTGCAGCACGGGCGCTTTGGGCAGAGCCGACTTTCTCATCTGCCAGAGTCACTGTCAGCGTCTGTCCTGTCACGCGCATGCTGAACTGCTGCGCACGCTTGAGATTGAGCACAATGCGCGTACGTCCTGCTGCCTGAATAAGATCTGCGTAACGAAGTTCACCCGCATCGAATACTCGTCGTGTCTGCCCAGTAGCATTCAGCGTGTCCGGAAAATCGAGCACGATTCTCGGTGGGGATGCAGTGGAAAAACTGCCCGGCAATTCAGCAGGTGCCTGGCGCATAGGAATACGCAGTGTCAGCGCTGATCCATTATGAATGGCTTCGATACCTGTGATCGCATTGAGCTCTGCCCGTGCATTCGTGATCATGAACACAATCAGCATGCAGACCATGCACCAGCGCCCTGCACCCAACGTCATTGCTTTCATCAGTGTTTCTCCTGCAAGACCAGTCGCGCGCGTCGCTTGGCCCAGGTATTGCCAGCGTCCTGCACCATTTCCTCGATTTCGATGGCTCCTTCGCTAATCGCTATCACTTTGCCCATATCAGGTCCAAGGTGGCTACCCAGATGCACCTGATAAATGACCTTGTCTGCTTCAACGAGGGCAACGACCTGTCCGAGACGACGGATATTTCCCACCAGCCGTAGGCTGTCCAGCGGATAGGACTCCAGCGGCTCCCTTGCACGGCGCATATCAGGTTGCAAGCCGGTTGCATTGAACTCGGCACTGAGGGAGGCCGAAATTTTGGCGACATCAAAGGGATCCAGTCGACCAGCGACTTGATAGTGAAACTCCTCGAGTTCTGGACGCGGTGGCAAGTCAACCGACACCGGGTGCGACTGCTGCCTGATCTCGCTCATCCAGGCACGCAAATCATGTTCAGGTACTTCGCTGCAGCCGGTCAGGAGAACGATGATCACAACTCGCGCTCTTGTCAAAATGCGTGACGCGCAGGAGCCCGAACGGCGACAAGGGCGCCGCAGGCGTTTCATTTATTCCCCCGCTTCTTGCTATCTTCGGCCACCTTCTGTTGGGCTGCTACCTCATCCTTGTCGAGGTAGCGGAAAGTGTGAATCACGCCTTCGAAGTTTTGTAGCCCTTCGCGCAACTGAGTAATCGCTATGTGGTCGATGGTAACGATGCGCTGTAGATTGGCGATATCGCTCGTGAAACCTGCCAGCGAATGATAACTACCCGTGAGTTTGATTTCGATGGGAAGCTCTGCATAAAAATCATGCAATTTGACCTGGCCTGGTTTGAACAGCTCAAACTGCAGGCCGCGGCTGATACCCGCCTGATTGATTTCCGATAGCAAGGCATCCATCTCGGACTTACCAGGCAGTTGCTGTCCCAGCTTTTCGACTTTCGACTGCACTTGTGCTTTTTGCTTACGCAGGATATCGAGATGTCCCGCCTGGTGGACTTTTTCAGCGAAGTCCTGCTTTTGACGGAGCTCCTCGGCCTGACCCGAGGCCAGCTCTTCCCATTGCGCCACCCACAACAACCATCCCCCTGCCATGATGACCAGTAACGACACTGCAAGCGCGCACAACAGCCGGGGGACGATAGGCCAGGTACCCGGATGTCGCCCTTGCAAGCCGTGGAACTGGGCAGCGAGAAGCTGCCAGTTGAAAGCTGCGCCGCGCTGAATTGACATCATGGCGGAATGGCTCTCCGTGAGGCCGCAATGTTCAGATTGAATTCGTAGACTTTCCTCGCTTCTTTTCCCTGACCAAGGCTGGTCGCCTTGATCTCGACAAGCTCTGCTTTTCCAAGCCAGGGAGATGACTGCGATAGATTACGCAGCAATTCGGAAACGCGTGCATTCGATTGCGCTAATCCTGTCAGGACGAGATGATCTGTTTGTTTCATTGATTTGAGCACGATGCCCGAGGGGACGCGCGTGGCCAGCTCATCCAGTAAATGCACTGGCCGGGTTCGATCGGATTGCAGGCTTTCGACCGCATGTTGCCTTGCCTTGAGGGCATCGATATCTTGGCGCAATCCTTTGATTTCTCGTAACCGATTATCGAGAGCCCTGTTTTCAGACTGAAGCAATGTATTGCGGCTCTGCTGCGCTGATAATTGTGCGGCATTCACTGCGCTGACAATCAGAACCACCATCAGCCCGCACAGCGCTGACAAAATCAGGAGGCCATTAAACAATCGCTTTTGCTCACGGCGCTGCGCTTCGCGCCATGGCAGCAGATTGACGGCGGTCATCTTGGAAAGCTCCGCAGCGCAAGACCACAGGCAACCAGACACGCTGGCGCATCTTCTCGGAGCTCAGTATCCATTGATGGCATGTGCATGCCTGCAAACGGATCCGGCAATGAGCTGGGCACACCCAGTCGTCGCTCCACAAATCCGGCAATATCAGCGCCCAATGCATGGCCACTGCCGGCGATGTAGATATGTCTAACGCTACTGTGCTGTGTCGATGTCGAGAAAAGTTGCAAAGCACGTGTGAGTTCCTGGCATATCGCTTCCCTGATCGACTCCATTGCAGCACGCGATTTTTCCTGATCGGATCGAGGAAAGGAAAGACTCATTTCACGCTCAAAAATCACGAGACCATTGAGTATGACGTAGCAATGACTAGCATCGCTACAGAGCTGCAGCAACGCGACCGGCCTGTCCGGACGCATTTCCCGTTCTGAATCAAGGAGCGCCAGAGACGCCGTCATGACTTGGGAGTCGATATCGATCACAAGCGGGCGCAAGCCGACTGCATCAGCCAGTGCAAGTCTTTCATCAATCCGCTCCTTGCGCGCAGCTACCAGCATCACATCGACATAGTCATCATGCGTTAACGATGGGCCTACCGTGACAAAATCCAGGCTGATTTCATCGAGCGAGAATGGCAACGTCTGGCTCGCCTCGGTCTCGACTTGAATTTCCATTTCCTCGTCATACATGCTGGCGGGCAGCGTCAGCATTTTTTTGATGACGGTGCCAGAAGGTATTGCCATGGCTGCCGTTCTCAAGCGCGTTCCACTGCGCTTGAGTGCTCGGCGCAGGGATTCGGTGAGAAGCTCCATCTGCGAAAAGCTGCCGTCGCGCAAGGCGCCCGATGGCACGGGTTCCCGGGCGTAATGTGTCACCCGGAAATTTTTCCCCTCGCGAACAAGTTCCATGATGCGTATGCCTGCCGGACTGACGTCGACGCCCAGTAATGGTGTGTGATGCCGACGAAACCATGACCTCACAGAAATCATTCGTAAACGCCCCGCGTAAGAGATGTTGCTATTTTTAAAATTCGACGCGGATGCTAACAAGTGCCTTTTCAGAATGTAAAGCTGCTTGGGCTTGACGTTGTCAAATGCCGACGTAAATCAGCGCGCCACAGGCAGTGAACACAGCAAACCTTAATCTGAGCAAGCTCAACGCCGCAGGGCACCCGTTATAATTGGGTCGTCCAAGGCTTTCATGCCTCTCTCATCTCTTCCCGAATGAATTCATCTACTCCGAACGGGGATGCACCCAAGGTCGAGCGCCCTTACATCCTGCCAGCACCAATCAAAATGGCGCTGGGTCTGTTGACCACAGTAGGAGGCCTTTTTTTGATCGGCGTGCTGCTGGCGGGCTTCATGCTGATGATGGCTTACCCCAGCCTGCCGGACATTGATGCGCTGGCCACCTATCAACCCAAAATGCCCTTGCGTGTTTTTTCTGCAGATAACGTGCTCATCGGAGAGTTTGGCGAGGAAAGACGCAGCCTGGTACGTTACAAAGATATTCCCCCAGTGATGAAGCAAGCCGTGCTGGCGATCGAAGACGATCGTTTTTATGAGCACGGGGGTGTCGATTACTGGGGAATTTTGCGCGCGATGATCAACAACACGTTTGGTGGCAGCCGTCAGGGTGCCTCGACCATCACGCAACAGGTCGCGCGTAATTTCTTTTTATCCAGCGAACAGACTGTCAAGCGCAAGCTCTATGAAGTACTGCTTGCATGGAAAATAGAAAAGACGCTCACAAAGGATCAGATTCTCGAGCTGTACATGAATCAGATTTATCTCGGCCAGCGTGCCTATGGCTTTGCTTCCGCGGCTCAGATTTATTTTGGCAAGAAACTCCATCAGATTACCGTTGCAGAAGCGGCCATGCTTGCCGGGCTTCCCAAGGCACCCTCGGCTAATAACCCTGTAGTCAATCCCAAACGCGCCAAAGCGCGTCAGCAGTACATATTGCAGCGCATGCATGATCTGGGCTACATCACCACTGCCCAGTATGAACGAGCGCGCGATGAAGAGCTCCGGATCAAAATGGATAGCACCGACTTCGGCATTCATGCCGAGTACGTATCGGAAATGGCGCGACAGATGGTTTATGACCAATTCCGCGAAGATGCCTACACGCGTGGACTCAATGTGTTCACCACGATCACCAAAGCCGATCAGGATGCTGCATATCTGGCACTGCGTCGTGGTGTTCTGGAGTATGAAAAACGTCAGCCTTATCGCGGCCCGGAAGGCTACATGGATATTCCGGCCAACAAATCCGAGGCAGAGGCAGCCATAGAATCCGAACTCGCCGAGCACCCAGATAGCGATGGCATCATTGCTGCAGTGGTATTGTCAGCCACCTCGAAGAGCGTGAGGGCATTGCTGGCATCCGGCGAGGAAATTACCATTGCCAACACCGAACTCGGTGCTGCCGCAGCAGCGCTCACCGACAAGATGCCAGCCAACAAACGCATACGACGCGGTGCGATCATCCGGGTGATACAGGAAGGCTCGGGCTGGTCCATCATTCAACTGCCTGAAGTCGAGTCGGCTTTTGTATCCATCAGCTCTGACGATGGTCGAATCAAGTCGCTCGTAGGTGGCTTTGATTTCAGCCGTACAAAATTCAACCATGTGACCCAAGCCTGGCGCCAGCCTGGTTCGACCTTCAAGCCATTCATTTATTCGGCATCACTGGAAAAAGGCCTCTCGCCTGCCACGATGATCAATGACGCACCCATCGTATTCGATGCCGGCAAAACCGGCTCGCAAGCTTGGGAACCCAAGAACGCCGATGGCAAATATGACGGCCCATTGTCTATGCGCAAAGGTCTTACGCGCTCCAAAAACATGGTGTCGATTCGAATCCTGGACCGTATCGGTGTCAATTACGCGCAAGAATACGTGACTCGCTTTGGCTTTGATCGCGATAAAAATCCACCTTATCTGACAATGGCTCTTGGTGCCGGAGCGGTCACGCCTCTGCAAATGGCTGGCGCTTATGCGGTTTTTGCCAATGGTGGATACAAAATCAATCCCTATCTGATATCCAAGATTACCGATAACAGTGGCCGCACGCTGTTTCAGGTCACCCCCGAGCGCGCTGGCGATGAAAACCTGCGGGTCATCGATGCACGTAACGCTTACCTGATCGACAGCATGCTTAAAGATGTGGTCAAACATGGTACTGCCATGCGAGCCTTGGCACTGAAGCGTCCCGATATCGCAGGCAAAACAGGCACCACCAATGATTCTATTGACGCCTGGTTTGCAGGCTACCACCCAAAACTGGTCGGGGTAGCGTGGATCGGTTTTGACAAACCAAAAAATCTCGGTAGTCGCGAAACGGGGGGTGGTCTGGCTCTACCGATCTGGATCAGCTACATGCAAAAAGCGCTGCAAGGATTATCCGTGCAGGAGCGTGCCATGCCCGATGGTATTACCACCTACGCAGGCGATTACGTGTACACCGAATTTGCTGATGGCAGCGGGGTAAACTCGATTGGGCTCGCATCCTCAGGTGAGGGCGATGGATCTACCGAGAAAAAAGACGATGAGCCTCAGAGCGAGATCTTCTAGGGAACCGCTGATTAAGAACTTATCTCGTTAGGTCGATGGCAAGGGTGAAGCGGAGAATTCGTGCGGCATGCTGCACGCCCGCGTAACGGTACTGGCATGCAAGCCAGTACGCGCCCTGCGCGGGGCACTACCAAAGGCAGTACAAGACGTACGACAAGGGTGCAGCAGGCAATTCAGGCTGGACACAGCCTGCCTGCGAAACGGCACTGGCATGCGAGTCATTGCGCGCCCCGCGACGGATGTCAGCGACGCTAGCGGCCTACGAGCCAGATTCTAAATACGGAAACCTTTGTGGCAGGATCAATGGCACAAAGCCCTTAATTTTTATAGTTCCTGCGTCGCACAGCTACGCTGGCTCGCCATAAAACTTGGATTTATTCAGCGTCTCCCTAGATGGCCTGAACAAACAGCGTTTTTCCACGCCAGCCCGGTGATATCGGCCAACGTGAACGTGGATTCATGCATCGTCTGCCTGATCTGGCTTCACATGGAGTATCGCGCCAGCCTGAGCACTGGCAAGTCGGGACAGCGCAGCAAAGAGTTCTGATCCATCACGGGTATCTTTCCAGCGTTGGTCTTCGGTCATGCGGTAATGAAATCCACCGGCTCTAGCAGCAACCCAGATTTCCTGCATAGCCGCTTGCACGTTAACGATAATTTTCGAGCCTTGATCGATAAACTCGATTTCGAGCACATTGCCGCTGCGGCTGCATTCCAGATCAACATCCGCCGCATCACCGGCTCGTTCCATACCAATTTCGATCGCATCCAGCGTGGCCTCTGCAACTGCCAGGAACTTAGATTCGCTCATGCTAAACTCCGTTTGATTTTTTAACAGGCCGCTGCCTGATCTAAAGGCGGTCTTCAAGTCAATTTTGAACAACATGCTCAGATTCGGCATCATTTTAGCGGCGATCGCATTATCAGGCCTGAGCGCTTGCGGACAGACCGGTCCGCTCTACCTACCCGATCGGCCCGCGCCCAGCACTAAGACCGACACTGAGTTTGATGCTCAGCCTGCCAAAACCGACACCACCCGCAAGCCCTAAACACCGTGAATACACCGCATTTCCATTACCGTGATGGTGAACTTTTCGCCGAAGGTGTTGCGCTGAGCACCATAGCGAAAGCCTTTGGCACACCCAGTTATGTCTATTCACGCGCGAGCCTGACTGAAAATTTCCTCGCCTATGACCAAGCGTGCCGTGCGCATGGCCGTGGCGAAGGATCGGCACTCATCTGCTATGCGGTCAAATCCAATGCCAACATTGCGGTTCTTAATCTGCTCTCAAAATTGGGTTCGGGTTTTGACATCGTCTCCGGGGGCGAACTACAACGCGTGATCGCGGCTGGCGGTAATCCGCACAAGGTAATTTTTTCCGGCGTGGGTAAGACACGCGATGAAATGCAACTAGCGCTCTCGCATGACATCTTATGCTTTAACGTCGAATCGATTCCGGAACTGCATAGACTCAATGAAGTTGCGTCGAGTATGGGGAAACGCGCCCGCGTATCGCTGCGCGTGAACCCGGATGTCGACGCGAAGACCCATCCGTATATCTCCACTGGCCTTAAGGACAACAAATTCGGTATTGCTTTTGAAGATGCGCTGCCGACCTACCGGGTTGCGGCCAGCCTGCCCAGTCTTGAGATCACAGGTATTGATTGCCATATCGGTTCTCAGCTGCTTGATGACTCACCGCTGCTGGAAGCACTGGACAAGATCATTGAGCTGGTCGATCAGCTCGCCTCGGAGGGCATTGCGCTTCATCATCTCGACATTGGTGGTGGTATAGGGATTTGCTATGACAAGGAAAAGCCCGTAGCTGTCGGAGATTATCTGGCTCGTTTATTTACGCGTATTGATCGCTGGCGCGCCGATAAATACAGTAGCAAGCCATTGACCATCATGTTCGAGCCGGGTCGATCTATCGTCGGCAACGCGGGCGTGCTTCTGACCGAAGTACACTACCTCAAGCACGGCAGCTCCAAGAACTTCGCTGTCGTCGATGCTGCCATGAATGACCTGATGCGTCCGGCAATGTACGAAGCCTGGCATGGCGTTCAGGTTGTCAGACCACAGTCACATGAATCGCACATTTATGATGTGGTAGGGCCCGTATGTGAATCCGGTGACTGGCTCGCTCGCGAGCGAGCACTGGCAATCGCACCCGGTGATTTGCTCGCCATCATGTCTGCCGGCGCCTATGGCATGACCATGGCTTCCAACTACAACACACGCGGCCGCGCGGCTGAAATACTGGTGGATGGCGATCAGTTCAGTCTGATCCGCCGGCGAGAAACAGCCGCTGAGCTATTCGCACTGGAATCCATTCCGGAGTAGTCGGATTCATGGTCGGTGCACGGAATCCCGACGCAACCAGATCAATCGCAGCGCCAGTAACACAGCGACCACCGCGCCCGTGACCAGTGGTTCGGCAAAATTATTTTTCCCTGCTCGCATCCACCAGAAATGCAGTAGCGCCAATATTGCAACCGGATAAATCAGGCGATGCAGCACGGACCAGAGCCTGCCCAGTTTCCTTAGCATGAGATCGTTGCTGGTGAGCGCCAGCGGCACCAACAACACGAAGGCAGAGAAACCCATCGCAATGAAGGGGCGCTTCAAAACATCTCGCATCATCTCGGCAAGATCAAAAAAATGATCAAACCAGATGAAGGTCAGAAAATGCAGGCTGGCATAAAAGAAGGTGAACAAGCCCAGCATGCGACGAAAGCGAACGAGCACATTCAGGCCTGTGATGCGGCGCAGGGGTGTTACTGCGAGTGTGAGGCAAAGAAAATACAGCGTCCAGTCGCCAGTAGCACGGGTTATGAATTCAATCGGGTTGGCGGTGAGCCTGTTCTGCAAACCCAACATGATCAGGCGCAGCAAAGGTAGCAGTGATAGCACAAACACCATCCACTTTGCCCAGAGCAGCTGTCGGGGAGCAAAGCGCATAGCGATAGTCAATAGAATTTTTTGAGGTCCATCCCTGAATACAGCGATGCCACTTCTGGATAGCCATTGAACATCAGTGTCTTGCGCTTGCGCGTGAGGAAACCATCTTCACCAATACGTCGCTCCGTGGCCTGCGACCACCGAGGATGACTGACTTCAGGATTAACGTTGGAATAGAAACCATATTCGTCAGGTGCGACGCTGTTCCATGCTGTTTTAGGCTGAGTTTCGGTGAAACGGATTCGCACAATCGATTTCGCCGACTTGAATCCGTATTTCCAGGGCACGATGATTCGCACTGGCGCTCCATTCTGATTTGGAAGCACTTGCCCGTACATACCCAGACCGAGCAGCGTCAGCGGATGCATAGCCTCATCG
>Ga0209358_10003502_pt1 | contig 11578 bp, 8 predicted proteins | sample LauGreFa1BDMLBSN_2_FD_187574 | JGI IMG/M metagenome (GOLD analysis project Ga0209358, IMG submission 187574) | Freshwater lake microbial communities from Lake Michigan, USA - Fa13.BD.MLB.SN (SPAdes) (version 2) | ecosystem: Environmental > Aquatic > Freshwater > Lake | place: Lake Michigan, USA...
AAATACACCCGCGTCACCAGCAGCAGTTCGCCGGCGTAAAGCGGCACCAGCGTCTTCAGCCGCGCCGCATACTCCAGCGCCGCCGCCGGATCGTGGATCGAGCAGGGCCCCACCACGACGAGCAACCGGTCGTCCGCCCCGGTCACGATCGCGGCCACGTCGCGCCGCGCCTGCGCCACGAGTCCCGCGCTCGCCTCGGTCAGCGGCAACTCGTCGGCGAGCACGGCGGGAGCGATGAGCGGCTTCTGCGCGCGGATGCGCAGGTCGGAGGTTTGGGCGGGCATGCGGCGGCCAGTCGAGCCGCGCGCCCCGCCGGAATCAAGGCGCGGTCTCGCCGCCGCGCCGCTCAACCGAGCGCAGTCTTCGCCTGCTGCACCAGCGGCGAGCGCGCGAGCACCGCGTCCCCGCCGTCCGCCAACCCGCGCCCGCGCGCCCGCGCGCGCAGCGTGAGCCACGCAAACGACGCCGCCTCCCCGGCCGCCGCCCGCCCGCCCGCCGCCGCGAGGTCGGTCTCGACCGGCGCCAACACCGACGTGGGCAGCAAGGATTTCTCGGCGAGAAACAATCCGAGCGACGCGCCCAGCGTGTCCAACCACGCCCGCGGCTGCGCCGGCGCGGCATAGACAAACGACGCGCTCGTCGGCGACCACTCCAGATAGGTGCGCAGATCAGCGTGCAGTTTCAGCAACGCCGCATCCGCCGTCGACGGCGTCCATCGCGTCGTGAACGCCTTCCGCTCGCGGAAACCCTTCACCTCCCAGACGCGCAGCGTCAGCTCGTAATCGCCCGCCGTCGCCTGCAACGCGCCCGTCACGATGTAGTCCACGCCGTCGCTGCTCGTTTCCACCAGTTGCCGCAGGTTCTCCATCGTCCACTCGGCCGGGAAAATCACCGGGTGATTCTGCGCCGGATCCTCGGCGTTGGTCTTGAGCCCGATCGCCGCCACCGGCGCATACGCCGCCGAAAAATAAAACGTCTCCGCGAACCACAGCGGCAGCGCCCGCGCGAGGCGCCCAAGTTCCTCCTCCGGCTGCTTCATGGCCTTGTCGGCCTCCGGAAATCCGGGAATCGCGAGCTGCGCAAACGCCACGCGCCGCAACCGGCCCTCCTTCGGCGGCAAAATCTGCGCCGCCAGCGGCTCGAGCCCGTAGAACCAGATCGGCTTCGACACCGTGATCAGCGCGATGGTGTTTCCCGGATTCGGCCCGGGCGCGCCGCCGCCGCCCGCCGCCGGCGCGAGGTGCGGGGCGTGCAGCATCTCCGCGATCGCGTTGGAAAATCCGTGCAACCGGTCCTCGAGCTCGGGCCGGTTGAGCTCGAAGAGGATGTCGAGCACGTGCTGCGCGGCGTCGGGCTGGCGCAGCGCGAGATAGGCCTGGAGCAGATTCAAACCCGTCGCGGGGCCGTGGCGGTCGGCGTCGTAGCGCGGCGCGACGAGCTCGACGATCTCGGCCACATGCCCGTGCGACCCGAGGTCACCCGAGATGGCTACGAGCACGTCGGCGCGGTCGCCGGCCGGCCCGGCCAGCACCTCTTCGTAGATCGCGAGCGCCCCCGGCAGGTCCTTTAACCCGAGCGCCTCGCGCGCCGCGAGCAGGCGCGGCTTCACCGCCGCCGCGCCACCCGCAGCGCCAGCTCCGAGCGACCCGCCGCCCGCGGCCACACCGCCGCCAGAGGCGACCCCGACCGCGGCCGCCGGAGGCGCGGAAGCCGGGGTCGCCGCCGGGCCCGGAGCCGGCGCAGGCGCGGCCGACGCAGGCGCCGGCGTGTTTTTCTTCCCGGTGAAACGATCAAAAAAACCCATGCGCGCGAGGCAAAGCCCCGCCCCGACCGCTGGCGAACAGAAATCCCGGGCTTTAGCTCGTGGCCGCTCCGGGACCCGCCGACTTGCGCGGGCTCGCCAACGAATCCGACCCGCCGTGCCGCGGCGGGACATTGAATCGGAAGAGGCCGGCAGCTCAGGCAGCCCTGCAACAGGGCTGCCCGGCGACGGATCCGATCGCGACCCCGTTATTCCTGAGCCACCCGAAAACCCGCCGAATCGCGCGTCCAAAAACGCGGGGACGCGTCGGCGAGTTTGGGCACACGAAGCTTAGGTGACGTTCAAAGTTTGAGCGTCGACCCACCCACTTTCAGCGTTCCGGTATCGCCCAGATCACTGAGGCGAAGCATGGCGTAGTAGACGGGAGTCTTGTCGTTCAGTTGGACCGTTCCGGTGCTGGCGCCGGCTTTCCACGTCAGAGTCTTCGTCGCACTGTCGAACTTGAAATCGACCTGATTGGCGGACTTGTGCTGTCCGTTCACCGAAAGGTGGGCGTTGGCCATCGCCTCCGTCCCCATGGGCCAGCTTTGGTTGAGAAACATCACCACCGGGGGATCGTAGGCAAATTGCCATTCCGCCGACTCGACGGACACCTCCGCCGGGCCGTCATCTTCGGCGACGGCCAGGGAAAACGACAGACCGTTGCCGTTGAGCTTCATGCCGGCGGGTGCCGGTTTGTCTTCGCGGGTGCCGTTGGCGTAGATCTTCCGGGCGATCACGGTCGGCGCGGCGGTGCGGCTGAAAGCCAAGCCGAGCAGTTTGGAATGGGAGCGGGTGAACGAGGGCATGACAGGTGGACTTGAGGTTGCGTTTACGTATCCGTGCGGAATGCACGAAATGGGGTCAGAGCCACTCCCGCAGGGCGGTGCGGCAGGCTCGCGCGGCTTCGCCCAGCTGCGGCTCGTTCTGATCACGCGCGACGGTTTCCAGCGCGGCGCACGCCGTCGCTAGATCGTGCAACTGCAGCACGTCGGCGCCGTTTTTCAGGTAATGGGCCTTGGCGCGCAGCAGGGGCCAATTCTTCTCCGCCTCCGCCTCGCGCAGCGCGTCGGCCAAGCCGGGCAGTTCGAACCGGAAAAGCTCCATCAAGCGTCCGAATACCGGGTCGGCTCGGGACACGTCGTCCGACGCCGGAGGAAGTGCGGCCCGCGCCAGTGTCCGGGCCAGCAGGCCGAGGTCGACCGGCTTCGTCAGAAACTCGTTCATGCCGGCCTGCAAGGCCGCTTCGCGGTCGACCGCCGTGGCATGGGCGCTGATTCCGATGATCCTGATCCGCGTGCCACACCGGATCCGGATCCGGCGCGCCGTCTCCATCCCGTCCATTCCCGGCATCGCCAGATCGAGCAGGACCACGTCGTGCATGCCCACTCCGATCCGCTCGACCGCCGCCTCCCCGGAAGACACCGCGTCGCAACTGACGCCCGACCCCGTGAGAAAGGCCGAGAACAACTCGCGAATCAGCGTGTTGTCGTCGACCACCAGCACTCGCAATCCGGCCAAACCGGGGCTCGCCGGATTTTCCCAGCTTCGCTCCGGCGGATCGCAACGCTTCAACCGGATTTCCACCGTGAACTCGGCTCCGCCGGCTCGCGCTCTCCCCGCCGAGATCCGGCCGTCCATTTGTCCGCACAAGGCGGCCGTCAGCGCCAATCCGAGCCCGCTGCCTTCTTTGCTCGCGGTCTGTTCCAGGCGGACAAACGGCCGCATGATCCGCTCCTCGCATCCGGCGGGGACTCCCGGCCCCGTATCGCACACGGTGAGCAAAATCATCTCGTCGGCGCCGGCCGCCAGCTGCACCGCAACATGCCCGTCGTCGGTGAACTTGATCGCATTGCCGACGACATTCAGGGCGATCTGCCGCAATCTTTCCCCGTCGGCCCAGCGCCAATCGTCCACCGGCAGACTGTTCTTGAATTCGAAGGCCAACCCCTTGGCCTCGGCCCGCGGTCGCAGGCTTTCGACCGTCTGCTCGATCAACGGCACCACCCGGATCGCCCGGGGTGCCAAGCGGAAACCGGCCGTCTGCATCGCGCCAAGGTCGAGCAGGTCGTTCACCAGCCGGAGCATCAGCTCGCCATGTTGGCGCAGGGCCGAGAGCCATGCGTGCGACGCCGGGTCAAGGTGCGTGCGCCCCAGCATTTCGCCGTAGCCGAGGACACTCTGGATCGGAGTGCGCAATTCGTGGCTGACTCGCGCGAGAAACTCCGACTTCGCCCGGTCGGCGATCCGGGCTGCCGCCGCGTCGCGCCGCGCATCGTCGCTGCGGATCGCCTCGAGCCGCAAGGTCACCGAACGCGCCGCCAGCCCCAATCCCATCGCGAGAATGACGAACGCCAGCACCCGCGACTGCACCTGGCTGACGGACCAGGTGGCGGACGGAAAACGCAGCGTCAGCCACGCCACCGGGCTCCCGTCCTCCCCGGGTATCGGCGCGCGCGCTTCGCCTTCGCCGGCCGTGCCGATTTGGTGCGGACGCACAAAAACTCCCGTCGCTCCGGCAACGGGGTCGGCAAACTCCGTCGGCACCCGCTTAGCCTTCACCCGCACCACATCGGCCTTGGCGCGGCGACCGTCCGGCACCGCAATCACGAAGACCTCGTCGCCGCGCACCACCACCAGCATCGCGATCATCGCATCGGGATTGGCCTGCTCGATCACGCCAAGCTGTCGGCGCACCGGCGCGATCCGCTGCTGGAACCCCGCGGAAACGGACGCCACCACTACGCTGGAACCGTCGGGCTGCGCGTGTGGCCGGCGCCCTGCGGGGGCAAACTCCGCCAGCGCCGCCTCCAGCATCGGTCGGTCCATCAAACGCGCCGCCGCCGCCGCCCGCGCGATCGCCGATGCCTCGAACTGATCCCGGGAACGCTCCCCGAGCATCGCGGCCAGCAGCAAACCCGCCGCAAGCCAAACTCCGCTCAGGCGGGCATACCGCCCCCATTCCCGGCGCTCCACGGCGTCACCCCGCACTCGAATCAGCAGCCAGATGGCTCCGAAAGCGACGATCGCGGGCGCGATCGAAGACCAAAGCCCCCAAACACCGAGCTGGTTGACCCGGCGCAGCCCGCTCGTCGCCGCGATGACCGGACCGATCGGCGACAGCCACACGGCGGCGATCGCCGCGATCCGCAGCCAAAACCCCTCCGCAAATCGCCGGAAGTCGCCGTCCCAAACCAGCAACGCCCATGTTGCCCACAGCGCGAGGAGCAGGGTTGCCGGCACCGGAAACCAGTGCCGGGCCGCGGCCAACGCCACGGCCACGATCGGCCAACCTACCTGCGCAGCCCGCCGCCCACGATACCGGGGCCAGCTCAAGCCAAGGACCTGCAGCGCCAACAACGCGCCGTAGGCCAAATCGGGGCCCAGGAAGGGCGTCTCATTCGGCTCCGGCCGAACCGGCCAGAAATACAACAACGCCAGCTCGACCGCGGCGTGAAAGATACTGCCGGCACTCACCCACGGAAGCCAGCCGACGGCGGACTCCCGCCGCGCCGCGCGATACCACACCGCCAAGGCCACCCCGTGCCCCAGGCCCGAAAGGAACCAGAGGTAATCCTGCTGCCCGACAGAAAACTCCCGCCAGCCGAACTCCATGCCGAGGATCACTGGGCCGCCAACCACGACAGCGGCGGCACCAGCAGATACAGTCCGCCGCGGGGTGTCACCAGGCGACGCTTGAGCTTGATCTTCAGTTTCACATCAGACCTCGGCGCCCAATGCCACAATCCCCCGCCTGAGACCAAGGGATCGGACAAGTCCGTGCCCGCCACGGGAAAATTGGGATCCACCGACCAGTTCCGATGGATCACTTCGAATTGTCCCTGGATGCTGCTCATGAAGCCCACAAACATGAGCCCCACACCCCGCGTGGGCGCCTGGTCGACCCGCAAAGGAAAGTGGAGCTTGTCGCGATTTCCGAAGACCACACCGCGCCGCACGAACTGCACGCTGCGCTGCTGCGTCGCGTCGGTCGCGCCGTGATTGGCGTTCGTGATCTTTTGGCGGGGATTCACCTTGCGGATGTGAGCATGGAACGGACACCGCATGCCGTTCGCGTCTCCGTTGAACGAGAACTCGTGGTCCAGCGGTTTGCCGCCGGGCACCAGCGGCGTGCCGTCGCGTTCCCGGCCGATGAACAGCGCGCCCGCCTCCTTGGGCCGGAAGGGACAGCCGGAACGAGCCAGTTCCTTTCCAAGTTCCGCCTCCGCCTCGGCAAACGCCCGCACGTTCTGCTCGAGCTTTCGCACCACCATGAAGCTGCTGCCCCACAAGGAATCGCCCGCCTCTTTGACATGCAGAACCTGAGAGAGCGGGAGCTCCGTCGGATGCACAAAATCCCGGTTGCGGATCACGCCGAAAGGCCCCCGCGTCTCCCTAGCCTGCGTCTCCGGGCCGTCCGCCACTAGCCGGGGGTGGGCAAATCCATCGGCAAACCCGAACGGCTCCCGCGCCGGTCCGTCTTGTTCCGGCCTCCAGACAAAGGCGTGCTCGACTTTGACCACCCGCGCTGCGTGACGAAGCAGCCAAGTCCGACTGTTGGCGACCATGTGCCGCAGCGCGTTTTCCGACTGGCAGGCCAACGTCAACACTCCGTGCACCGGTCCGGCAAACGCCTTCTCCCAACGCACCCGATCGCTCAGTCGTCCGGGCAGATTCGTCTCCCAAAAAGCCGGCTCAATCCGTCGAGCATCCTCACCGAAATCGCTCTCTTGGTAGCCGCAGGCCAACAGGCCGGCGGCTGAAAGCGCGAGAGACCGGAACGGTCGGTTCGGGAAGTCCGCCCGCTTGCGGGCGTCGACATACTGCTTCAACGCCGAGGTCATCTGGTGGTCAGGATCCTCCGCCGCGGCGCGCAGCAGCGCCCGATTCGACCGATCCGAGCGCCGAAACGCGAACAGAACGAACGCGCTGAATGGGCGACCGTGTCCCTTCAAAATGTTGCCTTGGATGTTGCCCAGCCACGGCCGCGTCTGTTCGTCGGCGGGGTCGATCGGCGGCTGCGGTTTTAGAAAGCGTGACATGTTCTTGGCCATGGACGGGAAGCGAATGGATTCGGTGTCGTCGCATCCGGCCCTTCTGCGACAAGGGACCGGACGCGTGGAAATAGCGGCAACGGGGGATTGGTAATAGCAGTGGCGGAAGCAATTCCGGAGCCAAGCGAGAACCTCAGCGCGCCCCGGAATCGCGCCGGTTTTGGATCGGCCGATCAGGCGGCGGAATCCCGGCTCTCCAGCCGGCCCAACCTTCGGCTAAGATCGGCCACGGTGGCCGAACACTCGGAGACATCGCCCTTCACCGCGCCACGCGCGCAGCGATCGAGATCTTTCTCGGTCACCGCCAGCTTCGCCTCGAGGGCCTTCACCTGCTCCCACAGTTCGTCGAGTTCGCCGGCGGATGCTTCGATCTTCTTCGCCTGGCTGTCCGTCGCCACGGCCAGTTCTTTGATCTTCGGCTCGGCTCGACTGCCGCCCAACGTGCGAAGTAGCGCCAGCAGGGCGAGGCTGCCGGCAGATCCTCCGGTAACCAGAAGCGTCGACAAATCCGTTTCCTGCAGCTTCGCGATTTCAGCCGGCGACAGGCCTTTCTCTCGGCCCAGGCGCGCAATTTCCTCTTTGAACTGCACCTGCTGCGCCTCCGTAAGCTTGATCGATTGGCTCAACTCGGCACGCAACGCCTCTTTGGCCTTGGCGATCGCTTGGTTTGTGTCCTCGGCGGTCTCTCGTTTCGCCTGCGAAACCTTGTCCTTCACGACTCCACCGATGAATTCCGTGATTGTGCCCGCCAGCGGACCGGCTCCGGCCACCGCGCTCGCAACTTTGCCCGCCTCGACCACGACTTTTCCGACATCGAGCGCGACGTCCCCCACCTTGCGTTTGAGGTCTTCGTTCATCCGGTCGGCTTCCGAACGAGTCCGGGCAATGTCCTCCCGCAGCCGCTTGTTCTCCGCTTCGATCGCCTCGACACGCTTTTGCACCTCCGCCGAGTCTGGGGCGATGGCCTTGGCGACCGTGTTTACGGAATCGGAGATCTTCAGGGTCGCACTGACCTGATTGTCGTAAAACGCCGTGGTGGTCTTCGAAGGTTGCACGACATTTTGGCACCCGGTGACGGAGAACGCGAGGGTCGCGGCAAGTGGGAGAGCAAGTAGTCGCATTTTCATGACGCCCCACGCTACCCCAACCACGGCCGAACAAGCCCGGGATCATCGGCCATTTCGTCCGGGACAACTTCCCGATTCCCTTTCCCCCGGCCCCGCGCAGGCTCGGGTGGTGTTGCGATAAACTTGCGCCATGACTGACAAAAACCCCGCCCGTGTCGTCCTCGTCGAGGACCACATCATGGTGCGGCAGCTCTTCGCCCACCTCATCCGCGACGAACTCGGGCTCACGCTCGCCGCCGACTGCACCACCGTCGCCGACGGCGCCGCCGCCCTACTCGCCGAAAAACCCGACCTCGCCATCGTCGACTGGATGCTCCCCGACGGCCGCGGCTTCGACCTCGTCCGCTCCGTCGGCCCCCGCCTCCCCCGCACGCGCTGGCTCTTCATGTCGTCCAACGAGCAGGGCCACCTCGTCCGCGAGGCCGTCTCCCTCGGCGTGCAGGGCTTCGTGATGAAACGCTCCGACCTCGCCACCCTCCGCGAGGCCGTGCGTCGCGTGCTCGCCGGCGAAAAATACTACTGCCCCGCCAGCGCCCGGCTCCTCGTCGACAAGATGGTCGACGAGAGCCGCGCCGTCGCCGCCAACCTCACCTCCCGCGAGCGCGAGGTCCTCCGCGGCTACGCCCGCGGCGAGAATCCCAAGGTCCTCGCCGACCGCCTCGGCGTCACGACCAAGACCGTGCAGAACCACCTCACGCTCCTGAAAGACAAACTCGGCCTGCGCGAACCCGCCGAGCTCGTCCACTACGCGATCAAACACGGCTACGTCGAAGCCCCGTAGCCGCGCGCCCCGCCCGACCGCCGTCCGGTTTCCGCGCGCCCGCCCCGCGGCCCCGTTTTCCCAGCGCACCCGCTCCCGGTTTCGGTTAGCGCGCCCGCTCCGTCTCTCCGTCTCTCCGTCTCTCCGTCTCTCCGTCTCTCCGTCTCTCCGTCTCTCCGTCTCTCCGTCTCTCCGCGCGTCGCGGAACTCACCGCCGCGGCGCCGCGATCTGGTGCGGCGCGACCCCGGCCCGCGTCGCGATCAACGCGCACACTTTCGGCACATACATGCGCGTCTCCGCCGGCAGCGCGTCCGCGATCGCCGTGTAGTTTTTCGCCCCCTTTGCGCCGAGCAGCCGCCCCACGCGGCCCTCGCCGGCATTGTAGGCCGCCAGCACCAGCGCCCAGTTGCCGAAGCGCGCGTGCAGTTTTTTCAGATACTGCGCCGCCGCCCGCGCCGATTTCTCCGGATCCGTGCGCTCGTCCGGCAGCCATGTGCGCAGGCCCATCGCCTCCGCCGTCGCCGGCATGAATTGGAAAAGTCCCTTCGCCCCCACCGGACTCCGCGCGGCCGGGTTCAGCGAACTCTCCGCCTCCGCCAGCCACGCCAGCTCCGGCGGCACGCCCTCCGCCGCAAACACCGCCCGCAACCGCGGCATCAGCGTCGCCGCCCCCGCGGGCAGCGGCCGGCCGCGCACGCGCGCCAGCCAGAGGTTGTAGTGCGGCACCGGCTGCACCTCAGGCGGCACCGGCACGCCCGGCCGGAGCGGCGGCAGGCTGGGCCGCACCGCCGGCGGCGGCGCCACCGCTTGCCCCGCACCCTCGAGTTCGTCGAGCCGCTGCTCGAGCCAGCCGGCCAGGTCTTCGTATCCGGAAACCGACTTCAACGCCGTGAGCACCGCCCGCGCCTCCGGCGCCAGCGCCGCCAGCTCCGCCATCGACTCGGTCTCGAACGCCCGCTGCAGCCGGCCGACAAAATCCGCCCACCGCTCCGGCGTCGGAAACTCGAACTGCGCCTTGATCTCCGGCGGCGCCAGCGCCTCGAACAACCGACTGCCCGCCGCCAGTAATTCTTCCGGGGTCGGCGGCACCGCGGCGAACACCGCGGCAGCCGGCTCCGCCGGGGCGGGCGTCGGCACAGGCGCAGGCGATGTCTGCGCCCGCCCGCCGCCCACGGCGCAGCCCAACGCCAGACCGGCCAGCAGCACGCCCCGCGCGGACTTCGTGGTGCTCCGGCTCACGGGGTCGCCGGCGCCGCGAGCGCGGCGAGCACCGCGCCTTTCAGTTTCAGCCCGGGCAACTCGACGAGCGCGGGCGGATTCTCGCCGAGGTAGGTCGTGGCGTTCTTCGCCACCCAGTCCGTCGTCACGAAGCGATAGCGCCGCCCCGGCTCGGGCCGCACCGACGCCGCCGCGACGAGGTTCTCGCCCGCCCGCGCCGCGAAGGGCGTATCCGGTCCCTGGTTGCAGCGCGCCAGCAGCGCCGCCAGCCACGCGCCGTCGACTTCCGCGGCGAACAGCGGTCCGTCGAAGCGCACGCACGCGTCGAAGGCGAAGCGCGTCACCGCGCCCGCCGGCAAACCGGCCCCGAAGGTCGTGCCGCCCACCATCGCCGCGTCCGCCCGCGCCGCCGTCCGCGCGGCCTCGACCGCGAACAACGCCGCCTCGCTCGGGCCGAGCGCGCGCGGCGTGCGGCCGACGGTCGCCTTTTCCTCCGCCGTGAGCTGCGCCGCGAGCGTCTCGCGGATGCGGGCCGCCAGCGCCGGGTCGGCCGGATCGTCCGCGGCGAGCCGCGGCTGCGTCACCGTCCAGCGCAGTCCGTCCGCACCGCGCTCGAGGCGCGCGACGGAGACGTGCTCCATCCAGCTGCCCGAGTGGAAATACACCGTGCGCCCCGCCGCGTGCACGAACCGCAGGTGGTCGTGCGCCCCGGCGAAGAGCGTGCCGTCCGGCACGAGCGGCAGCATCGCGCGGTCGGCCTTGAGGCCCGCGTGGCTGAGCACCACGGGCAACACGGCGTCGCGCAGCAGCGCCGGAAAATTGGCCTGCGCCCACACCGCGGGGTCGGCGAGATCGAGGTCCGGACGGATCGCGACGCGGTAGGTCGAGAGCCGGTCGGTCGTCACGCCCACGAGCGTGAGCGTATGCGCGCCGAGCCGGACCGCAGTCGTCGCCGGCGCATAGGGGCGGCCCGTCGCGCGGTCGCGGAGATTGCCGCTGATCACGTCGAGGCCCGCGGCGCGGAGGCGTTTCACCGTCTCCGGCACGTCGTGGAATTCGGGCTCGTGGTTGCCGAGGTTGATCACCGTCGGCGCGCGGCGCGCGAACGCGGCGAAGAACTCGAAGTCGAGCGCGCCCGCCGTGCGGCGCGCGACGAGGTTGCCGTATTCCAGCGTGTCGCCGTTGAGCAGCACGGCGAGCGGCACACCCGGGTGCTCCGCCTTCAGCCGGTCGACGTGCGCCACGAACTGCGCGCTGCGTTCGTAGGCGGAATGCAGGTCGCCCGCGACGACGACCATCGCCTCGGGCGCGGCGCGCAGCGCGGACGCGGCGACGGCGGCAAACAAGGCGATGAACGGAGCGAGACGGCGCAGGGCGGACACGGTTCGCAGCGTGCGCGCCCGTCAGGCCGTCGCAAGCCCCGCGCCTTCGGCGCGGCAATGGCCGCCTTCGCCGACCGATCCCCCGCTTTTCGCCCGCTTCCGGCACGGGCGCGTCTCAAATTCGAGACGGCGCGGGCGCCCCCCAAAACACCCCGCCGGCGGCATCACACTGGCGTGCCGCGGCTTAGCGACACCGTCGTTCGTTGGCACGCGGACTGCGAAGGGGCGCGCCCTT
>Ga0209358_10003505_pt1 | contig 11574 bp, 9 predicted proteins | sample LauGreFa1BDMLBSN_2_FD_187574 | JGI IMG/M metagenome (GOLD analysis project Ga0209358, IMG submission 187574) | Freshwater lake microbial communities from Lake Michigan, USA - Fa13.BD.MLB.SN (SPAdes) (version 2) | ecosystem: Environmental > Aquatic > Freshwater > Lake | place: Lake Michigan, USA...
TTTGGCACCATTTTCACCAAAAAGCAGGACTGGCGCTGCTGCATGCAGCGGATGCTCAGTTGGGAAGGCCGCACCGACACGTAAGTCGGTGAGGACGCGAGCCTGTAACAACTCAGCCAATTCAACTCGTCGATCCCAATCCCCGCTGTTGCGACTGACCCTGCCGGCCAGGATCACTGGTTGTCGGGCATTGCGAAGTAATATTGCAATTTCACCCATGCGTTGTTGGGAGGGTAGGCCCGCTTCAGTGGCAGCATATGCAGCCATATCAGTGGGAGATGGTATTCCCTTGATCGCACGCTCTTGGATGTCGTTGGGCAAGTTAACGTAGACAGGTCCACAAGGTAACGTGGTGGAAATAATTCGCGCACGGACCAATGCCTCAGCTGCGGCCTCAACTGAAGCAGGTTGGGCGTCCCACTTTGTAAAGTCTCTAACCAATGCGCCCTGGTCTTGAGATGTATGAACCCACTCAATCCAAGGTCTTCGTGTCGCAGCATCGACAGTCCCAGTGGCACCCAGAACCATCATGGGAATGCGATCACACCACGCATTAAAAATACCTGCAGAACCATGCATCAGACCAACGTTACTGTGCAAAAAGACACCCATGGGCCTGCCAGCGACTTTGGCGTAGCCATGCGCAATAGTGACTGCGTGTTCTTCGTGCAGACACAAGAGCATCTGAGGATTTCGATTCCCCAAATAATTCACAAAACTATCGTGCAACCCACGAAAGCTTGCACCTGGATTAAGGGCGATGTACTGAAGATCAAGCCCACGTATCACGTCGGCGATGACATCGCTACCCCATTCAGGCGTGAGATCCTTAAGGTCAGTGGGGAGTTCTACCTCACCATGAAATGCAGGACTGTCTGAAACATTTGCCACTGATTTATTGGAAAAGGTATTTGAACTCATCAATCAACCTTTATTTGCGCGTCGCGGATGATCTTGGTATAGCGAGCGATGTCTTTCTGTAAGACTTCAGCAAACTGCTCTGGTGTTCCACCAAGCGCTTCAAAGTTAGTGCGTGCAAGTCGCTGCTTCACATCTTCCGTTTTCAGGGCCGCATTGACTGCTGCATTGATCCTTTGAATAATTTGAACGGGTGTACCACTTGGTGCAAGCAGGCCAAACCATACGTCAATGTCATAGTCTTTAAGACCTTGAAATTCCGAAACACTGGGTATATTTGGCACAAAGCTACTACGCTTACGGGTAGTGACTGCAATGTCAAGCAAAGCACCCGACTGGACATGGGGTGCAGCATTTGCAATCGTGCTGAAGGCCAAGGGGACGGTACCTGAAATGACGTCTGGTAATGCTTGTGAACACCCCTTGTATGGAATATGCGTCATCTCAATATTGGTCATGGAAATGAACAGTTCAGCAGCCAAATGCTGTGGTGTCCCGTTACCACAAGATGCATAACTCAATTTACCAGGATTTCGCCGGGCAAACAACATCATTTCCTCAAGTGTTTTAAAGGGTGCCTTGGCGTTAGCCGTAATTGAAACAGGTGAAGTACCGACCAAAAGAATTGGCGAAAAATCTTTAACTGCGTCATAGTCAACTTTGCCAAACAACGGAGGATTAATCGCAAGATTGTTGGGCATCATGATGAGGGTATACCCATCTGCAGGCGCTTTAGCCACTTGCGCAAGGCCAATGTTGCCTGAAGCGCCCACGCGGTTTTCAACAATGAAAGAGCCACCAAGACTTTCAGTAAGCTTCGCAGCAACAAGTCGAGCCATTGCATCGCTACCGCCGCCAGATGGATAAGGTACAACAATTTTTACAGGACGACCGGCTTGCGGATACAAGTTGGCCTGTGCCCATACTGACTGCATACCCATTAAAAATACCAGATTTGCGGCACAAACTCCTGCAATAGTCTTTCTTCTGTTACACCAAAATCTAACAACATCTGAAGTCATTTTTAACCAGAATGATGTGCTCATAAACCTTCTCCTTCGTGTTTGCTATTGCCAAGACATTTCCGACAGAAGATAAGTTTAGATATTTAAGCCACATTGATCAATATAGATTGTTCAATCAATATTGCCAAATTCAGACTAAAAGCTCAATAAGAAAACCAGTCAATTAAATTTCAATAATTAGCGGTCATGCTCGTTTTATTCGGTTTCATAAAAAGAACTATTGTTTTTTTGCTTTGTCTGGCATACATCTGAAGCGACCAGCAACCAAGGGAAAACCATATGCGACATCAAAAATGAATGCCCAAGAACTCAGGTCATTCAAAATACAGTTGAACAGTGGTCTTGAGTAATCAAGGTATCAAGAAATACTGGTCTTTTTCGGGCGATCCAAATGGAATAACTCAGTCACACGCAGGTAGTTCAGCCCGCCCAGGCGGGCTATTGTCTGCGCTTTAAGCACATCAAAATGCCCTTCGCCGTCTAAATAGTCATCCGAAATGTGTACGGCCACAACCCGGCCAAACACAACGCCACTGGCACGGTCACCCGCTTTTTGCGGTGGAAAATCGACAATACGTATCAAATGACATTCAAGTACTGCTGGGGACTCTTGCACGCGAGGGCAACGAACTAACTCACATGATGCCTTCGTCAATCCAGCCAACTCAAACTCATCGACACCATGAGGAACCGTTGCGGACGATAAAATCATCGCTTCACGCAATGCATACGAAGCGAGATTTACACAAAACTCACCTGTAGCTCGAACATTTGCAAGAGAATCTTTTTCTAATCGATCATCTGGTGCATTGTTAGCGAACATCACCATCGGTGGTGTTGCTGAAATGCCATTGAAATACGAAAAAGGGGCAAGATTTGCATTTCCATCTCTGTCAACGGTGGACACCCAACCAATTGGTCTAGGTGCAACAATTGAGTTAAATAGCGAGGTCCGGTAAGCTGGATCATCTGACGCAATATACATACGGACTCAGACCAAAAGACCAGCACGCTCGAGAACACCGTCGAGCTTGCGCTCAAGTGCTTCATTGGCAGCTAGCATCGGCAAACGATGCTCGTTTCTTTCGAGAATTCCAAGTCTGCGCATCATGTACTTCATTGGAATTGGGTTGGTATCGTAAAAAACTGCTTTGTTCAGCTCATACAACTTAAAGTGCAATTCACGTGCTCGCAACATCTCTCCTGCTAAAACTGATTCTGACAAGTCAGCCACCAATCTTGGCGCAATGTTTGCAACGGCGTTCATAAGGCCGCAAGCACCCACTGCCATCATCGGAAATGAGAACTCCTCAAGCCCAACAAAAATACGGAATTTAGTTCCAAATGCCTGAACCATATCGCTCACCATGCCCAGATCATTCACTGCATGCTTGATACCCACAAAACTCGGGACATATTCAGATATCTCCTGCATGGTGCTCAACTCAACATTTACGGCTGTGCGCCCAGGGATGTGATAAATCAACATAGGAAGTGACGTACGCTGACCGATGTCTCGATAGTAGGCAACGAGTCCGCGTTGGGGCGGCCGAATATAGTAAGGCGTAACCACCAAGAGCGCATTGGCACCGTCTTTAGCTGCTGCCTCAGTCAGTTCAACAGTTTCCGCATGAGACTGTGATCCTGTTGCAGCAACGACAGGAACTCTTCCCCGAGCCACTTGTACTGCTGTGCGCAACAGTTGCTTTCGTTCAAACAGTGTCAACGTAGAAGGCTCAGACGTGGTTCCATTGACCAATATTCCGTGTGTACCGTTATCAATTTGAAACTCTACCAACTTCTCATACGCTTCGTAATCCACTTCCCCATCCTTGAATGGTGTCACGATGGGCGGTATTGAACCCCACAAGGGGTCGGCAATCACATTCATCATGCAGCAACCTCTTGTCGATTGGTTACAAAACCTGGGTTTGAACCCAGCAATTGGGCAGGATGTTTCATGTCTTCCTGCCAAAGAAGGGATTCCATGTAAATGTGCAGGGGTTGATCTTGAACTGTCAACTCATATACCTGCTCGTCATAAGAAGCGTGATTGTGTACAGCCCAGCCAGGGGCAGACAGCATCAAATCACCTTCGCCCCACTCATATCGATTACCAGCAACGTTGCTGAAACCACTTCCCTTGAAGTAGTAATTTATGGCGGCAGAAACGTGTCGGTGTGGGCGGTCAACAATTCCAGCCGGACGAATTGTCATCGTCGCAAAGAAATTGGGAGTAAGACCATTAAAACGTGTCGTGAGCGGGTTGTACATCATGTAGAGACGTCTCCCTGAGTAACTTTTACCAAGAGCAACAAGCTTGTCTAGCTGAGCTTTCACATCCGACCACGGAAAATGCAATGCATTTGATACAGCCGAAGAGGGGTTGATGAGCGTTTCGTAAGGCATGAGCATTGCGCCATCGCTCCCCATCGGTACCATACCAAACGGGCTCATGCGCGCAGGATCTGATATTTCAGACACCTTTTGTTGTGGCATCTGGATTGATGTTGTGACATCTTCAGGGAGATAGACATTAAGGTGCTGTAACAACGGCGCATTGCAATAGGTCAATCGTGCCTGCAAAGTTTGACACTTGTTCCGATGAACATATGACGTGTAAGAGGGATGATTCCATACATCGTAGAGCTCATGTTTGAAAGTGCGCTCGCCTATCGCCACTTCCCCTTGACCCGCTATGTTGATGTTGACCTCAGTCGCATTATGTCTAAACGGTAAAGTCTCTTCGCCTGGTTTGAGTACGCTCAATTTCACTTGTATTCCTGGCGCCAGTCCAGGCGCCAATGAATTAGCCATGGGGTGAACTATCAAGCTCTCGCGGCGACCGTTATCCGGTTTTGGAAGCGATGCCAACCGATCAATCTCAGCGTCAATGGTTGCCTTGGTAATCACAACTGGCGACCAGTAACGGTTTTGATCGACGGGTGATTTACCGCTCATGTCAGAAAAAATGGCGCTTTCGCCTTCAAAGGATTTACGAAGTTTGTTCATGTTTTCTTTCTCGATTTAATGAATTGTTTGAGGACGTTGGACTGACAGGATTTGCTATGGAGAAAAGTCATCTTCAAAAACAGAAGGTACAGGTGGGCAGAGATCAAGTGTGTTGACTATTAGCGCGTGTGTGATGTAACGACCGATCAAAAACGCGATTGACATTGCCTGCGCTGGCGTAAAGTGTGCGGACATAGCTTCAAACTCATCTTTGACCTGGGAGCCATGGGTGCGAATAAGTGCTATCGCGTATCGTTGTGCACAAAGTTGCTTATAAGTCATAACCTGAGCTTTATCTGGAGCCAATGCCTCAACTTCAGCGATCCACATGCGATCAAAACCATTGCGAATGCTCAGTCTTTCGTGTTGATGAAGCTCGTACCGGTTTGACATCATTACAGCAACGGTCAGAACAATGGTCTCACTGATGTCGAAATCAACTGCTTCTTTGAGCGCATCGGTGAAGTGCATAAATGTGAGCAGAACATCAGGCGCATTTGCGCCAACTTGGAACATTTCCCCAAGGTATCCAAGTCGTTTCACCCGGGGTTCCAGGTAACGGTTTAAAGCCGTTGGCATGGTTTCGATGTCGAACCGCGGTATCCAACTGTTGGGGGCGTTCATAAAAGTGTCTTGATGCGAAAAAATATAAGTGCATCTTATGAAAGAAATATCGCCCGATCAAGATTGATTGTTTAATCCATATTCATTTTTTAATGCGTATAAGCAATGAATAAATTACCCCCAATAGAAGAAAAACGAACTTCAATTGCTGTTTTTTATACCTTTACTTTACTTAATGTTGAAGGGACGAAAAGTTCTTCAATTTCAAGTTGTCGATGACAAACACCTTGCTCGTAAGCGTATTGGAGGAAAGCTTTTAACGTGGGGCGATTACCCTCAATTCCATAAGGCCAGATGTCACCACCCAAAATACTCTCTGATAATGAGGCCATGTTAGTGACCCAAGGAAGTGGTACCGATGATGCCGTGAGATCTTTTATACGGGCAAGGCTCATGTTTTTCGCCTCATCGAACGCCTGCATTAAATTCATTGCAATCCAAGGATACTTTTCGACTAAGCCGCTCTTAAGCGCTATCACGTGCATGATGGGAAATATGCCTGTGCGGCGCCAGTAAGCCAACTCCTCCGACTGTGAATCGTTAAATATTCGCCTCAACTCACCGGTTCTCTCCGTCATTGGCTTGGGTGGCCGGGCACTGAATATCGCATCTATTTCTTTTTTACACAGCATGTCTGAGAGTGATCGTTCCACCAGCGGTGTGTATGACACACCTTTAGGCAGGGAAATCTTTACTTTTTCTTTTCGTCCAGGCTCATTAACGCCTGCCTGTATCCATCGAACAGAAGTTAATGGAACGCCGTAATCATGCGACAGCATTCCACGCGTGTAAATGGAAGCAGTCTGTGCCCACTCTGGAACGCCAATCCTGCCACCTTTGAGATCAGAGGGATTTTGAAAATCCGAATCTGCACGTACATATATCGAAGAGTGACGAAAAGATCTAGATGGAAATACTGGAATGGCAATAAGGTCGCAATCAGGCTGTGATCTCAGCGAAACGTATTTGGCAAAAGACATTTCTGAAACATCCCATTCCCGAAACATGGTGAATCGATAAAAAATCTCCTCAACAGGTGTCCGTTTTGCAACTACAAGCTTGATGCCATCAGGTACAACATTTCCATAAATCAAATCGCGGACATGGTCGTAGTCACCTATTGCGATGCTCAGCGTTATTTCGTTCATTGATTTTTTAAAGAAAGATGCGTGTTAAATAGAAATTTGCACTGAGTTCCATGATTTATGGCAGCCACAGAACTACACAAACACATAAGCAACAATCAATGCATGACAAATCCACCATCGACATTGATGGTCTGACCGCTCAAGTAATTGCTTGCGTTCGATAGGAGAAACAAAACGGCACCGACAAGATCATCAGGAGTTTGAGTACGCTTGATCGCCTTTCGATCATTGATCGCGGCCATTTTTCGTATGTATTTTTCGTCAGAGCTTGCAATTTGTGAATCGCTTGCAGTAAATCCTGGCGCTATGGCATTGACGCAGATGTTGTCATCACCAATCTCTCGAGCCAAGGAGCGCGTAAAACCAATTACGGCAGCCTTAGAGGTTGAGTAGTGCAACCGATTGGGCGTTCCATCGAAAACGCGATTTGAAGATATGTTCACGATTTTTCCGCCACCCTGTCGCTTCATATGTGGCCAAACTTCACGGCAGCACAAAAAAAGTCCCCGAGTATTGACGGCCATGACACGATCCCAATCAGATACGGAAATTTCGTGCCAATCTCCACGCGGCAGTGAACTCATCAGTGCCGCGTTGTTGACAAGTCCATCAACTCGCCCGAATCGTTCCAAACACTTTTCCACCATTCTCTTTACTGAGTCAGCATCAGCAACGTCACAATTTACTGCTATGCCTTTACCACCAACTGCTTCAATGGCTGCAGCGCATGCTTGCGCTGAAACAAAATCAATATCTGCAGCCACTACGCTGGCACCTACCTCGGCCAAGCGTTCGCAATAGACACGTCCGATTCCGGCACCTCCACCCGTGACAATAACGACTTTTTCTTGAAGACTAAAAGGCTGAAACCTCCCATCGATGATCATTTGCATTTCCTTTTAATATGTGTATGCAATAACGTGATTTACTTTTTTTCGAATTCACAGTAATTTTTTGCACATAAAGAATCTCATGAACTTTTTGTCAATGTCTTCAAATGAAAGTCCGCAGATATTTAGGGTGCAAATACTCGAAACCAATATCAAACCATGAAGGTTGAACTTGATTTAATCATCAGCCACTTTAAATTCGATAGTTTTCTTTTCACTCTCTATCAACTGGGCTAACATCCGCCGAACTTTTACTGCGGCAACATCAATCGAAAGTAAGACTGGCTTCAGCGAATCTAAATCAGCTGTTCCCATCGCCCTTTGTGTTGCTTCAATCATGGTTCCATCTTGATCAGTCAGTCCAGCTTTCTGCCACCACCTGATTCGCTCATCAACTTTCACATCATCAAGCTTGAAGTTGCGAGTATGCGAAAAAAAGTAGTGTGTTGACAGTTCGCTTTCGGGCGTCATGAGGTGGGTGCCAGTTCTCAGAATTCCTTCTTCAATTGGTCTTCCAACTGGTAACAACGAGACACTGTTGCGTACCAGAGAAGCTGGCAGCCAACGGAAATTCACTGAATAGTCAACTCGCAATTCTGGATCTTGGGGGAAATACTCTCTATATGCTTCTGGAACAGTGCTGCCTGGGATGAGGTAATTGCTATGAATTGCATCACCCTCTTGGATGACCTCGTGTTTACTTCTCGTGAAAGCATCCGTACCTAATAGGTCTTGATGGACATACTGCGTATGGCTAGCGTCCATCAGGTTGTCCGTGATGAGTTCATAGTTGGCTTTCACATTGGCCATGCCAAAAACAGTCTTTTGTCCTGCTTCCACCAGATACGAAAAGTCTGGTATTGATTTTTCATTTACAAGGCTGGGGTCGCCAGGCCATATCCACAATATGCCGTGTCTTTCAATCATTGGGTAAGCAGACACATGGCAGGCTCTGGGAATCAGGCCGTTACCATGGGGATTGTGTACACAGGCCCCCGAACCATCAAATTGTAGGCCGTGATATCCGCACTCTATGACATCGCCCACCAATCGACCCTTACTCAAAGGTGCGAAACGATGCGCGCATCGATCTGCAATTGCAGCTGGACTGCCGTCTTGGCGACGAAAAATAACTATCGATTGATCAAATAGACGCCGCGCAAACAATTGACCTTTTTCAACTTCATGAGACCAAGCTCCAACGTACCATGTATTTTTAAGATATCTCATCTTTGATCCTTCAAAATTTACTGCAAGTTTCGTTTTTATGAAAACTCGACTGCGCTTCACTTTAGGCCCTTATTCTTGATTGATCAATCTTGATTATTTAGTCAATCATGGCCTCTTAATTACCCTTGGGTCATCAATAATCCATTCGACATAATTTCTATCACAAGTATTTTATGTCGTCACTCAATATGAAGGAAGAACTAGATCAAGCCGTTTTCACATTGCCCCAGGCTGTCATAAATCCACCCTAATTGGACCCTGATTTGTGTGCAAGATCCGGAGTGTGCTTGTTGGGGAAAATTTATTCAACATCATGAACCCCCTATTACTTGCAGCCCGACTCCTCTTCCAGTGGCAGCTCGTTGCGAGGACCTGCGGATATGGGCTTGTCCATTGTGTTCAATCGGCCTTGATATCTGCGTCGCGGATGACCTTGCCCCAACGAGCATGGTCATCGCGGATGATTTGGGCCAAGGCTTCGGGCGTGCTGGTGGTGGGTTCAATGCCCTGAGCTGCCAAGCTGGCACGCACCTCGGGTGACTGCAAGACCTGGGCAATGTCGGCGTTGACTTTGCTCATGATCTCCTTGGGTACCCCCGCCGGCATGAACACGCCCAACCACACATCAAGGGCCACGCCTGGAACGGTTTCAGCAATGGCGGGCAGGTCGGGAAAGGCTGCAAAACGTTTACCACCAGCGCCTGCAAGCAAGCGCAGTTTTCCGTCTTTGACGTGAGGCAGCAACGAATTGACAGCGCCAATGAAAACCTGGATGCGTCCACCCAATAAATCCGTGATGGCCGGCACGGCACCCTTGTATGGCACATGTTGAATTTTGATGCCAGCCACGTGGCTGAGCATCTCGGTAGCCAGTTGCTGGGGCGAACCATTGCCTGAGGACCCGTAGTTCAATGCGTTCGGGTTTTTCTTGGCATATTCGACCAACTCAGCCACATTTTTGGCGGGAAAGTTGGCGTTGACTGCCAGTACAAATGGCACCACGGCCACCGTGGTGACCGGGGCCAAATCCTTGAAAACATCAAAGGGCATCTTGCCCACATGGGGGTTGGCAACAAATATATTGTTTGCGCCAAGTAACCATGTGTATCCATCAGGGGCACTCTTGGCCACCAAGTCTGACCCCAGATTCATGTTTGCACCTGGGCGGTTTTCCACCACCACAGCTTGCTTCCATTGATCGCTGAGCTTTTGGGCAATCGTGCGTGCAATCACATCGTTGCTTCCGCCAGGTGTGATGGGCACCACAAATTTGATTGGCTTATTGGGGTACGGCGCTGCTTGCGACCAGGCTGTTCCCATGGCTAAGGCTTGGCAAAAACCAAACGCGACTATCCATTTTTTCAACATTCTTGTCTCCTGTTGTGTTTTAGATTTTCACTGACTGCAGACTCTCGTATAAGAATATTTGTTGTGGACTCGTTCAGTGGTGAGTCAGACCATGCTCGCATGAACATTAAAAGGTGGCATTGAAAGTGATTTTTTACCATCGACGACACACATCCAAAATTCGTTTTGAAAAGTTCCCGTTTAGCAGCACATCTTCTTTCATACATGGCACACTCTAGTCTCCGAAACATGATCGATCAATCTTGATTATTTAGTCAACATATGGCACCAAAATTAGTCGCTAAAGATAAGTCACCTGATCAACAAGATTTGTATATCAATCGGCAGGAGGCTCTCAAACTATTGGGCATAAAAGCACAGACACTTTATTCATATGTCAGTCGAGGCTGGATAAGAAGCGTGCGCAAACCCGGTGGTGGAAAAATTAGCTTGTATGCAAGCGAGGATATTGAAAAAGTTAAAGCCAGAGCCGAGGCTCGGACTGGTCATGGTGTTGCCGCTTCTGGCGCTATGCGATGGGGCGAGCCCATCATCCCTACTTCAATAACTGAAATCACCTCTCTAGGACCTCGTTATCGTGGCCATAGCGCAGTCGAACTTGCCCGATCTGGTGCCTCATTTGAGGCTGTTGCGGACTTGCTGTGGACGGGCCTTTGGTTTGAAGAAATTCAGTCTTGGCGTATTGTGCCGCTGCCCTCAAGTATTCCAGCCATTACCCAAAGCGTTTTGGCAGAGGTAAAAACAGAGGGATTGATGGAGGTATTTACTTTGGTGACCTTGCATCTGGGTCTATCGCGCGGAACCATGTCAGACCGCATTAGGGCAGCTTCCCCTGTCGAAGCTGCACGTCAAATCATCCAGTCGATGGTTGGTTGCATGGGCTTGCTGGGTCCACGAAGGGCTTTTACTCCAATGATAGAAGGGGAATCTGTAGCTGTCGCGCTCCTTCGTATTCTTGAGGTTGATCCAAGCGATGAAAACAAACAAGCCATGGAAGCCATCTTGGTTTTGCTTGCCGATCACGAACTGACCACGTCGACCTTTGCAGCAAGAGTCGCCGCCTCTGCAGGAGCTTTGCTACACGGTTGTATGACTGCCGCTCTCGCCACAAACTCCGGGATAGAAATAGGTCGTCTTTATGACAGAGTTGAGGCCTTATTACCCGCCCGCCTAGATGCGGCCGGCTTGCTAAAAAACGCTCGTGTTTATCAGGATCGTGGTGGTACGCCACCTGGATTCAACCACCCCATTTATCCCAGAGGCGATCCCCGTGCTGACTATTTACTTCAGCTTGCCGCAGCAAGATCGCGTCGACCGGCTCGACTTGAACATCTTCTTGGTTTTTTATCTGAGGCTCGC